>ERZ1047985.19-NODE-19-length-159158-cov-18.419106_pt1 | contig 159158 bp, 145 predicted proteins | sample MGYA00383097_ERZ1047985 | MGnify/ENA primary metagenome ERZ1047985 (study PRJEB29581, sample SAMEA5548367) | metagenome | biome: marine; feature: coastal; material: water | depth 50 m | study: Short-term variability in the microbial, nano- and picoplankton...
TAATGGATTTAAATTATCTCTTATTAAAGTGTCCGGTGCTATTAGACCAGAACATTCTTATACACATGCCTAATGGATTTAAATTGATTAGGCGGTAAAGTGGGTGGTTGAATAGTTAATAATGAGTGAACATTGGTCATGAATTTATCCCTGACAGAAGAACAAAGCTTAATTCAGGCGATGGCACGCAAGTTTGCCGAGTCTGAATTGGCTCCCGTAGCACAGAAGTTGGATCACGAAGGTGACCGCTCCTTGTTTTTGCAGAACTTAAAGAGCTTAGCCGAGCTTGGTTTCATGGGGCTTTGTGTACGCGATGAATACGGTGGCACAGAGGCCGATACGGTGGTGTTTAGTCTGGCTATTACAGAAATTGCTAGAGCTTGTGCTTCTACCGCCGTGACCATGTCGGTGACTAATATGGTGGCTGAGGTGATTCAGGCTGTTGCCTCAGAGCCTCAAAAGCAATATTATCTGCCCAAATTATGCAGTGGAGAGTATGCCGCTGGTGGATTTTGTTTGACGGAGTCTACAGCCGGTTCTGATCCGGCTGCCATACAAACTACAGCGCACTTGGAAGGTGATGAATGGGTACTTAATGGTGCCAAGCAATTCATAACTAGTGCTGAATTTGCGGGTGTTTTTGTGGTGTGGGCCGTGACTGATAAAGCGGCCCCTAAGGGTAAGGGTATTTCTTGCTTTCTAATTGAAAATGGGACTCCAGGCTTGACGGTCAGCAAAGCCGAAAAGAAGATGGGGCAGCATGCGTCGGCTACTAATGAAGTCGTGTTTGATAACTGTCGCGTGCCTAAATTAGCCCTAATGGGTGAGCTCAATCAGGGTTTCAAGGTTGCTGTAGGTGAGTTAGCTGGTGGCCGCATCGGTGTTGGCTCAATGGCTTTGGGTATTGGTCTGGCGGCTATGGATTATGCGCGCAATCACCTGCTTGAGCGTAAGCAGTTTGGCCAGCCGCTGGCTAATTTTCAGGGTTTGCAGTGGCAGTTGGCGGATGCCTACACTGAATTGGAAGCGGCCCGTTGGTTGCTGATGAGCGCGGCAGACAAGAAAGGTAAGGGCGAGCCCTTTGCTAAACAGGCTTCTATGGCTAAGCTTTATGCCTCTGAGAAAGCCAATCAGGCTTGTTATACCGCATTACAAATGATGGGCGGTTATGGTTATATTAAAGAATACCCACTGGAACGCTATAGTCGCGACGTGCGTATCACCTCGATTTATGAAGGTACCAGTGAAGTACAGCGTTTGATCATTGCGCGGGAGTTGCTGCGAGAAGTGGGTTGATATAGGGCCCCCAAACTAACTGTCACTCATACCCAGGCGTTGGCGCTTTTGGTGTGCCAGTATGTAGAGGAACTCCACCATCAAAGTGGCCCCGGCTAAGGCCGTGATTTGTGCATGGTCATAGGCTGGGCTAACCTCTACCAAATCAAAGCCAACGATGTTGGTATCTTTCAATCCACGAATGATCTTCAGTGCCTTGTCACTGCTTAAACCTCCTACCACCGGCGTGCCTGTGCCTGGGGCGAATGCTGGGTCCAAACAGTCAATATCAAAGGTCAGGTAAGCTGGCATGTCCCCCACCCGTGCTTTGATGGCCTTCACGATATCAGCGGCGCTCATGTCATTGGCGTTGGCGGCATCCAACACTTGATAGGCGTGATCTTCGGGTCGGTATTCTGTCCGAATTCCAATTTGAATGGAGTGCTCTGGATCAATCAGGCCTTGGCGTGGGGCATGGTAGAACATACTGCCGTGATCAATTTCAGTCGTGTTAGGGTAAGTGTCAGTGTGAGCGTCAAAGTGGATGAGTGCGAGCTTGCCATGCTTTTCGGCATGGGCACGAATGAGGGGTAGGCTAACATAATGATCGCCACCCATACTGATCATACAGGTGTCAGAATCAAGAATGCCTTTAGCGTGTTGGGCTATGGCATTGTTTAGATCTTCTGGCGCGCCGGGGATGAAATCGAGATCACCATAGTCGACTATTTGTAAGTGTTGGCAGGCGTCAAAATCCCAGGGCCAGCGCCGGCCTTCCCAGCCTAGGTTGCTGCTAGCCTGACGGATGCCATTAGGGCCCAATCGCGTCCCAGCGCGGCCGGTGGTGGCCAAGTCAAAAGGTATGCCGACAATGGCAACGTCAATGTCGGCCTTGAGTTCGCGCGTCAGAGGGCGAGCCAAAAAGCTGAACTGGTTTGCATACATGGAGACAGTAACAGGATCGCCAATCAGTTTGTTCTTAGCCACTTGATCACCTTGTGTTTGAAATTGTGAACGAATAATGCAATAAGAAGCCGTATATTGCCAATTATGTGTATAAATATCAAACGAAAAGTGAAGTTTATTGTTAATATTAATTATATTTATATTACTATTGATATAATTAATTTCTTTTATGTTTGTTCGCGGTATAAAATGCCGATCAGTCACATAGGGTGATGATTCTTTGTTCAGCAGCGAACTAGTAGCAGTACATTGTTTGGATTTGGGCAAAGGCCTCAGTGAGTTGTTGATTATTTACACCTAGAGTATTTATTATGAATCCACAAAACATGCCTAGTACCATTGCTATTCCCAATGGTGATAAAGTACAAGCCACTTTTTCCAAGCAAGAATTAAGCAGTCGTTTAGTCAAGCTGCGCCAACACATGAGCGAAGTAGGGTTGGATGCGGTACTGTTAACCTCCTACCACAATATCAATTATTTCTCTGACTTTGTTTATTGCCGTTTTGGTCGTGACTATGGTTTGGTTGTGACCCATGACAATTACACCAGCGTGACAGCAAATATTGATGGTGGCCAACCATACCGTCGTAATCAATTGGGTGACAATGTTGTTTATACGGATTGGCAAAAAGGTAACTTTTTTGTAGCTCTGCAAAATTTGATGCAAGATGGCAGCCGTATTGGCGTTGAATATGATCATATGCCTTTGGCGACTATGGAAACCATGAAGCAAGCCTTCCCTAATGCACAATTTGCTGACATTGGCGTGCCAACCATGAAGATGCGTATGATCAAATCGGCTGAAGAGATAGCCGTGATCAAACACGGAGCGCGTATTGGTGACATAGGTGGTGCAGCCGTGCGTGATGCCATTGCTGTTGGAGTGCCTGAGCATGAAGTGGCTCTTGCCGGCACTCAAGCCATGGTGCGAGAAATTGCTAATACTTTTCCACATGGTGAGTTGATGGATACCTGGGTTTGGTTCCAGTCGGGTATTAATACAGATGGTGCTCATAACCCAGTGACTTCACGTAAGATCGAAGCAGGAGACATTCTTAGTCTTAACTGCTTCCCCATGATAGCGGGTTACTACACGGCTTTGGAGCGAACCTTGTTTGCCGATTACGCCTCTGATCGCCATCTAGAGCTGTGGGAAATCAACTGTAAGGTACACCGCCGTGGTTTGGAATTGGTAAAACCCGGTGTGCGCTGTTGTGATATTGCTCATGAGCTAAATGACATTTTTGCCGAACATGATGTGCTACAGCACCGAACCTTTGGCTATGGCCACTCATTTGGTACCTTGAGTCATTATTATGGTCGCGAAGCCGGCCTCGAATTTCGTGAAGACATTGATACGGTTCTGGAACCTGGCATGGTGGTTTCTATTGAGCCAATGATCATGTTGCCTGAAGGTATGGCAGGAGCGGGCGGTTATCGAGAGCATGATATTTTGGTAGTTGGTGAAAATGGAGCTGAAAATATTACCAAGTTCCCATTTGGCCCAGAGCACAATATTATTAAATAGACTGAGGGAGTTCTTGTCACAAAAAGGCGGCTATAACTAGCCGCCTTTTTGCTATCGTATTTATCACATATTGAATTATAAATGTATAAAATTGGATATAATTTTTGTTAATTAATGATAAAAATAATACTTAATATTCTAATCTTGTTGTAATTATCATAAATATCATTAATATATACCCACGTGGAGTTGTTCCACCGTATTGTGGCTGCATATGGCCATGTTTTTGGGTCTGTTAAAGAGCGTAAGCTGCCGTCTTAGCTGCCCCTGTTAAATGTTCATTTAAGGGGAAACTAAAATGAAAAAATCTGTAATTGCTTTGGCTGTGGCCATGACAATGCCTGTTGCTCAGGCTGAGACCACAATAACTGGTTCGGTTATGGCCAAATATTACTTTAGTGCTGAACTCAGCGCGGGGCAGAACGAGCGCGTAGCTGATGGCTTGGATGTTGATTCCGATCTTGATATTTCCAACACAGCACTACTTAGCAATGGTATGACTACCACCGCTTCGTTTGATGTGGGCAATGAGGGGAATTCGGGTGAGATCTCTTTGCAGGGTGATTTTGGTGTTTTAACCGTCGGTTCGAACTTGGATTATGATAGCCCCATACAATTTTCTGATATCGCTGAAGTGGTTGGTGATCCAAAGAAAACCATAACAGGTCCAGACGGTGATGATGATGTGGAGGCCAATGCTATTCATTATGCGGGTACCTTTGCTGACGGTATGTTAGGTATTGAACTACAGAGAAATGCTGTTACTGATGCTGCCGGTTTGAGTCTTCAAAATACCATTCCTAACGAAGGTGCGGCTCAAGATGCGGCGACAATGGTGGGTGTCAAGGCGAAGCTGACCGATAGCCTAGTAATCGGTTATGGTTATGCAAAATTTAAGACCGTGGCAAATCATGCCTATGCTTACGGTGTGACTTATAATATGGGCGATTTAGATGTCAGTTATGGTCAAGGTTCAAATACCGACGATACCGACATAGATGGTGTTCTGGGTGTGAAATATACCTTCGATCAATGGTCCATTAAATACACCTATGATAGTGCCGCCAATGTAGACGCCGTGGATGACACTAATGGTTCTGGCAAGAACGCTTTAAGTCTGACCTACACTGGTGATACGGGGCTTTCCGCTACCTTGGTCTACGATCAGGATGAAGACGGCAGCGAGAGTAGTGAAATTGATATGGAATTAACTTATGTTACGGGTGACTTGACCATGAAGGTTTCCCATGAGCATGATTCCAGCAACGACGCGAGCTTTGCTTACCATATGGGCAATGCTGAACTGGAATTAGCTCGCGATGATAGTAAGGATAACACCACCTTGATGTACAAGGTGTCATTCTAAATTTTATGTTCATATAGTCGGTTATGTAAAAGGTCCCGTTGGGACCTTTTTTGTGTATTAAAACGAGATATTCTCGCACTCAGTCAATGAGTGCTTGCCTAGCTTCGCATGCGGTTGGCTTGGGGATCAAATAATGGGTCAATGAAGAGTCTGGCGGGGCGCATTTCACCTAAGATTTCAATTTCGAATTGATTGCCATCGCTAATCATGTCTGGTGGCACGAAGCCAAAAGCTACGGATGCTTCACAAAAATGAGCATAACCGCCTGAGGTCACGTAACCAATCACTTCACCGTTTTTCCATATGGGTTCATCGGCAACAACGTCTGCATCTATCGCGTCAACGACAAATTGCGTGAGGCGCCGTTTTGGTGGGTTGGCGCGCTCAGCCAAGGTCGCCTCTTTGCCAATGTAGGTGCTTGCCTTGTCATAGGCTATAAAGCGATCCATACCGGTTTCCATTGGGGTGTAGTCGGGTTTGTACTCGCGCATCCAGGAACCAAAGTTCTTTTCTAGGCGCAAACTCATCATGGCACGCATACCAAAGGGTTTCATGCCAAAGGGCGCACCGGCAGTTGCCAGAGTATGGTAGAGGCTTATCTGTTGGTCGCGGTGCACATAAATTTCATAACCCAAATCACCGGTATAACTCACACGTTGTACCTTGGCATCACAGTTACCAACCTCCATTTCCTTGATAGAAAGAAATGGCAAAGCACGATTGCTGACGTCAAAGCGCGTGCAGGCGGCCAAGACTTCTCGAGCCTTTGGCCCGGCAATTTGGAAGCCTATCAGGTCAGTAGAAACATTATTTATGTAAACCCCAGTATCTGGTAAATGCTGTTCAAACCAGCGCATGTGGTAGGCCTGCATACCAAAAGAGGCCGTTACCAGAAAGTGCTCATCGTTTAAACAAGAGATGGTGAAGTCACCAGTGAGCTTACCAGAGTCACTCAGCATGGGGTTCAGTGCCAAGCGACCCGGTTGGGGAATGCGTCCTGCCATTATGGTGTCTAACCATTGACGAGCAGTTGGCCCCGTTACCTGGTACTTACCAAAGTTATGGACTTCATTAATGCCAACAGCGGTGCGCACAGCTTGACACTCCTGGCCTATGGCATGAAAAGCGTTAGATCGGCGAAAGCTGGGAGTTTCATATAAGGGCGCGCCTTCTGGGGCGAAGTAATTCACGTGTTCCATACCATAGCCTTGGCCAAAGACCGCGCGTTGTTGTTGCCAAATACCATAGGCTGGTGTGGTATTAAGGGGGCGGCCTGCCGGTAGTTCCTCATTAGGGTAGGCGACACTAAAGCGCTTTTGGTAATTTTCTTTCACCTTGTTGCGGGTGTAAGCTCGAGTGCAATAATTGCCAAAGCGGGCCACATCCATAGCGAAGACATCCCGCGATGGTTCTCCGTAAATCATCCACTCTGCCAAAGTCAGACCAACTCCACCGCCTTGGCTAAAGCCGGCCATCACGGCACAGGCAGACCAGTAGTTTTTTAATCCAGGCACTGGGCCAACCAGAGGGTTACCGTCTGGGGCAAAGGTGAATGGCCCATTGACGATGCTCTTGATGCCAGCCGTGCCTAAACAAGGATAACGCTGGAAGGCAAATTCCAATATGTCATCGATGCGATCGAGGTTGTTGTCCAGTAACTCATGGCCAAAGTCCCATGGGGTACCATCAATGGCCCAAGGGTCGCAACGTTGCTCATACATGCCAATAACTAGACCTTTGCCCTCTTGGCGCAAATAGCTTTCACCTGATGGGTCCATGACATGGGGTAATTCCTTTTCGCGTTGGTACACCTCCGGCATATCATCGGTAATGAGATATTGGTGTTCCATGGGGTGCAACGGCAAGAAAATGCCCACCATTTCGCCTAGCTCACGGGCCCATAGCCCACCAGCATTGACGACATGTTCAGCGTTAATAATACCCTGCTCTGTAACCACATCCCAAGAACCGTCGGCGCGCTGAGTCATCGCTGTAACTGGGTTACGCAAATAGATTTCTGCACCTTGTTTTTGTGCGGCCTTGGCATAGGCATGAGTCGTACCGGAAGGGTCCAAATGGCCATCTAATGGGTCATAGAGGGCGCCCAATACGCCTTCGGTATTGACGATGGGGCTTAGAGCTTTGATCTCATCAGGGCCGATAATTTCCGTGTTTAGGCCCATATGCCGGTGCATGGCGCGGGCTGATTTTATGAAGTCTAAGCGTTCTGGGGTATCAGCCAAGGTGATGCCCCCAACATGGTGCAGGCCGCAGCTTTGGCCACTAATCTGTTCCAACTCTTTATACAGGTTGATGGTGTAACCCTGTAAGGCCGCCATGTTGGTATCAGCGTTTAGTGTATGGAATCCGCCAGCGGCATGCCAAGTCGAGCCTGAAGTGAGCTCAGAACGCTCAATCAAAGCCACGTCTTGCCAGCCTAATTTGGTTAAGTGATAAAGTACTGAACAGCCAACAACGCCACCACCAATAACTAATACTCTCACATGTGATTTCATGTTGATTCCTCCATGCTGGTTAGACCCAAGTCTGACCGTTAAATTGGCAGGATAAATAATCAAAACGCCGGCTTCATATGGGCACGTTGAATGGCATCCAGCTCATATGGTTGTTATCCCAAAACGGTGCCAGTGGAATTGGGGTTGATTTTGCGGTTGCGGGAAAACTCACCAATACTAAAACTGTGGCCTGTGTATTGGAGGGTAAAGTCTATCGGCTCATGGTCATGGTCCTGACCGTTTTCACAGGCTGCAATGAGTTGGGCCATCATTTCACCCGCAATGGGCGCATTTTTAAACTGGTTGCCCGACGTACCAATGGCCATGTAAAAGCCAGCCAAACTGGATTTATCATAAATGGGTGCCCAATCTTCTGTAACGTCATACAGAGCTACGACACCCATTGGCCGGTTAGGAATGGTGATGCCAGGTATGCGCTGGGCTGCTCGTAGGGCTTGTACCCGCCATTGGTCGGTAAAGTTTTCATCGTAATCATCAGCATCAACAAAGACCTTAGGATCACATTCAGGATCTTCGCTGCCCACTAGGATATGATTGCCTGCTTCTGGACGGGTGTAAGCATGAATATCAGAATCCGAGGTAACCATGCCATTCTTTTCAATATTAAAACCCGCAGGCGCAGGTACGTGAGATACTTCATGACGCATGGCTCGGGTGGAAATTTTCATGTCTTGGATGACGCCCGCCATGGTGTTGATTTTGCTTGAGTGTGGGCCCGCTACGTTAACAACTACGGGGGCGTTTATGGATTCACCATTGGCTAAGGTAATACCAACTACATGGCCGTTTGTTTGACGGATTTGGGTCACCTTCGCATTGAATAAAAACTGGGCACCTTTGGCTTCGGCGGCGCGTTGTAAGTTGTGAGTAGAAAGCTGAGGGTCACTAATATAGCCACCGTCGGGAAAGTACACCCCACCGTTAATTTGCTGACCGTTGGCAAGGCCAAATTTATCGTCTTCAGGGCGGCGAGCCGGGTGGAATGAGTCGGTATTGATGATGGGCAGCTTGGCTTTCATTTCGTTTACGTCAAGGTGCACATAGCTGGCGCCGACTTCATCCAATATAGCCAGAATAGGCGCCATGTTGTGGTTATTGTCAGTTTTGGCTGCCAGAATGCCAGTGTTATGGTAAACCACATGGCCCAATTCATCTTCGGCATCCAGATACTCACTCCAGTCGCGCCAGTAGTAGTGACTTTCGTTGGCAATAGCGCAGCTGTGAAAGGTAGAGTAATAGGGGCGGATGATGGCGCAGGAGCCACTGGTACTGCCATAACCAGCGGCAGGCAGGGCGTCCACACATAAAACTTTCATGCCTTGACGGGCCATGGCAAAGGCGGTGGCCGCACCAATGACGCCAGCCCCAATAATGATGGCGTTGTATTGTTGAGACATAGTTGTTCCTTTTTCCTTGTTCTTTAGGCGTCAAACTCGCAATGAGTTTTGTAGCAGATTTAAGGCTGGTATGCCAGCCTGTGATTATTGTGGTGATATCTTGTTATTTTGTGATCAGCCTGGCCAAAGTGATCTGGTGAAGGCCCAATAACCCAAACTAACGTGTTTTACATCCTTGGCTATGGCTTCATGCAAGCTGGCAAGTTGGTGAAAAGCCACCCCTGGATAGGCATGGTGTGCCGTATGGAAAGGCATGTTCCAAGCTAGTATGCGCACCCAAAAGTGGGTATAGATAGTGCGACTATTATCTAGGGCAGCGTCGCTTTCATCGCACTTGTGGTGTTCGGCGAGCAAATACAGACGTAACAAGGGCTGCCCAATTAGCAAGGGAATGAGCCAATAATCAAGCAGCCAATGCCACTGTAGCATGTAAGCGTAATAGGCCAGTGTGATATAAAGGATGACGTGAATTCGACCTTCTAAAATAATGCTTTTGCCATTATGCGCTGTTATGAAAGTAGCGCTACTCCGGCCCAGCAAGGCGTCGCATAATTGTTTGAAAGCCCCGTGCCAATAATAAAATCCACTCAGGTAAATCAGCAGGTACACACCCTGCATGGGTGGGCTACCTATGCGTTGTGGGTCAGCTTGGGGATTTTGTGTGTATCTGTGGTGATCCATATGAAAGGCGCGGAAGTAGTCTGCTGGTAAAAACAAAACAAAACCGATCAGTCGTGCCAGCCATTGGTTGAGCCAACGACTACGAAAAGCCGTGTAATGAATCATTTCGTGCTCAGCACAAAATAAGAAAGTGATGACCACACCTTGACCCAGCATGGCTAAGCCTAGCCAGGGTGAATCGGCCGTGATGTAAATTGCCCAGCTGCACAGGCCAATCAGACTCAGATGGCGCAATAACCAAAAGCCAGCTATGTGGTTGTTACGGTCTAGATAGGCAGAGATATTGGTTAACATAAATTATTCTCCTGGCACAGCGCCACCTTCTTCTACTCGGCGGGCGACAAAGGCACTAAGTTCATCATCAATGGCCGCATCCAGTTTTGGCTCTTCATATTCGGCTAGTATTTGTTTCCAAATACGATTGGCCCGTTGTGTGGCATCAAGGCTGCCAGCATCTCGCCAGTTTTCAAAATTGCGCCAATCTGACAATATGGGTGTATAGAAGGCGCTTTCATAACGCGACATAGTATGGGGTGAGGCAAAGAAGTGGCTGCCTGGTCCAACTTCGCCAATGGCCTGCGCAGCTAAGGCATCAACATCAGTGGCCATGGGCTGCATGAAGGCCTTGTGCATTTGTATCATTTCCGCATCCAGAATGACTTTTTCGTAGGAGGTGCATAAACCGCCTTCCTGCCAGCCTAAGGCATGTAGAACATAGTTAATATTACCCATCATACAGGCCCATAAAGACATCTGCGCTTCATAGGCGGCTTGGGCATCGGTAGTATTGGAGGCATTGGCATTGGATGCGCGAATGGGCAAGCCGTATTTGCGTGCCAGTTGGCCCGAGGCGATGGTGGCTTGTGCGTACTCGGGGGTGCCGAAAGCGGGGGAGCCAGATTTCATATCAACATTTGAGGTAAAGCTACCGTATACGACCGGTGAGCCTGGGCTCACACACTGGTGAAAGGCAATTCCGGCGAGGCACTCCGCATTTTGCTGGACTAAAGCCCCGGCCATGGTGATGGGGGCCATGGCGCCGGCAAGGGTGAAGGGCGTATAGACCACAGGCTGATTGTGCTTGGCCATGACTATGGCCCCTTCGAGTAAGGTGGCATCATAGATTAATGGTGAGTTGGCATTGACGACTGAGTGCAAAGAGGGCTGTTGCAACAGGGTGGCAGAGTCGATACCGCGAGCAATGCGGGTTACTTCCAGCATGTCCTCTATGCGCTTGGCTCCCAAGGCATATGCATTGAGTGGTTTGGTGGTCAGGCGCACAGCGGCGGCACCGGCTACTAGATGACGAATATTGACATCAATATCACAAGGCTCCACGGGATAGCCGCCTTGTAGTTCAACCACGTTTAAGGCTTCGCCCAAACGAATCAGATTGCAGTAGTCTTCATAGTTGCCTGTGATGCGGCCGCGATCTAGGTCCGACACATTGGGGGTGCTGGCGACCATGCCGTAGGCCATGGCATTGCCACCTATGCATAAGTGACGATCTGGCCGACGGCCATGTAAGATGAACTCGCTGGGGGCTAGAGCCACCTTTGCCATTAGCCAGTTTGGATCAAAATGCACTCGCTTATTGTCTTTGCCTATTGTGGCTCCTCGGGCGCGTAAAATTGCCACGGCCTTTGGCGACTGAAATTCAACACCCGTATCGCACAGCACTTGCATCGAGGCCTGATGTATGGCCTCTAGCTGATCTTCAGAGATCACTTGCATGGGCTGGTATGGATTACGTGCCTGCTGACGGCTTTGTTGATGCAAGCCGCCGGCAACACGGGGCTTGCGTTGCCGAGAAGAGCGATTTCGAGACATGGTTAGGCCAATATTTTTGTAATACATGAAAAAAATGATGATAAGGTATTGCAATATACAAATAAAATTAATATTTTGATCATAATCAATTAAAAAATTTAATGTATTATGTTGCGTTTAAAAATTAATCACTATCGCATGGCTCAGGCTATCAAAACACATGGCACGGTGACCGCGGCGGCACAGGCATTAGGTCTAACTCAGTCAGCTTTAAGTCACCAAATCGCTGAAGCCGAACGTCGTTTAGGTCGTAAATTATTTACTCGTGTTGGGCGCCGTTTGAGTTTAACTTCAGCGGGTGAATTTTTGGCCGCCAGTGCCGATACCATTTTAATGGAGGCTGAACTAGCCGAATCGGCTCTCATGGCAAGCGAAGATACTGAGCCCAGTGAAATTATTCGTATTGGTACTTTTGCTTATAGCTGTTATCGGTGGTTACCTCAGGTATTAAAACAGGTGCGGGCAGATATGCCTCATGTGTTGTTCGAATTTATTACGGATACCTCCAAGACGCCGCTGCGCAGTGTCATGGATGGTGATGTGGATGTTGCCATAGCCGCGGGCCGTATGAATCCTAGCAATGTGCTGCTTACCCCCCTGTTTGATGATGAGCTGGTAGCAATTTGTCCACCAGATCACCGTTTGGCCGGACAGCAGCAGGTCGAGGCAAGGGATTTTTTACAGGATCCATTTATTACTTACTCCACCGTATACGAGGTGGGATTCGAAGAGGAGCTCCTGTGGAGGCCATCAGGGTGCAGGCCTGTTAAATACCTTCGAGCTGGTCTAACTGAAGCGGTCATTGAGCTAGTTAAGGCCGGTTTTGGCTTGTCAATTTTAAGTCGTTGGGCTGTAGCTGAGCATGTGCAAGCTGGTGATCTGGCCAGTGTGCGTATTACTCGTCAAGGGCTGCCTGTGCGTTGGAACTGCCTGTATCGGCACAGTCATCAAAACGCGCGCACTCTAGACTCTGTTAGTCATACAATCTCCACCTGGTGCCAGAAACATTTCTAAGTGCTTTTGCAACTGTGGCCCATTATTTGGCTTGCTGCGGGCTAGCGCTAATCTCAATGACCTCGTTTTGAGTGATAATTCGATGCAAAGGCTCATCATAGGCACCGGTGATGACAGCGGGGACTTCTTGCTCGGCAAAGGCAATGCCAATGGTGGTGAGTGGTGCTTGGCTTTTCAGTTGCGCAATGGTGCGGTCATAAAAGCCGCCGCCATAGCCCATGCGATAGCCTTGCCGGTCAAAAGCTAGCAGGGGACAAAGCATAATGTCTGGAATCATGCGGGGTTTGTCAGCATGAGGCTCTAGGGTTTGAAAGCTCGCTTTCACTAGCTGGTCACCAGGTTGCCAGAGGCCAAACAGCAGTGGTTTGCCGGCGCCTTGCATAATGGGTAACAATAGCTGATGACCTTGTGCATGCAGCGCGTGCAGTAGCGGCAAGGTATCTAGTTCTTCGCTCAAGGGCCAAAATGCTGAAATTTTACTGGTCACAGGAAAGGCTTGTGCTAGTAATGTTTCAGCAATACTTTGGCCTGCTTGGGGATGCTGGTTGTAGGCGGCAAGCCGCTTGGCTTTAGCTTGTTGGCGAAAGGTCTTTTTTTTGGCGTCGATATTGGTGAGCATAACCTAGTGTCAATTGTGGCGGTAAGAAAATAGGCATCATACTTGAGTTGGCTGATGAGTTCAGGTCCTATTGCGACCTGTTAAGCTATCCATAACTCCAACGGGGTATTTGTTTGCCCCAAGATCTAATTGTAACGCCTTTGACGGTTGCTTTTTTGGGCTACTGGCATTAGTCTCTAGTGCGTTGATTTTATTATTGTTAAGGTACAGTCATGTGTATTTCTGAACTACTTGATAACAACCGCATCTGGGCTGAAACCGTTTCGCGTGAACAACCGGATCTATTTGCCACACTGGCCAAGCAACAGCATCCAAAATACTTATGGATAGGGTGTTCAGACAGCCGTGTGCCAGCTAACGAAATTGTGGGCATGTTGCCCGGCGAGCTATTTGTTCATCGTAATGTGGCTAATTTGGTAAAGCATGTGGATTTTAATTGCCAGTCCGTAGTGCAATATGCCGTTGATGTATTAAAAGTAGAGCATATTATCGTTTGTGGTCATTATGGCTGTGGTGGTGTAAAAGTGGCCATGGGGCATGATAACGCCGGTATCAGTGATTACTGGTTACGTTCGGTCAAAGATATCTGTGTTCGTTACAAGGATGAATTGGAAAGTATTGTTGATGATGAACAGCGTTTGGCGCGCATGTGTGAAATTAATGTTATGGAACAAGTTTCTAACCTGTCCAATAGTAAAATTGTACAAACGGCATGGCAGAATCAACAGAAGTTAACCGTTCATGGTTGGATCTATTCTATCAATGACGGCATCATTCATGACCTTAAGGTCACTCGTGATGCCTCCTCACCTTGTGAAGATATCTATATGCCAAGTGCCTAGGATAAACCTGCTGGACGTCGTGATATATGTGCTATTTTATTGCTGGCCATAGGCAATAAAATGAGGATTTAAGATGTCCGCTTTACCATATGCTAGTGGCTCACCGCTGACCTGAGTTACGCTGCCGCCAGCACCTTCCAGTATGGCTTGCGCCGCTGCCGTGTCCCACTCACAGGTGGGGGCTAGGCGCGGGTAGATGTCAGCCTGACCCTCGGCGATACGTAGGAATTTCAATGAGCTGCCAGCTTGCACAATCTCGGTTTCACCTAGGGAGCTAATAAAAGCGTTAGTGGCCTCATTAAGGTGACTTTTGCTGGCCACAACACGCACTGGCTTCGCCCTTGGCTGGGTTTGTAGGGTGCTGACTTGGCCATCCAGGGCACGCCAGCAGCCAAATTCTCGGCCACCCCAATATAGGGTTTGATCCACCGGCGTGGAAACCAAACCAAAGCTTGGACGATGGTTCTCTATTAGGGCCAGGTTAACCGTAAACTGGCCATTGCGATTAATGAATTCTTTGGTGCCATCCAGCGGGTCGATTAACCAGTAGCAATGGTGCTTTGCGGGTACCTGCAAAGACTTAGCATCTTCCTCTGATACGATGGCAATATCCGGGGTCAAGGTCGCCAAACCAGCAACCAAGACATGATGAGCCGCCAGGTCTGCTTTGGTGACAGGCGAATCATCTTGTTTTTGCTCGATGCCAAAATCGGCACCGGAATAGACTTCCATTATCGCTTGGCCAGCCTGCAATACCAATTGTTGCAGGTCGCGTAAAAGTGCCTCATCAGACAGTATGGATTGTGCGCGTTGCATATTATAATTCCAGTTGAGCTAATAACCGATCGGCTAATTGCTCTGCCGTACTGTCGGTTGTGTCCAAGCTATATTCTGGGTTTTGTGGTGCTTCATATGGACTGCTGATACCAGTGAAGTTGGGGATTTCCCCACGGCGGGCTTTTTTATACAAACCCTTTACATCACGCTGCTCCGCTACTTCTAGTGGCGTGTCCATAAATACCTCGATGAACTCGCCCTCATTGAAGCGCGCTCTGGCGCGCTCTCGCTCAGCCTCAAAGGGTGAGATAAAGGCCGTTAGAACAACCAGTCCAGCATCTACCATGAGGTGCGCCAGTTCGGTCACACGTCGGATGTTTTCAATACGATCAGCCTCGGTAAAGCCCAAATCTTTGTTGAGGCCGTGACGCAGGTTGTCGCCATCCAGAAGATAGGTGCGGATGCCCTGCTGGTGCAGCTTTTGTTCAACAACGTTGGCCACAGTTGACTTGCCAGAACCACTAAGACCGGTAAACCAAAGTACCTTGCCTTTGTGGCCATTAAGGCGGTTGCGCGCGTTCTTGTTGACGCTGACATCCTGATGATGCACGTTGGCAGCGCGGCGCAAAGCGAAATCAATCATGCCGGCAGCGACTGTGGCATTACTGAAGCGATCAACCAAGATGAAGGCCCCTATGGGGCGACACTGCTGGTAGGCTTCATAGGCCACGGGTTTGTCGAGGCTGATTTTAGCCACCACAATATCATTTAGATGCAGAGTCCGAGCAGGACTTTGTTGCATGGTGTTGATATTGGTTTTGTACTTAATTTCAGTGATTTGAGCATTTACCCAACTGCTGCCAATTTGCAGACCGTAGCTACGGCCTATAAAGCCTTGTCCATCATCCATCCACACCAGCTCGACTTCAAACTGATCGGATACCTCACACGGATCTTTGGCGCTGACAATCATGTCGCCGCGGGAGGCGTCGATTTCCTTGTCTAGGGTAATGGTCACTGCTTGCCCACATTGGGCTTGTTGAAGCTTTTGTTCAAACAGGATGATTTCATCTACCTTGGCGGTAGCGCCACTAGGTAGTACTCGGACTTCATCGCCCGGTTGCACAGTGCCAGCTGCTATAGTACCGGCAAAACCGCGAAAATCCAGATGCGGGCGGTTTACCCATTGAACAGGGAAGCGCAGCCCATGATCGCTTGCCAGGTTTGGTATGGGGGTGGTTTCTAACATGGCCATTAGGGTAGGGCCGTGGAACCAGGTCATTGCTGCAGAACGGCTTACTACGTTATCTCCCTTAAGGGCGGACATGGGGATAGCCGTAATGTTAGTAAAATTAAATTCCTTGGCAAAGGCTTCAAAGTCGTCACGAATACCTTGGAAAGTGTCTTCTTGGTAATCCACCAAGTCCATCTTGTTGATGGCCAGTACCACTTGTTTAATGCCCAGCAGGGAGCAGATAAAAGCGTGGCGCTTGGTTTGTTCAATGACACCTTTACGAGCGTCAATGAGGATCACAGACAGGTCTGCGTTGGAGGCTCCAGTAACCATGTTGCGAGTATACTGTTCGTGCCCCGGGGTATCAGCTACGATAAACTTACGTTTATCTGTGTTGAAAAATCGGTAGGCAACATCAATGGTGATACCCTGCTCGCGCTCTGCCGCAAGGCCATCTACCAATAAGGCGAAGTCAATATCTCCACCTTGCGTTCCGTAAGTTATCGATTCCTGTTTTAGGCTTGCCACCTGATCATCAAAAATACATTTGGCTTCGTACAATAGGCGCCCAATGAGGGTGCTCTTGCCATCATCAACGCTGCCACAGGTAATAAAGCGTAACAAATCCAAGTCATTTTGTTGTTGCATGAATTGGTCAATAGTGGGGGTATTCATATTGTGGCTCATTAGAAATAGCCCTCTTGTTTTTTCTTTTCCATAGAAGCGGCACTATCACTGTCGATAGCGCGGCCCTGACGCTCGCTGGTGCGGGCCTGCAGTAGTTCTAGAATGATGTCTTGCAGGGTGTCTGCCGATGATTCAATGGCACCAGTGAGCGGATAGCAGCCTAGGGTGCGAAAGCGTACCTGCTTAAGCTGGACTTGTTCGTTGGGCAGTAGTTCCAAGCGTTCGTCATCGACCATCATCAGCATGTTGTCACGTTCGATTACCGGGCGGGTCTGGGCATAATACAGTGGTACTATGGGGATGTTTTCGCGGTAGATGTATTGCCATATATCCAGTTCTGTCCAATTGGAGATAGGGAATACACGAATACTTTCACCCGGGTGCTTGTGACCGTTATAAAGATTCCACAATTCTGGACGTTGATTTTTGGGATCCCAGCGGTGGGCTGAGTTACGGAATGAGAAAACCCGTTCTTTGGCGCGGCTTTTTTCTTCATCACGGCGGGCGCCGCCAAAGGCAACATCAAACTTATAGTGATCAAGCGCTTGTTTTAGACCTTCTGTCTTGGTGATATCCGTATGCAAAGCGCTACCATGTTTCAATGGGCTTATGTCTCGGTCAATGGCATCCGGATTGATATGGGTGATGAGATCCATGCCGGCTTCAGCTGCCATCTTGTCGCGGAATTGGTACATTTCCTGGAACTTCCAGCGGGTATCAACGTGAAGCAAGGGAAAAGGTGGTGGGCTAGGATAAAAAGCCTTGCGGGCTAGGTGCAACATGACGGAACTGTCTTTACCTACTGAGTACATCATGACGGGGTTTTCGGCCTGTGCTAGAACTTCACGCATAATATGGATGCTTTCCGCTTCTAGACGATCCAGGTGGCTATTGCCGTCAGCCAGATGGATAGGGCGTACGGATTCATCATTGAGCTGCAATTTGGCTGGATAGGCCGCCATGGCGAGACGCGCCTGATGCTCGCCTATAGCCAATGTTTGCTGTTTGTCGGCCAGCCAGATATCACGAAATAGGCTGCTGATATGAGCGTGTGGGAACAGTAGTGTATGTTTGCCGTTGTATTGGGTAAGTGCCGCAATGGCTTCACGCAGACTATTTATGTCCCATGGGGTATCATTCCATAACCAGCGACGGCTACCCTTGGCATCATTAGCAAACAGGCCAAAACGTTCTTGAAAACTGAATACCTGTAAAAATAATACGTTGTGACGGCGTTTCTTGGCGTTGCCTAGTAGGTGGTCCACCACTTGAGGTTTTAAGCGTTTATCTTGCTCATCTCTCAGTTCTGTAATGCTCAACGTGGCGGGCAACATGGCTTGTTGTTCTAACCAGCGGTCAGTCCCTTTGCGATTATTGCTAATGCCTTCTTGCTGGAGCAGTTCAGATAGGGATTGGGTGTCCCATACCTGTCGTCCTTGTGAATTGTGGCTGGCAAATTCTATCATACGGCAATGTCTCGAAATGCTAAATAATTTGATTAATATTATATTACCATCCTTACAATAAGTGAAATCTCATTTTGTAATAAACAAATTACATTTTGAGACATCGGTTGATGGGTAATTATTGGTGCAGAGATAATTGTAGTTGCCTTATGACAAAGGCCTGCTAAATTAAGCCTCTGTAAAGGCAGATTAAGGAATGAAACTATGCACCCCACTAAAGCGCTCTATCGGCAAGACGCATACTGCAAGTTAGCCCCGGCAAAGGTGCTGGCTCTTACGGAGGAGGGGCACGTGGTGTTGGATCAGACGCTTTTTTATCCTACAGGTGGCGGACAGCCAGGAGACATTGGTGTTTTGACGAGTGTTGGTAAGGCCGATACGCAGGTCATTAATGCTCGTAATAATCGCGAAGTGCCAGGCCAGATTATGCATATGGTTGAGCAACCTTGTGAGCTGGTGGTGGGCGATGAGGTGATTATGCACTTGAACTGGGAGGTGCGTTATCGACGCATGCGTGTGCATACGGCTTTGCATTTGCTATCAGTAGTATTGCCTTACCCAGTGACCGGTGGTGCCATAGGAGAATGTCTTACAGAGGCGAAGATAGATGGCCGCTTGGATTTCGATATCGCTAATCCTGATTTCGATAAAGCGCAGTTATCACAGCAACTGCAGGCCATGGTTAATCAGCATGCCAGTGTCAGTAATGAATGGATTAGTGAAGCTGAATTGGATGCCCAACCGGACTTGGTTAAAACCATGTCGGTGCAGCCGCCAAGAGGCGCTGGTCAGGTGCGCTTGGTGAATATTGATGGCCTGGATCTACAGCCTTGTGGCGGTACTCATTTGGCCAATATTGGTGAAATAGGCTCGGTGCGTATTCGTAAGATCGAAAACAAAGGTAAAATCAATCGTCGTGTTCGTCTCGTTCTTGATGCCTGACCTAACAACAAGCACCTTGGTTGTCAGCCAAGAGGTATAGGTGGTGGCGAAGACTTCCGTTTAATCGTCACCAAGGTCAAATGCTGACCGAATTAGGTTACTTTCTGGCGAGTGTGGAAACGTGGCGATTGCCAACTGCCAGTGGCCATGATATTGGCCACAGTTTGCACCGTATGCCAGATGTCTGCATAGCGGACATACAAGGGGGCAAAGCCAAAACGCAAGATATGAGGAGCGCGAAAGTCACCAATGATATTGCACTCAATCAGGTTTTGCATAATGGCATAACCATTGGGGTGTGAAATTGATACCTGGCTGCCTCGTAGACTGGGGTCTTCAGGGGACACTAGCTCAAATTCTGGGCAATACGCTCTTATTAAATTAATAAATAGGTCACCCATTAGCTGCGATTTTTGGCGTAAAGCATGCAGATCTGTTTGCTCAAAAATATCCAGCGAGCATGCCAAGGCCGCACTGGCTAAAACGGCTGGCGTGCCACACATGGTTTGTTCTATACCAGATGCAGACTCATATTGATCGGTGAAGTCAAAGGGCTTGGCGTGGCCAAGCCAGCCTGTTAGGGGCTGTTCTAGGTGTTCTAGATGTTGTTTGGCCACATATAAAAAAGCGGGAGAGCCCGGGCCGCCGTTAAGGTACTTATAGGTACAGCCTACAGCGAAGTCCGCCGAGCATTGGTCCAAGTACACCGGCATGGCGCCCACTGAGTGACATAGATCCCATAGCATGAGGGCGCCATGTTGATGAGCTAACTCAGTAACTTCAGACATTGGCCAAATTGCCCCAGACTTGTAATGGGTATGAGTTAATAATACCAATGCAGTATCATCATCGATGGTTTCAAGAACCTGATTGCGGGGCACGGCCACAACCTCGATTTGTTGACCCAACATACGTTGTAACCCCTGTAATAAGTACAGGTCTGTGGCAAAGTTTCCGGTTTCTGTGACTAGCTTTCTGCGCCCGGGGCGCATTGCCACCGCGGCCGCGGCCAGTTTGAAAATATTCACTGAAGTAGTGTCGCAGACCAGGGTTTGCCCCTTGTCCGCGCCAATTAGCTGCCCAATACGGTCGCCTAGCTGGGTGGGTTGTTGCATCCAGTTATGGCTGTTCCAGCTGCGGATTAGGCTTTTGCCCCATTGTTCTTTTACCACGGTTTGTAGAGCGGCTGGGGTGGCTTTTGGCAGAGCACCCAAAGAATTACCATCGAGGTAGATTAGATCGTCTTGCAGATCAAAAGCATGGCGCTTGGATGATAACGGATCAACGGCATCTAAATTTTGCAGATAGATCAAATCTATATTGGTCATAGTGGGCTCAGTTGACTGAATTGGTTATTGGTGACTAAATACTGGTTCTAACGGACCATAATTCGGGAAAAAACTGTAGGGATAAGGCTTTTTGCAGGTAGTGCACTCCCGCTGTTCCACCGGTACCTTGTTTATAGCCAATGATGCGCTCTACGGTTTTCATGTGATTAAAACGCCATTGCTGAAAATGGTGTTCCAGGTCTACTAGCTTTTCGGCTAGCTCATATAAGTCCCAGTACTGTTCGGTGTTGTTATAGACCTGCAGCCAGGCTGCTTCCACACTCGGATGGCTGATATAAGGCTCGCTAGCATCTCGTTCTAGAATACTGCTGTCAATGGCAAAGCCCCGCTGCTTGAGTAGCTGCAGGCAGATGTCGTATAAGCTAGGTGCCTTTAATACCGCTTGCAGGTGTTGGTAATGATCAGGGTGGCCTTTGTGGGCCTCAATTAACTTGGCGTTCTTATTACCAAGCAGGAATTCAAGCTCGCGATATTGGTAGGATTGAAATCCAGAGCTTTGGCCTAAGCTGTCGCGAAAAGCACTGTAATCAGCAGGAGTCATGGTTACCAAGACTTCCCAGGCGTTGATTAATTGTTGTTGAATGCGGGCTATGCGCGTCAGCATTTTGAATGCGGGGCGTAGGTTATCCTGTCCAATTTGAGCCGCAGCAGCATGGGCTTCGTGCAAACACAGTTTCATCCATAACTCAGAGGCCTGATGAATGACAATAAACAACATTTCGTCATGTTGATCACTGCGTTGCTGTTGCAGGCCTAACAAGGGCTCTAGTTGCAGGTATTGGCCATAACTCATGTCTTGCTGCCAGTGAATGCTGGATTCATCCGTCACATCGATTGCATTTTTCATTATTGTGCCTTTGCTTTTGAACGGTTTAGTGGAGCGTATAGCTAATAGCCAATAGTGTAGAAACAAATATACATGTTGTATATATCATAATATTTGTTATATTAATGAATAAAATGCATATAAAAAGAATTTTAAGGGGTCTTTATGCCTACTCGATTGACCATGCGTCAGTTGCAAATGATTCGTGCTTTACAGCAAACGGGAAGTGTTTCTGAGGCGGCCTTTAAACTGCAGGTATCGCAGTCGGCTTTGAGTCATCGTATTCGCGAAGCCGAACGTTTGCTTGATACAGACTTATACCTACGCCAAAACAAACGCCTAGTGGCGACCAACGCCGGGCAAAGGGTTGCGCATGCGGCTCACGTCATATTGGCAGAGTTGGAGCATACTGAACAACATATAGCTCAACTAAGTGCTGGTATAAAGCACAATGTTCGCTTGGGCCTGCAGGTGTATGCTAGCGCCTTGTGGTTGCCTCAGTTAGTTCGCAAAATGGCACTCCAGTATCCTGATATTGGTGTGCAGTTGGTCGCTGATACTGGCTTGGACCCCATTACAGCCGTGCGGCGCCATAACGTTGATATGGCGTTGGTGTCTGGTGATGTGATGGCTAAGGATCTAGACTCAGTGCCGGTATTTGAAGATCAGTTGGTTGTGGTCGCACAGGCTAATCACGTATGGCAAGGCCAGACTAGTGTGAAACTGCAAGATATTATTCAAGAAACGTATATCGCACACCATACCAATCCAGAAGCTGGGCGCGAGTACGAGCGCTTGTTCCGACCTCATGACTTGTTACCTAGTCAAGTTGTTCGGGCAGGAGTTACCGAAGCCGTGTTAGCTCTGGTAAGTGATGGTCAGGGTGTCACCGTGCTGCCCAACTGGACGGCACAATATTATGCTCGTGTGTATGATTTATGTGTGCGCCCAGTGCAAGCTGAAACGACGGATATTAGTTGGCAAGTGGTGGTGGGTAAGGGCTTGCTGGAGGCCCCCCACATGCGGGTTGTAGTGGCTTGTTTGCAAGACATTGTTGCTGCAGATGCGAGGCTGACGAGATAAATTGGGCTATAAATAGCAGGCTTATTTTGTTAAAATTCACTCTCCAATTTTAGCGTTCTGCTTTGTTTTCTACCAGAGAGGCCTGCATGCCCACTGCTTCACAAGTTTTAGCCGTCAATGATGATTTGCCTATTCGCACAGCAGGCCCTGTCCATAGTGGTAAGGTGCGCAGTGTTTACTGGCTGAGTGATGAGGATAGTCAGCGTTTGATAGCGCAAAAAGGCTATGATCTGCGCGCTGATGCGCCCTTGGCAGTGATGATCATTAGTGATCGCATTTCGGCTTTTGATTGTGTTTGGCATGCGGAAGGTGGTCTACATGGTGTGCCTGGTAAGGGCGCGGCATTGAATGCCATCGCCAATCACTGGTTTGGACGATTCCGTGAACAAGGCCTGGCTGATAGTCATATTGTGGATATTCCTCACCCTTTTGTTTGGATCGTGCAAAAAGCCCGCCCGGTTATGGTGGAAGCGATTGCGCGTCAGTACATTACAGGTAGTATGTGGCGTGCTTATGAGAAGGGCGAGCGTGAATTCTGTGGTATACAGCTGCCTGATGGTTTACACGCCAATCAGTGTTTGCCAGAGCTCATGATTACACCGTCAACCAAAGGGGTTTTGAGAGGTATTCCAGGCGTGCCTGAGGCCGACGATGTGAACGTAAAGCGGGCTGATATCGAAGCGAATTATCAGGCTTTTGGTTTTTCCTCAGCGGTAGATATTTGTCGTTACGAAACCTTGTTACAGGAAGGTTTTTCAGTTATTTCTCGTGATTTGGCGGCAATTGATCAGATATTCGTTGATACAAAATTTGAATTTGGTTACGTGACAGATGCCAGTGGTAATGAAAAACTTATTTATATGGATGAGGTCGGGACTCCTGATTCATCACGCATATGGGAAGCTGCCGCTTTACGCCAAGGCAAAATTGTGGAAAATTCGAAAGAGGGTTTTCGGCAGTTTTTGCTGAACTATTTTTCCGATGCAGACATTTTGCTAAATAAGGATCGTATGCCTGAAAGGGAAGCCTTAGCACGCGATAATGCCTTACCATTGGCTGCTATTAAAGCGGTATCGGATACCTATACGGGTATTGCAGAAATGATCACCGGGCAATCTATCGTGCTCAGCGATAACCCCAAAGGTGAGATTATAGATGTGTTGAACGAGCATTATGGGTTGATTTTGTAGGTAGTAAGGCGAAAGCCTTAAGTAGCATTGAAAAGCATCATAAAGGGGCAGATGACATTCATCAGCCCCTTTTTTATTGCTGTATTAGCCCAACAAATGTTGCAAACTATCAAGTGTTGCTTTGCTGTTGGCACTCAGTGGCATGATAGGCATGCGAGTTTCTTCAGAGCACAAGCCTAAGAGTGACGCGGCGTACTTAGCACCAGCAGGGCTTGGTTCGGCAAACATGGCCTTATGTAGAGGCGCTAATTCATCACTGATGCGTAACGCTTGCGTGTAATCGCCTGCCGCACAGGCCGCTTGCATGGCGGCACAACGGGTAGGAGCGACGTTAGCGGTTACCGAGATGCAGCCGTTACCACCAGATACGTTATAGGCTATGGCCGTCATGTCTTCACCTGACAAGTAGGCAAAGTTATCGCCTAGAGCCATGCGCTCGAGGGTTATGCGAGCAAGGTCGCCAGTGGCGTCTTTAACGCCTACAACATTCTTGAGTGCGGCCAGTTTTGCCATAGTGGCCGGTTCTATATCGACGATGGCGCGAGGTGGAATGTTGTAAATCACCATAGGGATGTCCACATTGTTGTGGATATACTCAAAGTGGGCATACAGGCCATCTTGATTAGGGCGGTTGTAGTACCCCGCGACGCATAGGATGGCATCAGCACCTGCTTCTTTGGCGTGTTGCGCATAGGCTAGAGCTTCAACGGGGTTGTTGGAACCGGCGCCGGCAATGACTGGCACACGGCCATTGGCTTCTGCAACGGTGATTTCTACCACGCGTTTGTGTTCGGATTCACTGAGCGTAGGGGATTCGCCGGTAGTGCCAACAGGCACCAGGCCATTGGTCCCTTTTTCTAACTGCCAATTAACGATGCGCCGCATGGCGTCTTCGTCTAACCTGCCGTTTTTAAAGGGGGTTACCAAGGCTACATATGAACCGCTGAACATGAAGGTCTCCTAGTTTGTTAGGTACGCTGGTTGCGGGCGTAAAAAAAACCCGATCGCATAGCGACCGGGTTTTTACAGATTTCTCTTAGATCATCTGCGTAGCACCAAGCCACCAAAACGTTGTTTTGGGTTTTTTGGCTTTGAGTTTAAGGTGCTGAGCAGAGTACATGGGAGTATTTTAAACCTTACGCCTCTTTGCAACAAGTCTGAGTTAATAAAAAAATGAGCTTTTTCCTTGAATGTTAATAGTTAAGTAGGGGCTTGATTATCAACTTTAGTCGCGTTAAATTCACACTGCGCAGATTGTATACAATTTCGCGCAAAATTAATTTTGCTGTCAATATAAATAAAATAGGAGAACAGCTATGGCCGATTCCACCTTAGGAACCCCGGAACAACTAAGAGATCCGGATTATACCCCAGCAATGGCACAAGCCGTACCACTGGGTATTCAGCATGTACTTGCTATGTTTGCGAGCAATGTTACGCCCGCCATTCTCGTAGCCGGTGCTGCCGGATTTGGATTTGGTTCCAACTCTGCCGATTTTCCAACCATGATCTATATGATTCAGATGTCCATGCTGTTTGCTGGTATTGCGACCTTGTTTCAAGCGCTTGGCATGGGACCCATTGGTGCGCGTTTACCCATTGTTCAAGGTACCTCTTTTGCATTCTTGCCCGTCATGATTCCAGCCGTTGCTGGGCTTGGTGTAGCTGGACTTGGGGGGCTCATGACCGGGATACTTTTTGGAGGTATATTTCACTTTTTCTTAGGTAGTTTCATTGGGCGCATCCGTTTTGCCTTACCGCCACTGGTAACCGGCCTCATTGTATTGATGATCGGTTTGGCGTTGGTAAAAGTAGGGGTTCAGTATGCTGCCGGTGGTGTGCCTCTCATGGGTAAGCCAGCCTTTGGTAGCATGGCTATGTGGGGGCCTGCTTTGGTGGTCATTTGTGTTACCTTGGCGCTAAAATTCTTCACCAAGGGTATGGCATCGGTAGCCGCAGTGCTAATAGGTATGCTGGCGGGTTATGCTGTTGCTTATTTCATGGGACAAGTGAGTTTTGGTAATGTTGGCAATGCCGCCATGTTCGAATTGCCCATGCCTTTTAAGTGGGGTTTTGAATGGAACTCTGCCATTATAATTGGCATGTGTTTTATGGCTTTTATCTCCGCTGTTGAAACCGTAGGTGACGTGTCGGGAATTACCAAAGGTGGTGCTGGCCGAGAAGCCACCGACAAAGAAATCACTGGTGCAACCTATGCCGATGGCTTGGGAACAGCCGTGGCTGGCATCTTTGGTGGCTTGCCTAATACGTCCTTTAGTCAAAATGTTGGTCTGGTTTCTATGACCGGTGTCATGAGTCGCCGTGTGGTTGCGATCGGTGCGGTGTTCCTAGTAGTCTGTGGACTGATTCCAAAGGTTGGAGCTATCGTGTCTACCATTCCTACTCATGTATTGGGTGGGGGTGTGATCGTCATGTTTGGTATGGTGTGTGCGGCCGGCATAAATATGCTGTCAGATGTTAACTGGAATCGTCGTAATATGGTGATCTTTGCCATATCCCTATCCGTTGGTTTAGGTTTGCAGTTGGTACCTGAAGCTCTTCAGCACCTAGATGGAACCATGAAGATTCTAATGGTTTCTGGCCTACTACCAGCGGCGGTATTGGCCATTGTTCTTAATCAGGTGTTACCTGAAGAATTGGGTGAGTGATGCCCAATTAGCCCCTTTTTAGGGGCTGACTAGTGATAAAGGCCACTATCCGCAAGGAGGTGGCCTTTTTCGTGGCTGGGCTAGGCCCGAGGGGCTAATCTAATTAGCCTGTTCTAGCAGCCAGTCTTTAAGGGCGATAACAGCTGGGCTAAGTGCCTTGCGCCTAGGCGCTATTAATGTGAAAGGGTTGCTGTTGTGCCATTGACATGAGCCTAAGCGAATAAGGCGTTGGTCATCCAACAAGTCTTTGATGATGTGGTTCCAGCCTAACACCACGCCTTGGCCTGCAATAGCCGCGGATATAGCCACAAAGTAATCACTGCATGTTTGTCCGCGCTTAAAGTGGGGGTCGACTTCCTCATCAATCAGGCTTAATTGGGTTGTTTGGCTGGTTGCTTGCACCCATTCTTGCCAATTCATTCTGGCTTCACGGCTGCTTACCATATGAATCAGGGGGAGCTGCAATAATTGCTGTTTTTCAACCTTATTAGCCTCTAATTGTTTGTTTGTTAGCAGAGTTGGGCTACATACTGGGTATACAACTTCCTCTAGTAATGGCCAGATATGATAGTCCTGAGCTGATAGGGGGGTGGCTGACAAAGGAATGGCTAGATCGTAACCACGAGCAGCCAAATTACTATCGTTGTCGCGCGAAACAATATTCACCACTGTGTTGGGGTGCTGTTGGTAAAAGTCGGCGATTTTGGGCAGTAACCAATAGGTCGCTGTAGCCGTTGATAGGCTAAGTGTTACTACTTGTTGATTGTTGCTTGGGCGGCGTATGTTGTTGATTGTGTTGGCTAGTTGGTCAAAACTTTGTACGCATGCCATAAATAATTCTTGGCCTTCTTTGGTTAAATCTATACCGTTTCTATGGCGCACCAAAAGGCTGATGCCCAACTGTTGCTCAAGCTTTCTTAGGGCTTGGCTAACGGCGGGTTGGGTTAAGCCTAGAGCCCTTGCAGATGAAGACATTGAGCCATTTCTGGCGACACTTTCAAAGACTGACAAACCGTGGAAAGGTAATCTATCAGAATCTTTTGATGAGGCTAGTTTGGCGCACATAAAATATCACTTGGCATAATTTAAAGTTATGGATAGATTAATTTTAATATGGCTGATTAGCAAGTATTTTGGTATTAAACTGTTACCGATAACGGATCTGATAAATCAATCATTAATTTTTATTACGGGAGTGTAGGTTATGACCAGACGTAGTCGCCAACGTGGTAAGGCTCGAGTCCCGGCTAAGGTTCCCGCATTTATCCAACGTAATATTCCTTATTTTGATTTTTGTGTGCCAGAGCAGATAGAAGAAATTGAAGTCCATGTAGATTGGTTACTCCAAGAAGTGGGGGTGGAGTTTCGTGACGATCCCAAGGCGTTGCAAATTCTGCGTGCTGCCGGGGTTGATGTGCAAGGCGAGAAGGCACGCTTTCCAGACGGTTTAGCACGCCAGCTATGTAGTACCATTCCAAGTGAATTCACTCAGGTAGCGCGTGACCCAGCTAAAAGCGTGCGTATAGGGGGGCGTAATCAAGTGTTTGCGCCGGCTTATGGCTCACCGTTTATTCGCGATCTGGATCAGGGGCGCCGCTATGGCACCATCGAAGACTTTAATAACCTTGTTAAGCTGGTAAAAGACTTGCCTTACCTCCATCATTCTGGCGGCGTGCTAGTTGAACCCTGTGATGTGCCCGTGAATAAGCGTCACTTAGATATGGTGTATGGCCACCTGTGCTATTCAGATAAGCCCTTACTGGGCATGATAACCGCTAAAGAGCGTGCTGAAGACTCGGTGGCAATGGCCCAAATTTTATTTGGTAAAGCCTTCATGGAAGACAATGTGGTTATCATGGGTAATGTTAATGCTAATTCACCCATGATGATCGACAAGGTGGCATCACAAGCAATACAAGTATACTGTGGCGCTAATCAAGCTATCATTGTTGCCCCCTTTATTCTCGGTGGCGCTATGGGTCCGGTTACTACCGCAGCCGGCGTCGCTCAGGCCATGGCTGAAGCCATGGCGGCCGGTGCCTTTAGTCAGCTAGTGCGACAGGGTGCGCCTTTTGTGATGGGCAATTTTCTTTCCTCTATGAGCTTAAAGTCAGGCGCTCCCACCTTTGGTATGCCAGAACCTATCATGTCTAATTATATGATTGGTCAGTTGGCGCGCCGGGTCGGTATTCCTTTGCGTTGTGGTGGTTCACTCACGGCATCCAAGATATGTGATGCGCAGGCTGCCTATGAAAGTGCCGATTCGATGCATTCCACAGCTTTGGCAGGCGCCAACTATGTGTTGCACGCAGCGGGGTGGTTAGAAGGTGGTTTGTCCATGGGTTATGAAAAGCTCATTTTGGATGCCGATCGCTTGGGGGTATATCAGCGTATGCTCGGTGGTGTTGCTACTGATACCAATGGTTTGGCAGGACAAGCCTACCTGGAAGTGCCGGCTGGTGGTCACTTCTTAGGTTGTGCTCATACCATGGCCAATTATGAAACAGCTTTCTATGACGCACCTATGTCTGACTCCGAGAGTTTTGAGCAGTGGCAGGAACAAGGTAGTAAAGAAGCCGTAGTGCGGGCTAATGAACGTTATAAAAGTATGCTACGAGAATATGAGATGCCGGCTATGGATGAAGCTGCCGCTGATGCCCTTACGGATTATGTGGAACGCAAAAAAGCCAGCATGGATGATGCTTGGTATTAGTTGCTTACAACCGTCAGGGAATTAAATTCTTGAGGGTTTATGAGGCTAAAAAAGGCCGCTATCGACAACCATATTTAGTAGTTGGTTGAATATTATCCTTAGCTTTATTTTGCGGCGCTAATTATGCCAAGCTAAACGACCCTAAATGCTAGGTGCCACCTAACCCATGCCAGCACAGTGCGTTATACTCTATCCAAGTAAACGCTTTTGAACTTAATTATGTGTCTTTCCTACACCTACATAACCACGCTAGTTGGCCAGTTGTTGTTAGCTGGGCAAGGGGATGTGGTGCATTATGTGGGTTTCCCACAAGATAAAATTGTCAGGCAGCTACCATCAGCCTGGCGGCGTGATGATACCGTATTGCCATCCTGTCAGCGACAGCTGGGTGAGTATTTTGCTGGTCAACGCCGTACCTTCGACTTGGTTCTAAATCCCCAAGGAACCGATTTCCAAAAATTGGTATGGCAGCAATTACAAAGCATAGCCTTTGGCAGGGTGTGCAGCTACCAAGATTTAGCGATAGCCATTGATCGCCCTAAAGCCGCGCGTGCCGTGGGCGCTGCCAATGGTAAAAATCCTATAGCGGTGATTATTCCTTGTCACCGTGTGGTGGGTGCTAATGGTACCTTAACCGGTTTTTCTGGCGGCCTGGATGTGAAGCAACAGTTATTGGAGTTGGAAGGTATCATCATTGATGGCGAGCGACAACGCGCTTTATTTTAGCGATCATTTACCTACATACCAATGCATGTTGGTATGCAATTAATGGTCTTGCGGTTTTGGCTGCTCTTGTGAACTGGCCGTTTGCCCAAATAGTATGTTGCGTGATTCTTCATCGGTAATATCACGACGTAAGTCCAGACCAATTTGTTGACCTTGTCGCACAGCCGGGCGGGCTTCAATGGCATCGATCCAGCGTTTAACATGGGGGAAGTCATTGATATCTTGGCCTTGGCGTTCATTAAGCATAGCCCAGGGCCAGCAGGCCATGTCAGCAATGGAGTATTCCCCCGCTAAATATTCTCGTTCAGCTAGGTGTCGGTTCATGACACCATATAAGCGGTTACATTCTTTGGTATAACGATCGACGCCATAGGCGATGGTTTGGGGTGCATATTGACGAAAGTGGTGGGCTTGTCCAGCCATAGGCCCGAGACCACCCATCTGCCAGAATAGCCACTGATTGATCTGTTGGCGGGTACGTAAGTCCTGGCTGTAAAACTGACCGTACTTATCCCCCAGATACTGCATGATGGCACCCGACTCGAATAAGCTAATGGGCTTGCCACCGTCTACGGGGTGATGGTCAACGATAGCGGGTATGCGATTATTGGGGGCAATGGTTAAAAATGCCGGCGCAAATTGATCACCTTGCATGATATTGACGTATTTCAGTTGATAGGGCACATCAAGCTCGGCTAACAAGATCGTGATTTTCCAACCATTGGGGGTTGGCCAGTAATGCAAATCAATCATTGGTTTGGTCTTTGGTAATGATAGTAAAGGTATATGGCCATGAGTGTAATGCTACTGCCTAACCATTGCCATAAACTTAGTACTTCTGCCAGTATTAGGTAGCCGGCCATTAAGGTGAAAATGGGTTGTACCAAGGCGTAGGGGGCTACCTGTTGTACACCATGACGGTGAATTAATCGATACCAAAGAGCGTAGCCAATAATTGATGAAAAGACCACTACATAAGCCAAGCAAGCCATGGCTTGCAGGGTGATATGCTCGGTGAGAGCAACGCCATCCGCCGTGTACACGTAAAAGCCATAGCTAATAGGAGCGGTGATCACGGCAATCCAGAATTGAATGGCCATGGTGGATATCTGTTGCATCTGTTTTACTTGAATGTTGCCATAGGCCCACATAAAGGTGCTAAAGATGACGATGAGCATGCCAATTTGTAGGCTTATGTTGCCTGATGCCAATGTGGGTATAAGAGCGCCTAAGGTGGCTATGGTGATGGCCATCACCTGCCGCATAGTTAAATGCTCTTTGAGAATCAAATAACCCAAAATAGATGAAAAGGGTGCACCGAGTAATAGACACAAGCTGGCTATTACACCAGGCACATAGGTCAAGCCTAGGGCTAGCATGTAGAAGTGTCCCATGCCCATGGTGAGGGCAAGAGGCAGTGATTGGCGAAACTGTGGCCAGCTGATTTTGACAAAAGGCCATAGTAGCAAGGCTAGGGCACAAAAGCGCAGAGTGGTGAATGCCAAGGGCGGTAGGTCTGCCATGGCTATTTTCATGACCACAACGTTAAGGCCCCAGATAGCCGCTACGGTGAGGGCACCATAAACTGGGTGTAACAATAAGCGAGGTATGACCATACAAGCGATAGGCAGGTGGAGTAAGTTGGCATTATGCCTGAGCTAAGGAGAGCTTGCCATGCTTATGGCAATGGCTGTCACTCCAGGTCCGAGGAGGCGCTGGTTGGCTATTAGCCAACCAGCTGGTTGAGTGTTTATAACTTTTTTAAGACCAAGGGAAGGGGCTGCTAGACACAGGGTGTAGCTTGCCTTCAGCGTAGCGGGAGAAGCGGAAGGGTTCTAGCAAATGCGTCTTGCTGTTACTAGCAATCTCTTCTGCCACCAGCTTGCCCACACCGAGCATCTTATAGCCATGATTGGAGTCAGCGATGATGTAGCAGTTTTGGAAGAAGGTATCAAACACAGGGAATGAATCGGGAGTAAAGCAGCCGATACCGCCACTGGCTTCATCTTTATATTTTGCCATAGTGCCCTCAAAACGCTTTTGGCAATGCGCCAAAGCCGAAACCCACATGTGTGCAAATTCAGGACCGACAATAAATTCTGGTGACTCAGGGCCGTAAGGGTCGATTTCTACATCGCCGGCGGGCTTGTCTACTATAAACGGAGCTGCACCTCCTTGCACGCCACCAAAATGGAAGTCAGGCTTGTAATAAATGCCCCACATTTCATCGGTTACCAAAGAGCCATCTTCGCAAGAGTACAAGGGTTCATTGGAGTCAACGTGAATAACAGGTGGCATATTGCCGTCGTTGTCGACCTGAAGCTTGGGATCAACACCCAAGGTACCCTCTTGCAATGACCAATACACCCAGGTGGGTATGTCTCTATGCATGGTCCCATCAGTACCTTTGATATCCACAGTGTTAGGCAGCTCCAACATGTCCCAGAAATTGCGTACCCAAGGGCCTGCTCCCACTACGACTTGGCCACATTCGACATTACCCTTGTTAGTCTCCACGGCGGTGACCGCACCACCGGATCGTGTAAAGCCGGTAACGGTCACACCAGTAATGATGCGCACACCCTCGGCTTCGGCCTTAGTGGCCAAGCCATACATGGCTTTGGTATTGTTGGCATAACCACCTTTTTTCTCATGCAATACTGACGTGATGCCCTTGGCTTGCCAGTCGTGGAAAATACCTTTCATGTATTTAGTACTATCAGCTTCACCTTCAATGAAATCTGATTCATAACCAATGGCTTGTTGTTGTTCATAGATTGATGCTACATCGGCATGCATGCTTTCTGGGCTAATCTGCATATAGCCAACTGGATGGTAGGAATAGTTTTTGGCATCAGACTCCCATACTTCTACAGAGTGTGCCATGAGTTCTCGCATGGCCGGTTGAAAGTAGTTGTTACGCACGACACCACAGGCAATGCCGGTAGCACCAGCGGCAATACCGCCCTTGTCGAGGATAACAATATCTCGGCCATCGCCTTTACCGCGTGCTTTTAGTTCTAGGGCTAGGTGATAGGCAGTAGAAAGACCGTGGATGCCAGCGCCAACGATCACATAGGGTGAGGAAGTAGGAAATGCCATGACTATTCTCTTATTTGGTTATTTAGCTACACCATAATGCACTTTTCACATTAGAAGCATTGATAAAAATACGTCAAATGTAAAGACTATTGCGACAATTGAGGCTATTATAGACAAAACTGAGGGTCTAAAAGACGATGAGACATTTTGGGTTTGTACTGATACCGGGTTTTTCCATGCTGTCCTTGGCGGCCGCGGTGGAACCGTTACGCATGGCTAATGCCCAGGCTGGAAAAGAAAACTATGCCTGGGATTTTATTTCCTGGTCGGGGGAACCGGTACCGGCAAGCAACAAAATGACAACACAACCAACCATAACGTTAGAAGCCTGTGGCCAGCTTGATGTGCTCATAGTCGTAGCAGGGGTTGAGGTAGCCAATTATGGCAGTGAGCGTTTTTTTACTTGGTTGCGCACAGTGTGCAGGCAAGTTGGTGTATTTGGAGCAACTTCAACAGGTAGCTTGTTATTGGCGAAGGCCAAATTATTACGGCAACGCACTTGTACCATCCACTGGGAGTATGTTGACAGTTTTCGTGAGCAGTTTAGTGATGTGAATATGAGTGGTGAACTGTATGAGTTTGACGGTAACCTCATGACCTGCTCTGGTGGCTCGGCCGGCATGGACATGATGTTGCAACTGATTTCTGGTGAGCATGGTTATGATTTGGCTATGTTGGTGGCCGAGCAATATATGCACCCGGCCATAAGGCCCGCCCATGATGATGCTCGTATGAAACTGCAAAGCCGCTTTAATATTAAAAATAACCGTTTAGTTAAAGCCGTTGAGGTGATGCAGGGTCAACTGGATCAGCCCCTGCCGTGTGCCGAAGTCGCTCAATTGGCGAACATGTCCGTGCGCCAAATGGAGCGCTTGTTTAAACAACATTTTTGTCAATCACCCAATCAATTTTATTTGCAGTTGCGTTTGCAAAAAGCGCAACACCTTTTGCATCAATCCACCTTATCTATTACGCAAATTGCCAGTGCTTGTGGATTTAATTCTGGCACCTATTTCTCTCGTTGTTATCGCCAGCAATACGGTCGTGTGCCGTCAGCCGAACGGTAAAATGAGCGCTTCATATGGGTTTGATTGTCGGTGATGGACTAAAACGGTAATTTTGTTAAAAAATGTCATAAGATTTTAACTTTTAGCATAGTTTTACACCTCTCAAAGGCATATAATTTTGTCACTGTATGTATAGTAAGACCTTGGCCAAATACTGGCTTGCACAAAGGCCGCTAAAACACTTTCACCAACTTAATAAAGAGTATTTTCCATGTTTGAGTCACTGCAATCAGTGCCAGCCGATCCCATTCTTAAGCTAGCTGCCATGCACCGCGAAGACACCAATCCTAATAAAGTGGATTTGGGTCTGGGTGTATACAAAGACGAGCAGGGCCATACGCCAATAATGCGGGCCGTGGATGTTGCAGAACAACGCTTATTGCAAACGGAAGACACCAAAACCTATGTTGGTATGGCTGGTTGGGCACGTTACAATCAACTGATTGCCGATGTCGTCTTGGGCGAAAATAACGCCATTACGGCCGCTGGGCGCTTGGCTATTGCGCAAACGCCAGGTGGCACAGGTGCCTTGCGTGTTATTTGTGACTTTATCAATGCCGCCAAGCCTGGCGCCAAGGTTTGGGTTGGTAAGCCTACTTGGGCCAACCACCACGCAATTATTGATAACGCGGGTTTGACGTTGGATGAGTTTCCATACTTTGATGCTACCACCCACAGCGTTGATTTTGATGCCATGATGGCCAAATTACGCAGCGACGCACAAGCCGGTGACATAGTTTTATTGCACGGTTGCTGCCACAATCCCTCTGGTGCTGATCTAAACCTAGATCAGTGGCAAGCTGTGGCTGAATTAGCCAAACAAAAAGGCTTAATTCCGTTCATTGATATTGCTTATCAAGGCATGGGCGATGGCATGGAAGAAGATGCGGCTGGTTTACGTATTGTCGCCAAAACGGTTGATGAGATGGTGATTGCCAGTTCGTGCTCTAAGAACTTTGGTCTCTATCGTGAACGTACTGGTACCGCTTTGGTTATCACTAACAGTGCTGATACTGCCACTATTGCGCAGGGCCAAATGAATGGCGTTATTCGTGGCAATTATTCCATGCCACCATCTCACGGTGCTTTGATCGTGCAAACTATCTTGGATGATGCAGAACTCAAAGCTGACTGGTTGGCTGAACTAGCTGAAGTGCGTGAACGTATTGCGCGCTTGCGCGGCGAACTGGTGCAAGCGCTTAATGATGCGGGAATTGAACGGGATTTCAGCTTTATTGAACGCCAAAAAGGCATGTTCTCCTTCTTGGGTGTGGATAAAGACCAGGTAAATAGTCTGGTTAATAATCATAGCGTTTACTTGGTGGGTTCCAGTCGCATTAACGTTGCCGGCTTAAATGACAACAATATGGCGGCCTTTGCCAAGGCGGTAGCAGCTATTTTGTAATTTCAGGTGGTTTAAAAAAACCGCTGTGGCGGTTTTTTTATGCCTAATTAAAAGCGACCAATGAGTTTTACTTGCTCGGATTGTTGTCAGGTTTGGCATAATGTTTGAAACCGAGTTGAGATAGCAATGACACAAATACCTTTTGAAATATATGGGCGGGGGGCAACGCCACTGCTGTTTGCTCATGCCAATGGTTTTCCGCCAGGTAGCTATGCTAGCCTTTTGCAGCCGCTGGGCCATGAGTACACTGTATATGCCGCCGCATTGCGGCCCCTCTGGCAAAGCCTTGATGATTTTCGTGGCGAATACAAAGATCGTCAATTTTGGCAGCGTATGGCCGCCGATCAAATATCTTTTATTGAACAGCATCAACTTGCTCCTGTCACTTATGTGGGCCATTCTATGGGCTCTTTAGTCGGCCTATTTGCGGCACACAAGCGTCCTGATTTATTTCATCAACTTATCATGATAGAACCCGTATTCTTAAAGGCTCGTTACTCACGCCTTATGCGCCATATGCCAAATACCATGAAGCGCCGAGTACCTATTGTGAGGAAGGCTTTGGGTCGTCCAAACCGCTGGTCATCAATGCAGGCAGCATTCGATTTCCACCGCAGTAAATGGGTATTCAGAGGTCTTTCTGATGCTGTTCTATGGGATTATATTAATGCTGGTGTGGGCCCCATTGAGGATCCGGAAGGCGGGGTTGATGAGTTCGGTCTGTTGTTTGATAAACATTGGGAAGCCTTGGTTTACAGTACCATACCTAATGTTTGGAAAACCTTGAAACAAATCCAAGTGCCTATACATTTGCTGCGCGCCGAACATTCCCATACAGTTGATACTGATAGTTGGCAACGTTGGCAAGCTTTACCGGGGCCAAAACAAGCCACTGAATTTGCTGGTGCTGGGCACCTACTGCCTTTGGATGAACCGGAATTAGTAGCCGACACACTACTTGCAATACTGGGCAAAAAGCCTATTTTTTAAATTATTGTATTATTGGGAACCTACGTTATGGCTGGAGCCAGCTTACTTGCCCTTATTGATGATATCGCGACCTTATTGGATGATATCGCCGCCTTGTCTAAAGTCGCCGCTAAAAAAACGGCTGCTGTATTGGGAGATGATCTTGCAGTCAATGCTGAGCAGGTGACAGGGGTAAAGGCCGAGCGTGAGCTGCCCGTGGTTTGGGCCGTAGCGAAAGGCTCCTTTCGCAACAAGTTTATTCTGGTACCAGCCGCCTTATTGATGAGCCTGTTTGCGCCCTGGTTGATTACCCCAGTATTAATGTTAGGTGGTGCTTTTCTTTGTTTTGAAGGCTATGAAAAATTACACGAGTGGTTATTTCATAAAGACCAAGAACATGACGCCCAAGAGCGCGTTCGGCGCTTACAGAATAAGGACTTGGTAGCCCTTGAAAAAACCAAGATTAAAGGTGCAATTCGCACAGATTTTATCTTGTCTGCAGAAATTGTGGTCATTACTCTGGGTTCGGTCAGTAGCGCGGCTTTTCTTACTCAGGTATTGGTGGTATCTGGTTTAGCATTGTTGTTTACTGCGGGTGTCTACGGGCTTGTGGCGGTCATTGTCAAAATGGATGATGCTGGCCTGTATCTCATGCAACGTCCCGGAGAAGGTTTTTGGCATACTTTCACTGTGCGTATTGGGCGCACGCTGCTGCGTTCGGCGGCACCGTTAATGCGAGCTCTAACGGTAGTGGGAACCATCGCCATGTTCCTTGTGGGAGGTGGTATTTTGGTTCATGGTATGCCATTTCTGCATCATTTGACTGATTATGCCGACCATTGGGTTGGCGCATTGCCTACTATGAATATCCTAGCAGGCGCTCTGGTACCGAGCTTGATAAACATGGCAGTTGGCCTATTTGCAGGTGTCATAGTGGCGCTTGGGGTGGGTTTGGTAATGAAGTTACGTCAAAGCTAGTTGTAAGCTGCTGCGCATCTTTAAAGTGCGTGCCTGTTGTTCTTTGCCCGTAGTGCAAACGACCATGGCTGCGGCGTAGTAAGCCTGCAGTAACTCATACATAGCACGGTCTATTGGTCCATAATGTTGTACATAAAGCTGGCGCAACTGGTTGTGCCAGTTGATGTTTTTAAAGCCTGCCAGAGCGTTGTCCTGCCAATCAATCGCCCATCGATACTGACCGGGTTGCAAATTATTTGTCGATTCTTCAAAGCCTTCTAACCGCAGGCGTTCTTGGCGCATGGCTGGCAACTCGCCGGTGGCATAAGATTCGTATTTGCCAAGGTCAAAAAGTGGATGGCCTGTGCCTATGCCAGCGACAGAGATAGGGTCGATCAAAACTAAGAGCTGGGGCCAGTTAACACCCGGATCAACGGCGGGTAGTAGCATGTTTTCCAGAAACAAGTCACCATGTAAGCGTACCTGCGGGCTGGCATTCATACGCGGCAACAAAGCACCGCTAAAAATGTTACTAAGCTGCTGTTCCAGCGTATTTACTGGCAGGCCGTTTACCGAAATAGAGTGCACTAAACAATGTAGCTGAGGGTGTGCTTGCAAGCAGCCTAAGGCCTTGTTAAAAGTGCTCTTGATATTGGCGACCAAACACGGTGTTGAATCTGATGAGACGTGCACTTGTTGCAGTAGACGACTGCCCAGGTAGCGTTGCATAGCATCAGCTTGGGCTTGACTGAATAGCTGGTTACGAGCCACTTGCCCAACGTCCACATAACCTTCCATATAAGCCATGTCATAACCTGTGCTCGCCCCGTCCCAATGCTGGATTAGGGTTGGAAAGAAATCCACAAGGGGTTCTTCTAGGTTAGTTAAATAGCGCGCCTCAGCACGTAAATTGTCTCTTCCCCAAGGGCCCGCAGAGTCACTGCCTTTGCTGATTTTACGCACGCGAAGGCTACCATCGCTGGCTTTAATAATGGCGGTGCGATCCCAATAACCGTCTCGCAGTAGATGCTGTTCTTGGGCGGGGTCGGGTTTTTGCAACATGGGATTTTGCCCCTAGCTAGTGATCAAATTGCAGCTTACATAGACGCTGATAGAGATCGGAATTGGCTAAAAGCTCCTGGTGTTTACCCTGGGCGATGATTTGGCCCTCATCCATCAGTAAAATCCTGTCTGCATGCATGACTGTAGCCAAACGGTGGGCAATGATCAAGGTGGTGCGCCCTTGCATAAGTTCTTGCAAGGCAGTGGTAACCTTGGCTTCACTTTCGGCATCCAAGGCGCTGGTAGCTTCATCGAGTAATAAGATAGCGGGGTTTTTCAGCATGGCACGGGCAATAGCAATGCGCTGACGTTGCCCGCCGGATAGGCGTACGCCTTGTTCACCTAAAAAACTGTCGTATTGCTGGGGCAAGCGTTCAATGAAATCGTGGGCGTTGGCTTGCTGTGCTGCTTGGCGCACTTGTTCATCGGTGGCCTCGGGGTTGCCATAGCGAATGTTATGCCATACATCACTGCTAAACAAAGTCGGTTGTTGAGGTACCACGCCCAGATGTTGGCGCAAATCTTGTGGACTAAGTTCCTTAATGGCCGTATCTGCCACCTGGATTTGTCCCTGCTGTGGGTCATAAAAGCGCTGTAGCATTTCAAATAAAGTGGTTTTGCCAGCGCCGGATGGGCCCACTATGGCAACGGTTTCTCCCGCGCTGATGACAAAATTAAGATTGGCTAAGGCATTTTGTTCGGGGCGCGATGGATAGGCAAAGGTGACGTTTTCAAAGCGCAGGGGCAAGGGACCTGCTGGCAAACCTTGTGGTTGTTCCGGAGCGGCAATTTCGGCTTTTGCAGTAAGCAAATCCATCAGGCGTTCGGTGGCACCGGCGGCTCTTTGCAATTCGCCATATACCTCAGATATAGTGGCAACCGCCATGGCCACCATGATGGCGTAAAATACAAAGGCAGATAACTCTCCAGAGCTGATAAGGCCGCTGCCGACATCCTGAGCACCCACCCAAATCATGGTTGATAGGCCGGTGAATACCAACGTCATAGCGATGATAATTAGCAGTGAACGCTGCAATATTCGGCGCTTGGCCACGGCAAATGCTTTTTCAACTTCGCCGCTAAATGCCTTGCTCTCTTCACTTTCGCGCGTAAATCCTTGCACAACTTTAATATTCTGTACGATTTCACCAGCATAGGTGCCTACTTCAGCGACCGTATCTTGACTCTCTCGCGATAGACTGCGTACGCGACGACCATACATCATCATGGGTAGCACGATCAGTGGCACACTGGCCAGCACAATCAAGGCTAATTTGAGATTGGTGACCAGCATCATTATTAGACCACCTGTAAAGGTCAGAATATTGCGCAAGGCCATAGAAATGGACGAACCAATGATGGACTGAAGTAAGGTGGTGTCGGTAGTTAGTCGTGCATTTATTTCGCCGCTACGGTTTTCTTCGAAATAATGGGGATGTAGGGTGAGCAGGTGTTTAAATACGGCAAGACGGATATCATTGCTGACTCGTTCACCCAACCAGGATACTAGGTAAAAACGGATAAATGTACCAAAGGCTAGGGCAACGGTGATGCTTGCTAAAATGACCATGGCTTGATTTAGCAGTGCTGGGTCTGCCGAGAAGCCTTGGTCGACAAGGATGCGAATGCCTTGCCCTAGAGCTAAGGAAACTCCTGCAGTGAGGATTAGTGCCAATATGGCAGCGGCCACCATCTTGCGATATGGCTTTACAAATGGCAGTAGTTGCAAGAGTAATTGCATCCCGGCCTTGTCGGCACTAGCGCCCTTTTTGTTGCCTGTCTCGGCGGTAGAAAAACGCTTGGCTTGCTGTTGTTCACTCATGGGAAAGTATATATTTGGTTAATACATAAGTTCTTTATATGGGGACGAAAACCAAGCAACCAAGCAGTGCTGCTGCTATGCCGTATATTATTTGCTAGACTGTGATTATCCACTTACCTTGCGGCCTGCTCATTTTATGTCAAAATTTCTTAATACAGCTTATTGGCGCACCCCTGCCATGGTGTTGTATTTGATGACATTTGCCATGTCATTTGCGTTTGGTATCTGGATGGCGTTATTTAATAATTTTGCTGTTGATATCGTGCGGCTCAATGGCGCTCACATCGGGGTACTGCAATCATGGCGAGAAGTGCCTGGTTTTTTAGCATTTGCTGTGGTTTGGCTGTTACTAATTTTAAACGAACAGCGCTTGGCTTTGATGTCTTTATTGATGTTAGGGGTAGGGGTTGCTTTGACGGGTTATCTACCAAGTTTTTCGGGGTTGTTGTTGACCACCATGTTGATGTCTTTGGGCTTTCATTACTATGAGACGGTTCGCCAGTCGTTAACTTTGCAATGGTTTAGCAAACAGGAAGCACCCGTGAAAATGGGTAATTTGGTGGCCGTGAGTTCTGGTGCGGCCTTGCTATCCTACGCTTGGGCCTGGTTGGCTATTGAGTATATGCAATTTAACTTACAGCAGACTATGCTGATCGGCGGTGGGGTTACGGTGATATTGGCTCTTGTTGTTGCCACCTTGTTTCCAATTTATCGGGTTGGGGTAGAGCAGCATAAACGCTTGGTCTTTCGTAAACGTTATATGTTGTACTACGCCTTAACTTTTATGGGCGGCGCACGGCGGCAAATATTCTTTGTTTTTGCAGTGTTACTGTTGGTAGAAAAATTTCATTTTAGTGCACAAGAAGTGGCTTTGGTTTTTCTTTTAAATGGCGCTGTGAATATGTGGTTGGCTCCTAAAATTGGTCAGTTTGTGGCCCGTTTTGGTGAGCGAATCAGTTTACAGCTGGAATATATCGGGCTTATTGTGGTGTTTTCAGCCTATGGTTGGGTGGATTCGGTACCCGCAGCTGTAGGGCTTTACGTGCTGGATAATATTCTGTTTGCCATGGCCATTGCGCAAAGTTCGTATATCAAAAAGATTGCCGATCCTGCTGATATGGCATCCACTGCTGGTGTGTCTTTTACTATCAATCATATTGCCGCGGTTATCTTGCCTGCTGTCTTAGGCGTACTTTGGTTGTGGAGCCCTCTAGCGGTATTCTTGTCGGGGGCCGCAATGGCTTGTGTTTCGCTATATTTGGCACTATGGGTACCTAAGCATCCAGATGCTGGGAATGAATGGCAACGGCCCTCATTTACAACCACAGATACCTAGGCCAGATTTTTTTGCTTAGTTATTAGCAGAGAATTTTGCTCGTTGGCAGGGCCTTGTTATAATGTGGCTAATCTAATCATTAGGTTTGATGAATATGAGTATCTCTCTGGATTTGCACAACTTTATGCCTTATCGCTTTAACCGCATGGCTCACAATGTAAGTAATCGTGTGGCGACTATCTACACCCAGCGTTTTGGCATTACCAAAGAGCAGTGGCGAATCATTGCTCTATTGGGGCAATATGGCCCAATGACAGCCAAAAAAATTGCTGACCTGACTTATATGGATAAGGTGAAAATTTCTCGTTCGGTATCGGGTTTAGCCGATCTTGATTATTTGTCTAGGCAACCATCAGAAACAGATAAACGGGCTGTTTTTTTGGATCTTTCTACTCAGGGGCGCGGCCTTTACGAAACCATTACCCCGTTAATGCAAGCCTGGGAAGAGCAGTTACTGGCTTGCTTAACACCTGAAGAACGCCAGCAGTTAGCGACTATTGTTGATAAGCTGGACCCCATTGCATGACTATCGCGCTAGAAAAATCTCAGCGTGATGTATTGATAGGTGAACTGCAGAACTACATGGAAATGGAGTTAGACCGAGCTTTGGGGCAGTTTGAGGCTGAATTTTTGTTGGACTTTATTGTTGAAAAATTGGGGCCACACTTTTATAACCAAGGCATCTATGACGCGCAAGCTAGCGTTAGTAAGCAAATGGACAACTTGGTGGAGTCATTTTACCAGTTAGAAAAATAGCCTTGTTATGCCATGTTCAAAGTTTCTGTTGCTGGTTGCGGTGCGTCGATTTTTCCTAGGTATCGTGCTACAGATTCAAATAGGGGGTCTTTGATGCCTAACGAGGCAAGGTGTTCGAGCGTATTCGTGAAGTAATCAATATTTGGGCCGCGCCCGCCATGGGCCCGGTAGATCATTTCTGCCACTGTGTGGCAGTCGAAGTCAACAAACTGTTTGTGTTCAGGGTCGGCGACAAAGGTGATAGCACGAACAGTGCCTTTGGGGGTTGACACTTCACACCACCGCGGTTGGTAAAATAAAGTCACCATCTCACGGCGCCATAGGTTGGTGAAATCCTGCATTTTGGTTTCTGGATTGACTTTTAAAACCACACCCTCGCAGCAGCCACCTTCTCGCAGTGACAAAACTAAACCGGGTTGTTCTGGCGTCCCACGGTGCACAGTAGACAGCAAGTTGAAGCCGCGTTCGTAACCATCTACAAAGCCGTGTCGGGTTTCAACAATGCTCATTTCTGGATTCCATAATAACGAACCATAGGCAAACACCCACAACTCGTCTGGTAGGGGGTTGCTGTCTAAGTATTGTTGTAAAGTGTCCAGTAGCAAAGAGTCAGATAGTGCGTTCATATGGGGGCCATTAATAGCATTGACTAGCATTATCATTCCATAAACACATGGAAGAATCTATAGTTGAATTAATCTATCTAATTCATGCAAGTGACAATATAGCTTAGCAGACCGCACTAGGAGCTGAACTCATCAGCGAACTCAAGTATGATGCTGGCTTAATCTATCAACTGTGATTCGCTATGACAGCACCAACTTGGTTTGTGGCACTAATGCCATGGGTATTTGTTTGGGTATGGAGTACCGGCTTTTTGGTGGCCAAGTTCGGACAACCTTATGCCGAGCCATTCACTCTTTTAAGCATCCGTTTTGCTTGTGCCATGCTGGTACTGTTATTGATCATGCCACTATTTAAAACCAAGTGGTCAAACAATCCTCGTTTGTGGTTACACAGTATGATCGTTGGCTTGTTGATCCATGGTGTTTATTTAGGCGGCGTATTCCAGGCCATTGCCCTAGGCATGCCCGCTGGAATGAGTTCCATGGTGATTGGCTTGCAACCACTGGTCATGGCCCTGTTGGCCGGTCTTATGCTAAAAGAACGGGTAACACCCTGGCAGTGGTTAGGTTTAGCGATTGGTTTGGTGGGTTTGTATTTGGTTTTGGCAGAACGCTTTGCCATTGATGCAAAGCAGCTATTTGACGGTTTTTCAGGTTGGTCAGCGGTATTAGTGGTGGCATCGCTGATGGGTATTTCCGTGGGTAGCACGTATCAAAAAAAATACTGTCAGGGAATCGATTTATTAGCGTCTATATGGTGGCAGTACTTTGCCGCCACCATTTTTTGTGTGTTTATAGCCCTAGCGTTTGAAGAGCGGGTAGTGGATTGGCAGTGGGCATTTGTATTGAGCCTGTCATGGCAGGTGCTGGCCTTGTCCATTGGTGCCATCTTGTTGCTGATGCTGATGATAAACTTGGGCGAATCGGCAAGAGTGGCCAGTTTGTTCTATTTAGTGCCACCGGTGGTGGCTATACAGGCTTGGTGGTGGTTTGGCGAGGAGCTCGGTGTACAGGCTTTGCTGGGGGTAGCGTTAATTGCCTGTGGCGTGGCTCTGGCACGTCGAAAAACGACACTTAAGGCAGCTTAGTAAAGCTAGGTGGTTGCTTTAAGGTGTGTGGGTGATCCTGTTAAGGCGTTGCTAACAATGAGTGCAGCCAATAATCCAAAATCGAATTATGACGTCGCCCTTTACGGGTAATGATGGCAAAATTGGTAGCGAATTGGCACTGTTCTGGCGCCAACTCTCGCATTTTCCCCTGATCAACCCACCGTTGTGCCACGTGTACGGGTAAGTAACCGATATACGCGCCTGTCAAAATTAAAAATACCACACCCTCGCGATCGGTTGCCGTGGCTGTAGCATTGAGACCTTGATAATGCAGTTTGATATCAGCCGTTTGCGCATAAGCCGGCGCCACAGCGTCATAGTTTGCTAGCTGTTTTTTATTCTCCACTAGGGTGGCCCTTGCAAACAGTGGGTGGTCATGGCTGCAATAGAGCCGAGAGTCTTCGGTGTAAAGGGGTTGGTACTCTAGCTCTGGTAGACGGTGAGTATCGGCAATAACCCCGGCATGCAGATGGCCATCAAGAATTCCCTGTTCGATACGCTGAGAGGGTATCATGCTAATGTTTATTTGCACCTGGGGCCCTTGTTGTTTGAGCTGACCTAAACTATTGGTGATGTGCATATGAGGCATGGTAACCAAGTTGTCAGTGATGCCTATATTAAATTCACCTTGTAACTGGTCGTGAAAGCTATTGACCTCCGTTCGAAAGGACTCAATGGCGGTGAATAGCTGCATGCTTGACTGATACACTTTTTCGCCTTCATTAGTGACCGAGAAACCAGCACGACCACGTTGACATAAGCGCAGATTGAGCCGTGTTTCTAGGTCACTAATGGCGACACTGATCGCGGCACGGCTAATGCCTAAGTTTACTTCAGCGGCAGCAAAACCGCCGGCTTCTACCACCGTTTTGTAGATACGAAGCAGGCGTAAATCGGTATCGGCTAAGCGTTTTAGAGGAGCATTGAGCATCGTTAGTTTGACTATTTGAACAGGGGCAGAAGTAAGATTCAGTATAAGTTAACCATATAGTTAAATAAAGATAAATAATATCATATTTATATTAATTTATAGGTCGACTATCATGGTCTATTAATTCGTTTTCATCATTGGGAGATGAGTATGGCCTTTGAAGACTTAACGGGTGGCTTGAGCCAAGCAGAGCTGCAAGCCCACTGGATGCCCTTTACGGCAAACCGCCAGTTCAAGAAAGATCCACGGATGATAGTAGCTGCTCAAGGCCGGTATTATACAGATGCCAAGGGGCGTCAAATATTTGATGGTTTATCCGGTCTGTGGACCTGTGGCTTGGGCCACTGTCGACCACAAATAGCCGAGGCTATTGCCAAGCAGGCTAGTCAGTTAGATTATTCACCAGGCTTCCAGTTTGGCCAGCCCAAGTCATTTCAGTTGGCCAACAAAATTGTTGAGCTGATGCCAGCAGGTCTTAATCGCGTATTTTTCACGGGTTCTGGCTCTGAGTCGGTGGACACAGCATTAAAAATAGCCCGCGCCTATTGGCGAAAAAAGGGTGAGGGTGGCAAAACTCGTTTTGTAGGCCGTGCCAAAGGTTATCACGGGGTCAATTTTGGTGGCATTAGCGTTGGTGGCTTGAGCCCAAACCGAGCATTGTATGGTCAAAGCATTGATGCTATTCACTTACCCCATACCATGTTGCCAGAAAATACTTTTACCAAGGGTATGCCCGCCACAGGAGCCCATTTGGCCAATGAACTGGAACAGCAGATTATACTGCATGATGCCAGCAATATTGCCGCAGTAATCGTTGAGCCTATGGCCGGATCAGCCGGTGTGATACCTCCACCGGTTGGCTATCTACAGCGTTTGCGGGAAATTTGTGATAAGCACAATATCTTGTTGATCTTTGATGAGGTTATTACCGGTTTTGGACGTATGGGTAGTCATACCGGTGCGGAAGAATTTGGCGTTGTGCCAGACCTGATGACCACCGCCAAGCAGTTGACCAATGGTGTTATTCCTATGGGTGCCGTCATTGCCAAACAGGAAATATACGATACCTTTATGGCAGAAGGCGGCCCTGAATATATGCTGGAGCTGCCCCATGGTTATACCTATTCAGCCCACCCCATGGCGTGTGCCGCCGGTTTGGCGGCTTTGGATCTGCTAGAAAAAGAACAGCTTGTCCCCAGAGTAAAAAGCATATCAGGTAAATTTGAAGATGCTGTTCACAACCTTAAGGGCACCCAATATATTACGGATATTCGTAATTATGGTTTGGCAGCGGGCTTTACTATTGAAGCCGCAACAGGGGAACCAGCCTTGCGACCCTACCAGATCGCTATGAAGTGCTGGGAAAAGGGTTTTTACGTACGTTACGGTGGTGATACTATTCAGTTAGGCCTGCCATTTAGTGTAGAAGAAGCTGAAATTGATAGCTTGATTAACGCCCTCGGCGAATCAATAAACGAATTAGATTAACAGACACTCTTTAGATCTAGATACTAAAGAACAACGAGGATATAGACATGCAAGTTGTAGGACACCTGATTAACGGTAAGCAAAGCCACAATCAAAATGACCCAACTCAAGACGTATTCAACCCGGCCACCGGGGCGGTCACCAAACAGGTTTCTTTGGCCAGCAAGGAGACCGTTGAAGAAGCCATAGCTGCTGCCGATGCTGCTTTTCCAGAGTGGCGTAATACGCCACCCATGAAGCGTGCTCGTGTCATGTTTCGTTTTAAGGCGTTGTTAGAAGAAAATGCCGCCAAAATCTGTACGCTACTTACTGACGAACATGGCAAGGTGTTGGATGATGCTATGGGTGAATTGACCCGTGGTATCGAAGTCGTTGAATTTGCTTGTGGTGCACCACAGATGCTCAAAGGTGAGCACAGCAAGAATGTTGGCCCAGCCATTGACAGCTGGTCTGAATTTCAGGCCTTGGGTGTGGTTGCGGGCATTACGCCATTCAATTTCCCTGCCATGGTACCTATGTGGATGTTTCCTATGGCTTTGGTGTGCGGTAACACCTTTGTATTGAAGCCCTCCGAGCGTGATCCATCAGCACCTATGTTTATTGGTGAGTTGCTGAAGCAAGCCGGTTTGCCGGACGGTGTATTTAACATAGTTAATGGCGACAAGGTGGCCGTTGACACCATTTTGGAAGACAAGCGCGTGCAAGCAGTTAGCTTTGTCGGTTCTACCCCTATTGCGGAATACATTTACAGCAAAGGTACCGCCAATGGTAAGCGGGTACAGGCCTTAGGTGGTGCTAAAAACCACGCTATCATTATGCCAGATGCTGACATGGATAATGCTGTAAATGCTTTGATGGGAGCGGCCTATGGTTCCTGTGGTGAGCGTTGCATGGCCATTTCTGTGGTGGTTTGTGTGGGTGATGAAGCTGCTGACGAACTAGTTGCTAAGTTGAAGCCACAAGTTGCAAGCTTGAAGATTGGTAACGGTACTGACACTTCCAATGAAATGGGCCCCGTGATTACTAAGATGGCACAAGAACGTATTAAGGGTTTGATTACCCAAGGTGCAGAGCAGGGTGCTAATTTGGTTGTTGATGGTCGTGACCTAGTCGTAGAAGGCCATGAAAATGGTTACTTTGTGGGCGGTACCTTGTTCGACAATGTTACCCAAGATATGGTGGTTTACCAAGAAGAGATCTTTGGCCCAGTATTGTGTGTAGTTCGTGTGGATACGATGCAAGAAGCCATGAAGATGATCGACGATCACGAGTTTGGTAATGGCACCTGCTTGTTCACCCGTGACGGTGAAGCAGCACGTTACTTCTCTGACAATATCAAAGTAGGCATGGTCGGTATTAACGTACCACTGCCTGTGCCTGTGGCCTACCACAGCTTTGGTGGTTGGAAGCGTTCTTTGTTTGGTGACTTGAGTGCTCACGGTCCAGATGCGATCCGTTTCTACACCCGTCGCAAGACTGTAACTCAGCGCTGGCCTTCCAGCGGTGTGCGCGAAGGCAAGCAGTTCGCCTTCCCAAGCTAAGCTTGATCGAATGATAAAAGGGGCTTAGGCCCCTTTTTTGTAATTACTTTGTAGTGATTACTAAGCTGCTTTCTTACGATTAATCAACTTGCTAACCCATACCCAAATAGCTGCGGGTATCAAGGTCATTAAACTGATCTTAACTAGTGGCATGAAATAGCGCAGTGCACTCATACCTTCAGGCGCTTCGCCACCCTCACGTTCGCCTTCACCGTGATGATCTCCACTAAAACCGTTTTCATTGATGTCGATGGCATACTCGGTAAACTCAAATCCCCACATGGCCAAGCCAACTATCACGGTAATCATCAAAACAATACCAAAGCGCTTGCCAAAGTCTTCTGCTAAATAATTCATATCTGTCTCTTCATTTGTGTCTATGTTGATTGCTGCATTAGCTTGGCTAGTTGACTTTATTTACGCATCTTTTTGGTGGCTTTCTTTATCCAATTTCAGTGTAGGGCAAGGTGAATACCTAACATTGGTAGAATAAAGTTGGAAGTGTCGTCGTGTAGCTGCTGCCAGAAAGGCAGCACTTCTAAATCAATATCAAGCTGTACAAAAATAACTTCAGAAGCTAAGAAACCAGAAAAGGTGACAAAGACCATCATGAAGTACAAGGCGGCATCCCAAATGATATTGAAACGCTCACTCGCTTGTAGCTTTTGTACAAAGGTGGTTGGTAGGTTTTTCATCCAGTCCCAGTGTAGGATTAGGTGAATAACGAAAGGTACAACAAATACCACGCTAGCCCATTCGTGTATGGCTAAGCCTGTGGATTGTGGGATGGATACAATTATGAAGCTCACTAGCAATGCCACATCCCACACCCAGCGGGTTTTAATCATACTTTACTGCCAGCCACTTTTGTCTTTTTCTGCGCTATTTGGGGTTGCTTCTGCATGGGCGCTATTAAATGCCAAGTTATTGCAGTGTGCGAGTCTCTTGACTGAGCTTTACTCGTCTTTATGGGCTTTGACAATTAACCTATTTCAAGCGGCTCTAATAGCTATGGTACAAATCGTATTAGTAGTGGCACGTAGTAAGGGTAAGGTTCTAAATGTATCTTCCACCGCCTTTTTCATGCTCGGACTATTGCAGGCGGTATATTATGCGTCAAAGGCCTTTGTAGCTTCTTTTGCTTTTCGATTCATGTTTTCTACTTCAAAAAGTAAATGAATTTTCAGTAATCACTATTAAACCACTATGCCAATTAATAACTCATGAAAAAGGTGTTCATATTCAGTTCACCTACAATAGGTTAGACATATCAAAAGATGTTTTCTAGCAAGAACTCAATCCCTCAAACGATGACTTTTAAAATACTTACTCTCAGGCTATCGTTGAAGAGCTGAAGGGCACTAGTGTTACTGTATCTGCCTTATGTCCAGGTCCAGTAAAACCGGTTTCCAAGAGCGTGGTGATTTGAAAGGTAAGGTAAAGACGGCCGAGCAGTGTGCCAAGATTGGCTACCAAGGCATGGAGAAGGGTGAGCTAGTTATCTTCAATGAAAGTCAGCTGAAGTTTATGTTGAGCTGGGTTATCCCATTTATGCCACGTAAGACAGTGCTAAAAATTTCGCGCCAGTTTATGGAAAAGTAAAGTATCCCTTTCTTTCTGAGCCACTTGGTCTAAAATACCCTCAAACAATGTTTTTGGATTTTTTATGCGTTATCGTCATACTATGGTTCGAGTGACTGACTTGGATGCGTCTTTGGATTTTTGGTGCAACCAGCTTGGCTTAGAAGAAATACGCCGCAATGATTATGAGGGTGGTCGTTTCAGCCTAGTATTTCTGGCTGCGCCAACTGATGTGCAACGCGCGCACCAAGAGCGCTCACCAGAACTGGAACTAACCTACAATTGGGACGGCGAAGCTGAACCTCTAAGTACGGGCCGAGCGTGGGGGCATGTGGCTTACAACGTGGATGACATCTATGGGGTTTGCCAGCGTTTAATGGACGCGGGTGTGGTGATTAACCGGCCGCCCAGAGATGGTCATATGGCGTTTGTTAAATCCCCTGACGGTGTGTCTGTGGAGCTGATACAAGAGGGTGGGGCTCTAGCCGCACAGGAGCCTTGGGCTTCCATGGATAATATTGGTAGCTGGTAGGTTTGCCTAACCGGTCAAAGGCTTAGTCCATTTAGGTACGATAAGCTGCTCGCACAATGGTCCTTAACTTTTCTGGGGCTGTGCGTCTTGGGTCACTCAAGTAAATTTCATGGTGTTTGCCGTGCAGTTGGCCGCCCAATTCCTTGATCCTAGTGTGCAGGCGTTGAATATCGCTACCCACCTGATCATAAGGTCCCACATGCATGACTTGCACGCAGGTGCCCTCGTGTAGGGTTTGTAAGCGACAAGTGTCAATTAAAGTCGGTTTTTTCTTGGTTTTGAGTTGTTGGCGAGCCGTTTCAAAGTGGGCATGGTCAACCCGTGGTGGCATCATGATCATTAGGGTCCAATGCCACTCCTCGTAGCGTTTTTCGGGGAACGCGCTCCAGTCTTCTGCCCAGGTGAGCATTTCCATGGGCATCACCACACTATCGAAAGGTTTGGGTGCGGCTTTGAGCATGAATTTTAAGCTGTACGCCATACCATATAGGGTTTCGATGGCATCCATAAACATTTGATCTTGTGGACTGCCATGACCATCAACCATTAAGTAAGACATGGGGTCCAATGTGACCTCGGCAATAGTCTTAGTGCTGGCCTTGTACAGATGAGGTAGCTGCTTTTTATAATCAACCTTATCCATGCATGGATTCCACTGTGGTATGATGTTGGCAGTCTAGCATAGCAAAATTTATAGGAGTTGATATGGGTCTATTGTCTGGCCTAAGCAAATTGTTTTTAGGCAGCGGCAGTCGCACGCCGGCCTCCGCACCAAGCCAAGAACACGAGTACCAAGGCTTTGTTATTGAAACACAACCTAGTAAGGTCGATGGTGGCTTTCGGGTGTCAGGGGTTATCCGTAAAGACGGCAAGGAGCATCAGTTTATTCGTGCAGACCTGGCCTATAGTCTAGATGATGCCCATGAATTAACCCTGTTTAAAGCCAAGCAAAGTATCGACCAAATGGGCGATGGCATATTCCGCTAAGTAGCGCATCCCTGCTATACGACGAAGACACAACGCAACGCAACGAGTGCGTGAGTATGTATCTGCTCATGCTGATGAGTACGGAAACAAGATGTTCAGTGGACTGTGTTTCTGACTATCTGGAACCGTTGCTTTGGTGTATGGCAAGATGGCTTGGTAGTGCGGATAGAACCACCAACCTGCTAGCAAGCCTTGTAGCCACTCCATGCGCGAGAGTATGATGGGGTTGCTGTCGGTTCTCAAGGCGGGGAGATGACTGGGAACTGCATGCTTGGCTTTCTAAAGGAGAAAAATCTACCGGTGCGCTAAAACCTAAATGGTCTCATTCTATGGGGGCGCCTAGGTTAGTCGTAGGGGTTTGATGAGACTTAGATCTTGAGTAACAATAACCTTCTGCAATTCTTCGGCTAGATAGTTAGACAAATCAACAGCTTGTTGCCATGCCTGCTTGCGCGTGATGTCATCATAGGCACGAAAATCCCCACGCTCGGGTAAACGCTGTTGTTTTAAACGAGCCAAAAAGGCCGCGCTTGGGGTCAACAGCAATACCTTGTCGTAACTACTGGGGCGAGGTTGGCGGGTTAGTTTCTTATCAAACCAGCCAGCCCTTGGTTGGGCGCTAAAGTGTGGGTACAGCACTAGTGGTTTTGTGGCACCTTGTAACTGCATATCGAAGTGATAATCAAGTAAACCACCATCCACATGATTGCCTGGGGCTCCCACTATATTTTGCCGCACTGGTGAAAACAGGGGGATGGTGCCACTGGCTAATAAAGAATCATATAAATTATTAGATGATAAGTGGTGATAGTCGGTAGGTAGCTGATGTGGATCCTGCAATTGCAAGCGGCTGTCTTCAGGGATAAAGCAAGAGCGGGAGTACAAGAGCCCCAGAGCTTCACGCCTCACGCGGTTAGCCATATAGGATAGCCCCAAATGGGCAATTTGCGTCATCCAGTTCGCTCTTTGGCCAAGACCATGGCACTGGCTGGTAATCCAGTGGGGGCGCATATTAGGACTGCTGATAATGTCTTTTTCCTTGCCTAATACAATGCCATCAAGGATGTTTTTAACGGAATTGTCGCGCTCTTCCATAGGGGGGCGAGGGCCGCTGTAGGTGGTATTGATGTAGTCATGAGCAAATTGTGTAATGGCTTGGGTAGCATCTTGGCGAGCGTAACAAGCTAAGCGAAAAGCCCCCGCTGAAGTACCTAAACCATAGATGCCCTGCATATCCACTGGGTGCTCTTGAGTTAGGTACTTGTCCAAACCTGCTAATACCAACCACTTAGGGCCGCCACTGGCAGCCAACATGTAACCAAAATCACGAATGTGCAAACCATGCTGGTGCAAATGCTCTAACGCAGCAGGCCCTGCCTGTAGATTTAACAAACAATCACGCATAACAATTAAACTAGATAGTAACGACAACTTGTTTATTTTATACCATACCAAGACTGCTTTTTTTACCGGCGACCGACGGTTCATAAAACATATAGCTGAATTTGTTATTGTTGCTAGAAAGGATGATCACGGGCAATGAGTGGCAAGGGTAATTCGTTACCAGGTGATTTTAGGAAAGCGGTTGTGAATAATTAGCCACGGGGGAACGACTATATATTCTTATTTGGGCTGGCGCTGCACAACTTAACCCTCCATGTAGGCGGGCTAGGGAGTTAGTTGAGGAAGCCGCTGGAAAGCGTTTACCTGATCCACAATATAGCGCCACATACGCCATCAATAGGCGGTTTTGAAGAACGCAGTTGGGTTTGCTTCAAGCAACACTAGCGCTATATTTTGTGTAACCCACACTCGCGACCATACTGAGCTTTGACGGGATCAAAATAGCGCTCTTCGTCGGCAATCTGATGATGTTGCAAATAGGCATGCATGTCTTCATCTTGCCAGTCGAGCAAGGGGGCCAATTTAATGATGCCATTGGGGCCTTGATGGACAGGGGTTAAATCGGCTCGGTGGGCTGACTGCTGGCGGCGCAGACTAGATAGCCAAACGTCGGGTTGCAGTTCGTCTAAGGCCTGTTGGAAAGGTGAAATTTTGAAGTTATCGGTAAAGGCGGCATGTTGGTTATCATCCACCGTAGGTATGCCGCCGCGTGTAGCATCCCAAAAAGCGGCACTGGTGCTGGGAGTATAGACCTTTAGGTTTAAGCTTAGGCTAGAACTAAGGTGTTCTGCATGGCGGTAGGTAGCAGGGAGGTTGTAACCTGAATCAACCCAGATGACCGGGATGTCGGGAGCTATCTGGCTAATCATATGCAATAATACACCCGATTGTGGGCCAAAGCTGGAGGTCACAACAGGCCGTTTCGCGTGTTGCAGGCAAAGTTCGAGAAAGGTTGCACTGGCCTGCCAATCGGCCACACCGGATGTTAGCACTCGGTCAGTACTTTGTAGGAGCTCAAAAGTAGATAGTTCGGTTCTAAGTTGCATAATTTTTCGGTACCGGAGGTTGCTTACGGTCATTATGCTATATTTACGAAGTAACTAAAAGTAATAAAAAATTTATATCTTATTCAATATAGTAATAAGAGATTAGTGGATCATGATTTAGGAGCTAGCAATGAACATTGATGTGGTTACCGTAAGCTATGCAAATAATACGGAGTTGCAGGAGTTAATAGGCTTGTTGAACGCCTACGCCCTAGATCCCATGGGCGGTGGAGAAGCGCTGACCGATTCCGTGCGGCAACGTTTGCTTACTGAGTTACCCAAACAAGATAATATGTTCAGCCTCGTGGTCAAGGTTGGTGGCAAAAGCGTTGGCTTTTGTAATTGCTTTATAGGTTTTTCTACCTTTGCCGCTAGACCTTTAATTAATATTCATGACTTGGCCGTATTGGCGGATTACCGCGGTCAAGGCATTAGTCAGATTTTGTTGCAAGCCATAGCCGATAAGGCGCGACAAAAGGGTGCTGCCAAAGTTACCTTGGAAGTGTTGGGCAATAACCAGGTTGCCCAGCAGGCCTACCGGCGTTTTGGTTTTGCTCCGTATGAGTTGGCAGGTGAGGCTGGTCGGGCTGAATTCTGGCAGTACTATCTTAATACCGATGACAGCGCAGGTTGATAGTGTTTTTTAATTGATAAGCCAAGGAATTCAGAAATTGCATGCCAGGCAGTCGCGCTAGTGAGCGCCCTAGGGACTGCTCATATTGTTCAATGGGTAACACCATAATGCACAATAAATGGTCCATGTTTCAGACATCATGCTGCACAGAATCAAGTCCTTCATGGCCAGAGCCGCGATACCAAGATAGGCTTGTGTCAGTTCATCACGGCTTACAAAAATGATCACACTCAACTCATTTTTTAGTATCAATTAAATTGATGATGGTCGCCAACAGGTTAGCTTCTTGCAGGTGCTTGATGGGTTGCCAGTAACTAGGTCAGCCTATACTGCTAGGCTTTAGGTAGGCAGGTCAGCTTGCGATTGCAGCTATTATATTTTAATGTTGAGCGAGTTTCGGTCGAATAAATATGCAATGGAACATGCATCCTAAAATCACATATTATTTAGTATATATAGTTCATTGATTGTTCATATTGCGCAAAAAATGCAACAGACATGCTCTGGTTATCGGGCATACTGTAGCAAATGTCAGGTGTCTTCAATCATTGCTAAATGGCATCGTCAGGAATGATAAAAAATTGATGGTGTAAGTTGATATTGTACGAGGCTTTTGCTCTTGGCCCTGATGGAAATGGATTGATTAAGTAAAATTTTGAGAAATATATGAAACTGTCCGCTTTTGGCGAAAAATTTGGTTCCACTTCGGGTGTTCAGGTATTGATGGATGATATTGGTGATGCACTGGCTAGTGGTCGCGATATGATCATGATGGGCGGCGGCAATCCAGCCGCTATACCCGCTGTGGAGGCCCTATTTCAGGAGCGTATGCGCCAGTTGTCGCAGGATCCTCAACAGCTGAATAAGTTGTTAAGTAGTTATGATCCACCTCAAGGCAACGCCACCTTCATTGCTGATTTGGCGGCATTGTTTCGTAAGCAACTGGGTTGGCAGGTGAGTGAACGCAATATTGCCCTCACTAACGGCAGCCAAGCGGGCTTCTTCATGCTCTTTAATATGTTTGCCGGCTCTTGTAATGATGGTACATACCGCCAAATCCAGCTGCCTTCGGCGCCCGAATATATCGGTTATGCCGACGCTGGCTTGGAGCCTGATTTTTTAGTGGCGGCCCATCCCCAAATCGATGAGCTAGGTGGGCGAGAATTCAAATACCGAGTGCAATTTGATGAGTTGAGTATAGGTGCGCAAACGGGTGCCATTTGTGTTTCTCGTCCGACTAATCCAACGGGCAATGTGATCACTGATGAAGAGGTGGAACATTTAGATGCCATGGCAAGGGCTGCCGATGTGCCTTTGATTATTGATGGCGCCTATGGGGTGCCGTTTCCAAGTCTGATATATACCCAAGCGACGCCATTTTGGAATGACAATACCATTGTTTGTTTGAGCCTGTCCAAACTGGGCTTGCCCAGCGCTCGCACGGGCATTGTGGTGGCGAATGAAGAAGTCATTCAGACCATTGCTCGTACCAACGCCATCATAAACTTGGCCAGTGGTAATTTTGGTGCGGCCTTAACCCAAAATTTAGTCCATACAGGCGATATTATTCGCCTTAGCAACGAAGTAGTTAGGCCTTATTATGAGCAGCAACTGGCTTTAACGAAGTCTGTATTGCATCGTGAAATGGGCACAAGTATTCCTTGGGCTATGCATAAACCTGAAGGCACGATGTTTACTTGGTTGTGGTTTAAGGGTATGCCAATCACCAACCAAGAGCTATATGAGCGCCTTAAAGCTCGAGGTGTTATTGTGGTATCAGGGCACCATTTTTTCCTTGGCATCAAGGATCAATGGCGACACCGGCATGAATGTATTCGTGTGAATTATGCGGCGCAAAGTCCCCAGCGCATTGAACAAGGTTTGGCCATCATTGCCGAAGAAGTGAAAAAGGCTTATGCCCACTAAACAAGTTGGATCGCTACTGACCATGGAGAAGGCTCAGTTATGATAAGGGCAGACATTGCTAGGAGCCTATTGGCATGCAGGGTGTAACAAAATTTGGCCAACTGTTAGGCGTCAGTCGCGACGGCACTGCCGCTTATTCAAATGGGCAGGGTGCTTTTGTGTCAACACAAAGCAACTATCAGCATGAATTATTAACTGGCCTTAAGTGGCAGTGTGTTGAGTATGCTAGGCGTTGGTTTTACAACAATCACAAGCTGATATTTGATGACGTGGACTTTGCATTTGACATTTGGTATCAGATTAACTCGTTTTATAACCCTGCAACACTGGCTAAAGTAGCTACAAAAAACTACTCTTGTCCTAATCAAGTAGCCCCAGAGGTTGGTGATTTGCTAGTTTATAATAAGGGTTATTTGGGCACGGGACATGTCGCTATTATTGATAGTGTTGACTTGGACAAGGGCCTGATAACCGTGATAGAAGCCAATTATGAAAATACATTGTGGCCCTCTAATTTTTCTAGAGCAATACCTTTAGACCTGCATAATGACGGCTTTGGCCTTAATGAACCTTACTTATTGGGTTGGAAAAGGGTCGCCAGCGGATCTTAGGCCATGGTTCACTGAGGCAGTTATAGTTTACTTGTTAGCATAAATATACCCCAGTAGGTTTAGCAGAACTTGGGCCGCCAAAAAGCTGGTGATTTCACTGTGATCATAGTGGGGGGCTACTTCGCACAGGTCAATGCCTACCACTTTGCCCTGTTGGGTGAGGCCTTGCAGAATTTCCATAACCTCATAGTACATAAAACCACCATGACTTGGCGTGCCTGTGCCTGGAGCAATGGATGGGTCAAAGCCATCAATATCAATGGTGATATAGTAATTTTCGCCACGGGGTATTTGGGCTAAGACCTCTGCGGCGCCCATTGCCCTTACCTGACGCACAGACAGAATGTTGGAACCCTGTTGGCGGGCTTTGGCATAGCCCTCACGAGCGGTGGACGACACGTTACGAATGCCCAGTTGTGTCATGCCGGTGACATAGTCCTTTTCGGCGGCACGGCACATGGGGTTGCCATGGCCGTGTTTAACGCCATGGCGCTCGTCAACAAAGTCCAGGTGGGCGTCAATTTGGATAATATGGAAAGGTTCTCCCAGTTCGGCCATGGCCTCGATGCAAGGGTCATTCACCGAATGATCACCTCCTAACACCACGGGGAGGGCGCCTGAAGCCAGTATCTTGCGCACACCATAGGCAATGTTTGCGTGGGAACTGATGGTATCTGTATGCACAATGTCGGCATCCCCAATATCAACAATGTTAACCTCATCATTGGGTAAATAGACCACGTCATCTTCGTGATCATAGGCACCGGCGTGGCCAAAAGAAAACAGCGTAGAAGCTTCGCGTATAGAACGTGGGCCAAAGCGGGCACCGGCTCGGTATTGGGTACCGAAATCAAAGGGCGCCCCCATAACGGCTACATCTGCTTGGATATTATTCCAATCTAGGCAGGCGGGGTTTTTAGCAAATGTACAGTGGCCAACAAAAGGTAGGTTAAGGCGGCCAGATTGATATCCATGTTTGCTCATGAGGCAGGTCTTTTTGTTGTTATTAAAAGTAAGAGATTATCGATACATGAAGCACTTGTATAGTAAAAACGACTCTTTTTGTCGTGTCTAAATAAGTCGATGCCCATGCCTGAATAATTACCTAAATAATGGCCAAAAAACACTAGGCATTAGCGCCATTTGGCAGTATTGTGGCGCCATTAAAGCAGTGCCGGTGCAGCCCCACTGGCAACCCGTTATGAGAATCAGATATGTTGCAGGAAATTCGCGCTAGCTGGGCATTACTGCTTGGCGTTGGTTTTATGATGTTGGGTAACGGCCTGCAAGGCACCTTGTTAGGGGTGCGTGCTACGCTTGAAGGTTTTGAGACCTTCACCACAGGTATCGTGATGGCCTTTTATTTTATGGGCATGTTACTCGGTGGTATTATTACCCCTATGCTAGTAAAGCGAGTCGGCCATATTCGTGTGTTTGCCGCTTTGGCATCCATTGCCTCTATCGCTATATTGCTGCATTCAATATCTGTGAACCCTTATACCTGGTCGGCCATGCGTCTAGTCACCGGTATTTGCTATTCAGGCTTATACGTGGTTTCTGAAAGCTGGCTCAATGACCGCGCCAGTAATGAGAACCGAGGCATGATACTGTCTGTTTATATGGTGATCATCACCCTTGGCATGGGTTCAGGGCAGTTTTTACTCAACATTGCCGACCCCGCCAGTGCCGAGTTGTTTATACTTATATCAGTGATAATCTCCTTTGCCTTGGTGCCCATCTTGTTGACCGCACGGCCAGCGCCAGCCTTTGGCAAGAGTGAATCTATGTCGGTATTTGCGCTCTATAAATTATCCCCCTTGGCGGTGATTAGTAACGCTCTTACTGGCGCTGCTCACGGCTCGGTATTTGGCATGGGTGCAGTATTTGCCCTCCAAAAGGGGTTTGATAACAACCTTTTATCTTTGTTTATTGCTTCGTTCTTGTGGGGTGGATTGCTGTTTCAATGGCCTATAGGTTGGATGTCTGATAAATTTGGCCGCCGTGGTGTCATGCTGGTTAGTGCTGCGTTTGCTTCGGGGTTATGTTTACTCGCCATGTTATCGGACCATACAAGTCATTGGTATATTCCGCTGATTGTTATCACAGGTGGTGCGGTGATGCCCATGTACTCGTTGTGTGTGGCTTATATGAATGACCGTTTGCCAGCCGAACAAATCGTTGCGGCCAGTGGTGCCATGGTGATTGCCTCGGGTATCGGCTTGAGTATTGGTCCCGTGGTTTTGTCGTATTTCATGTCAACAATGGGCCCAGATGCCTATTTTGCAGGCATCTCTGTTTACTTTGCGATTATCGTCTTGGCGGTGCTGAACAGTATGATAACGCGTGATATTAGTGCACAGGATGTAGAAGAGCAGGCCCCCGTTTTGGCTCCTGGTCCTATCGGTTCGCCGGTGGCAGCTTTTAATGCTCCTGATGCACAAGATTATGCTCAGGCGCTGGTGGAAGATGAGCTGGAGCAATTAGACGAACAGGAAACTCAGGCGCCCATAGCGGGACCAGACGTTGCTTATGTTGAAGACATTGAAGAAACTGAAGAAGACCATTATTAGTTAATGATTTCAATCAGTTCGGTTTATTGATTTTGTACAGAGTGCTAAAGCGAACGTCAGGATTGCAAAAAATTAATTATTATTTGATTGAACAGATCCGGTTTTTCCAGATGGGCGGCATGGGCACATTGAGGAATTACTGCAAGATTGGCCTGTGGTATGTTGCGCCAGAGGCGCTCGGTCTGGGCCCAAGTATAAGTTCGGTCAAGGTCACCCCATAGGACCCGTGTGCGGCATGGAATATTTACTAGCACCAAAATGTGGAACATGCCAACCATTTAACTCGTTCAATCTGGGCTTTTCTAGCAACTAGGGAGTCTATGTTACTGGAGCCAAGTTTCTAACAATCGGTCTTGCCAACAAGTACCACTAGTTGTCAGGTCGCAGCAAGCCGAACTTGCCCGACCAGCGTGTTATTGCGGTTATATAAGTCTAGATGTTGCTTGAAACTATCGTCAACAGGGATAAGTCCAATGGCGTTTAAAATATAATTAAGGGCCACATCTGCTGCTCTAGTATTGCCATCGAGGGCTTTAATGGCAATGCCATAACCCAGACTTGGCACAGCAGCACCAAATACCCCCTCAGCACCGGTTTTACAAGCTACTTGGTCACCGTAGGCCTGCATGACGCGGGTGCAATGTCGCTGGCTACCGGCTACATAGAAGGGTTCGCTGACCATGGCCTGGTACAAGGTTTTGGCAGCACCGGCCCAGCCTTCAGGCAATTGATTGCCACTGCCAAAACGCGCAAAACCCATGGCTAAGGCGGTCAATGGTAGGGCATAAGTGGGGATGGAACAGCCGTCAATACCCATGGGGTGATCAAATACGTTGATTCCCATGATTTGTCCCATGGTTTGGTTTACTTCTTGTTGGATGGCATGATCGGCGTGGACGTAACCTTGATGAGCCACGCCTCGATGCATGGCCAAGCTCAAAAAACCACAATGTTTGCCTGAACAATTGTTGTGCATGGAGCATGCTTGTTGCCCGGATGTCGCCAGCTTTAGCGTTGCTGGTTCATACATTGGCCAGTGCTTACCACACTCAAGGTCAGTATCCTTTAGGTGCAATTGTTGCAACCAGTCCTCAACAACTTGTGCATGCTGATGTTCGCCATTGTGTGACGAACAAGCCATGGCCAGTTGCCGTTGATTGAGCGCTAGTGATTCAGCCGCACCCGATAAAACCAACGGCATGGCTTGCAGTGGTTTGGCCGTTGAGCGAGGGAACACCAACTGTTCAACTTGGCCCCATTTGCGTACGTGCTTACCCTGGCTATCAGTTACCACAGCGATAATTTGATGGAGGCTTTCTACATAGCCACCGCGTGTCACTTCTATATTGATTGGTGCTTGCACGGACTAGCTCCTAACATAAAGTTAATCTTCAAGGCCAATAAATCCACCCGTTTGATGTTGCCAAAGTTTGGCATAAATGCCGCCTTGGGCCAACAGTTCTTGGTGGCTACCTTGTTCCACAATATGGCCCTCATCCATAACAATTAATCGATCCATAGCAGCAATGGTAGATAAGCGGTGGGCAATGGCTATAACCGTTTTGTTTTCCATAAGGCGATACAACGCGGCTTGTATAGCCGCTTCTACTTCTGAGTCCAAGGCAGAAGTGGCTTCGTCTAAGACAAGGATTGGTGCGTCTTTGAGTAGTACGCGTGCAATGGCAATACGCTGCCGTTGGCCACCGGAAAGCTTCACCCCACGCTCACCAACTTGGGCCATATAACCTCGGTTGCCATGGGGGTCCTGTAGGTCATCAATAAAGCTGTCGGCTTCGGCTTTGCGAGTGGCGTCGGCGACTTCGGCATCAGAGGCACCGGGTTTGCCGTAGACAATATTTTCTCGTACTGACCGGTGCAGTAGGGAGGTGTCTTGGGTTACCATGCCAATACCTGCCCGCAGACTGTCTTGTGTGACTTGGCTGATGTCTTGGCCATCAATACAAATCTGGCCATGTTCCAAATCATGAAAACGCAGTAACAGGTTTGCCAAAGTGGACTTGCCAGCCCCAGAACGCCCAACAACACCCACCTTTTCACCGGGTTTGATAACCAAGCTCAAACCCTCGATAACGCCACTGCCTTTGCCATAGTGAAAGCCAATATTATTGAACTCGATTTGGCCTTGGGTTACTTGCAACTGGGTATCACGGTGGTCCATCACAGTTTGTGGATTGGCCAAGGTAGACATGGTATCAATGACGGTACCAATGTTCTCAAACAGGGAGTATATTTCCCACATGATCCAATCAGAAAATCCCTGCAAACGCAGTGCTAACGCAATACCGACAGCAATTGTACCAATACTGACAGACTCGCCCAGCCAAAGATAAATTCCCATGCCAGCGGTGCAAAATACCAGTAGGTTGTTGAGTGCGGTGACGGTCAAATCCATGTTGGTGCTTTTACGCATCATTTGATAGACCGTAACCATAAATCCATCCATAGCGGAGCGTGCGTATTCGGCTTCACCTTTGGTGTGGGCAAATAGTTTAACTGTTGTGATGTTGGTATAGCTGTCAACAACTCGGCCAGTCATAATGGCACGTTCGTTGGCCTGCGCCGCTGAAATACGCTTTAAACGAGGTGCAAAATAAAGCTGCACTGCCACAAAGCTAAGTAACCAAACACCCATGGGAACGGCCATGCGCCAGTCTGTGTAACTGATGATGCCTACCACCGAAATCAAGTACACAATTACATATACAAAAGAGTCGCAGGTCTTAATGGCCGTGTCACGCACGGCCAGTGCGCCTTGCATGACTTTGGCGGCAATGCGCCCGGCGTAGTCATCCTGATAAAAAGACATGCTTTGCTTTAATAAATAACGATGAGCCTGCCAGCGCATGCGCATGGGCAGGTTGCCCATGAGTATTTGGTGGCGTATCAGGTTATTGGCAATAATAACCAATGGCATTGCTACCAGCAATAACAAAGCATATAACCAGAGTGTGTCTTTTTGTGTGCTAATAAAGGTGTCTCGAGACAATCCCGTTAACCAATCCACTAGTTGGCCCATAAAACCATAAATCAACACTTCTAGCACCGCATAGGTGGCAGAGGTTAGGGCAAGAAGACCCAGATAGCGCTTTAGGCCCACACAGTAATGCCAAACAAAGGCCAACCAGCCATGGGGTGGTTGGCTTGGTTCTTCAGGGGGGTAAGGCGGAGCCAAATTTTCAAAAAATTTAAACATAGCAGCGTCGTTTCGTTAGGACCAGATGTACTGATGGGCTAGTCATTGTAGACCGAGTATCGATGATTATCGAGGCAAATTCTATTAACGTCCGTTATTGGCCATCATGTATTTCGGATTTGTATGGTGATTACACGGGACTGCGTCTTTGATTGCCATTTTTGCTGACAGTTGGCAACCACATGTGGGCTGCATGACAATTGATTTTGCTATTTACTTTAAGCTTAAAACAATATATTTTAACTATAAAATAAATAAACAGTGAGAGAGCCATAGAAATGTTGCTCAGAATAGGCAAATTTCGGCGTAGATGTTTCAATTTTTGAAAGGTTTAAAACTATGAAAATAGCGTGTCTAGGCGGAGGTCCTGCAGGGCTTTATTTTGCCATATCCATGAAACTAAGGGATGTCAGTCATGACATTACGGTGTTTGAAAGAAACCGTCCGGATGATACCTTTGGGTGGGGGGTGGTGCTATCCGATGATGCTTTGGCTCAGGTGAAAGAAAATGACCCCGTTAGCTACCAGTCAATTGTCAATGAATTTGCCTATTGGGATGATATTGCCGTGGTTAAAGATGGCCAACGACAGGTATCATCAGGCCATGGTTTTTGCGGAATTGGCCGCATGCAATTATTGCAGGTTTTGTATGCTAGGGCACAAGAATTAGGTGTACATTTACAATTCCAGTCTGAAGTTGATGACACCCAAAGCCTAATGAATGAGTATGATTTGGTGGTCGCTTCTGATGGCTTAAATTCCAAGTCGCGCAATCAGTTTGCCCATGTGTTTAAGCCTGAAATTGATACTCGTCTCTGCAAATTTGTGTGGTTAGGCACTTACCAAAAATTCGATCAGGCCTTTACCTTTATTTTTGAACAAACACAGCATGGTTGGGTATGGGCACATGCTTATCAATTCAGTGAAGATACGGCGACCTTTATCGTTGAGTGTAGCGAAAGCACCTGGAATAAATGGGGCTTTGGCAAGATGTCACAAGAAGAAAGTATTGCCGCCTGTGAGGGTATCTTTAAGGCACACTTGAATGGCAATGCGCTCATGACCAATGCCAACCACATTCGTGGCTCGGCTTGGATGAACTTCCCCCGGGTATTGTGTGAACGCTGGCATCATGAAAATCTAGTATTGATGGGTGATGCCTCAGCAACGGCGCATTTTTCCATTGGTTCTGGTTCACGCTTGGCATTTGATAGTGCCATTGCCTTGGCCAACTATTTGCACCAAGAAGCGGATATGGCAAAGGCCTTTGAACTTTACCAGGAGGAGCGTCGTTTGGATGTATTGCGCTTGCAATCGGCGGCCCGCAATTCCATGGAGTGGTTTGAACAGGTGGAGCGTTACCTGCATCTAGATCCGGTACAGTTTAATTATGCCTTGCTCACTCGCTCTCAGCGCATTAGTCACGAAAATTTGCGCTTGCGTGATACCAAATGGGTAGCCCAAGCAGAGCAGTGGTTTCAGCAGCAGGCCGGAGGTGATCAGCAGGCTGGCCGCAGCCCAATGTTTACTTCCTATCAATTGGCTGGGCTGAGCCTGCACAACCGTGTTGTGGTCTCTCCCATGGCCCAGTATCAAGCCAATAATGACGGCCTGCCAAATGATTGGCACATGGTGCATTATGGCAACTTGGCAAAAGGTGGGGCGGCCCTAGTGTATACGGAAATGACTTGCGTGAGTGAGGTTGGCCGAATTACTCCTGGTTGCCCAGGCTTGTACAATCAACAACAGGCAGATGCATGGCAACGTCTGGTATCTTTTGTGCATCAGCATACGCAAGCTAAATTTTGCGTGCAGCTAGGCCACTCCGGAGCAAAAGGTTCGACTCAGTTGGGCTGGCACCAAATGGATGCACCTTTAGAACAGGGTAATTGGCCTCTGTTGGCCGCCTCGGCTGTGCCCTGGAGTGAGAATAATGCTATACCCAAAGCCATGGATGAGTCAGATATGACGGTGGTTTGCAATGAGTTTATCACGGCCACCGAGCGAGCCATTGGCGCTGGCTTTGATATGGTTGAGGTGCATTGTGCCCATGGTTACTTGTTATCCAGTTTCATTACACCACTGACTAATCAACGTAATGATCAGTATGGTGGTAGTTTAGAGAACCGACTGCGTTTCCCATTGCGGGTCGTTGCGGCGGTGAAAGACAAGATGCCTGTGGATATGCCATTAGCGGTGCGCATTTCGGCTCACGACTGGGTCGGTAAGGCGGGCATTACACCCAATGATGCTGTCACCATTGCTCAAGCTTTCAAAGCCATAGGTGTCGATATTATTGATGTGTCGGCGGGGCAAACGAGCGCACACGCGCAACCGGTTTATGGGCGTATGTTTCAAACCCCATTTGCCGATCGTATTCGTCATGAAGCCAACATACCGACTATGGCTGTTGGTAATATCTTTGAGCCAGACCATGTCAATTCTATTTTGATGGCGGGACGCGCCGATCTTGTGTGTCTTGGTCGTCCACACTTAGCCAATGCCAACTGGACAAATCAGGCAGCGATCGATCTAGGTGATTCATTACAAGAGTGGCCTTTGCCTTATTTGCCTGGCCGCGAACAAGCCTATCGGCTGGCCGAGCGAGCAGAGCAGATGACCATCCGAGCTTGAAAAGAGGATAAAGAACGTCATGCAACTAAGAGACAAACATATTGTGATTACGGGTGCCGGTAGCGGTGTCGGCGCTGCCATTGCGCGTTTGCTTGATCAACATGGAGCCAAACTCACCTTGTTAGGACGGCGGGTGGGTGCTGTGGAGGCTGTGGCAAGCAGTTTGCGGCAGGCGCAAGCCTTGGCGGGTGATGTCACCAGTCAAGACAGTTTGCGTGGGGCCCTAGACCAGGCAAAAACTGCGTTTGGCCCCATTGATATGGTGGTTGCCAATGCCGGCGCAGTGGAATCCATTGCCTTTCACAAAATGTCAGAAGCCGATTGGCAACAATGCATAGCTGTTAATCTAAGTGGTTGCTTCAATACCTTTCAGGCTTGTGTAGATGACATGTTATTGTCTGGGCAGGGCGCTATGGTAGCAATTTCATCTACCGCTGGCTTGCGAGGTTATCCCTATGTTAGCGCTTATACAGCTGCTAAACACGGCGTTATAGGTCTAGTTAAAGCCTTGGCACTGGAGTTGGCCGGCAAAAATATCCGTGTTAATGCTGTGTGCCCAGGTTACACACGTACTCCCTTGTTACAAGGCAGTATACAACGTATAGCCGATACCACCGGTTGCAGTCTGGAGCAAGCGGAAGCCCATCTGGTCAAAGACAACCCACAGGGGCGTTTAATTGAGGCGCAAGAAGTGGCTCAATCGGTATTGTATTTGTTGTTACAGCGGAGCATTAATGGCCAAGCACTGACCATCAATGGAGGAGAGTTTTAATGCCTAACTATTATGGTAATGAAACTCGTCAACATTTGCGTTTGTGGCTCAAATTACTAAAGACCACTGGCAATATTGAGGCCATGGTGCGTCACCGTATGAAAACACAATGTCATACCACCTTACCACGGTTTGATGTTCTGGCGGCCTTGGATCATCACCCAGATGGTTTGCGGATGAGCGAATTATCGCGTTTTCTGATGGTATCCAACGGCAATGTAACTGGCATTGCTAATCGTTTGGTTGAAGAAGGACTGGTAACACGCCAAGCCGATGCGGATGACGGCCGAGTACAAATTTTGAGTTTGACGGCAACGGGTAAACAACAGTTTATCAGCATGGCTACAAGTCATGCGGCTTGGATTGACGAGTTTTTGGCTCCTCTTGAAGACCAGGATACGCAACAGGTCATGGCTTTATTGGACAGAATTCAACAACAGCTTGGAGATTAGTATGCAGAATTTATGTCATTACCAGGCCCAACATTTTGCTTGGCAGGTGAAAAACGGCATTGGTACTATTCAATTGACCCGTCCTGAGCGCAAAAACCCCCTTACATTTGCTAGCTATGCTGAGTTACGTGATTTGTTTCGCGCTTTGGTGAATGAGGATACCGTGAAAACCGTGGTGATATTACCCAGTGGTGGTAATTTTTGTTCCGGGGGTGATGTGCATGAAATTATAGGTCCCTTACTAGACAAGGACATGAAAGGTCTGATGCAGTTTACCCGTATGACCGGTGATTTGGTGAAAGCCATGCTTGCTTGTGGAAAGCCTGTTATCGCAGCAGTAGATGGTGTGGCAGTGGGAGCCGGTGCCATCATTGCCATGGCTTCTGACTTGCGCATTGCCACGCCACAAGCAAAAACAGCCTTTTTGTTTACGCGTGTTGGTTTAGCCGGTTGCGATATGGGCGCCTGTTCCATGTTGCCTCGTATCATTGGCCAAAGTCGGGCCGCAGACCTGCTGTATAGCGGGCGTAATATGACGGCTGAGGAGGGTGAACGTTGGGGTTTTTATAGTCGTCTCGTAGCAGCCGATCAATTGCATTCTGAAGCCATGACAATAGCGTCACGCATAGCAAAAGGCCCAAGCTTTGCACATATGATGACCAAAACTCAGCTCCAACATGAATGGTCTATGACCTTGGATCAAGCCATTGAGGCAGAAGCGCAAGCACAAGCTATCTGTATGCAAACTCAAGACTTTCGGCGGGCTTATGAGGCTTTTGTTACCAAGCAACGGCCTGAATTTTCTGGCGATTAATGCAAGGACTCTGACATGCAACGTGATACCAGTTTTTTAGGATGGCCATTTTTTGAAGACCAGCATCGCCATTTGGCCGAGCGGCTAGAAATATGGGCGCAGCAATATTTACCAGTGGCGCATACCGATGTGGACCAAGCCTGTGTGCAGTTAGTCGCGCAGATGGGACAAGATGGCTGGCTGAAACATACGGCAATTGACCCTGAGGCCCCCGGCAGCTTGGATGTGCGTAGCTTGTGTTTGATACGTGAAACCTTGGCTCGCTATGACGCCTTGGCGGATTTTGCCTTTGCTATGCAGGGTCTAGGTACTGGTGCTATCAGCCTGTTTGGTAGTGCACAGCAGCAACAGTGGTTAAAACGAACTCGTGCTGGTAAAGCTTTAGCGGCCTTTGCGCTCACTGATCCAGAGTCAGGGTCGGATGTGGCCAATTTAAAAATGACGGCCACCACAAGCCAATCAGGTTATGTACTTAATGGTGAAAAAACTTGGATTTCTAACGGTGGTATTGCTGAACGTTATGTGGTATTTGCCCGTACTGGTGAGGCTCCCGGTGCTAAGGGCTTGTCGGCCTTTTTAGTGCCGGCAAATAGAGCAGGGTTAAGCGTAACCGAGCGCATCCAAACCATGGCTCCACATCCACTAGCTCGCTTGCAGTTTGATCAGGTCGAAGTCAGCCAAGATGAATTGCTTGGCAAGCCGGGGGAAGGTTTTAAAATCGCCATGGCGGTACTGGATGTGTTCCGCTCCACAGTGGGTGCTGCCGCATTGGGTATGGCTAGAAGGGCGTTACACGAAGCTCTGGAACGAAGCCAGTCTCGGCAACTATTTGGCAAGCCATTGAATGATTTACAAATGGTGCAAGGGCACTTGGCGGATATGGCTCTGGATATAGATGCTGCCGCACTGCTCATTTATCGCGCTGCTTGGAGCAAAGACATGGGGGCTGCCAGGGTGTCTCGGGAAGCGGCTATGGCCAAGTTGTATGCAACAGAAATGGCGCAAACAACCATTGACAAAGCGTTACAGATATTTGGTGGCGAGGGCGTACGCTCTGGCAACACCGTAGAAGGTTTGTATCGTGAAATAAGAGCGTTGCGGATTTACGAAGGAGCCTCGGACGTTCAAAAAATAATAATAGCAAAACATTTGTGAGGATTAACATGAATTCTATCGAGCTCAAGCCCTCTGCCCATGTGGACACATTCAGCCGTGACCGGCTGCCGCCTATGGATCAGTGGGCGCAAATGAATGTGCATTACCACAGTTACCCAGACCGGCTCAATGTCGCCGTTGAATTGACGGACAAGATGGTAGAAAGGGGCTTTGGCGATCACACGGCCCTAATTGGCAATGGTCGTCGCCGTACCTACAAAGAACTTACTGATTGGAGTAATCGCATTGCTCATGTTTTGGTAGATGACTATGGTGTTGTACCGGGCAACCGTATACTTATCCGAGCCGCCAACAACCCCGCGCTGGTTGCTTGTTGGCTAGCGGCCACCAAAGCCGGCGCTGTGGTGGTGAATACTATGCCGCTGTTGCGTAAGGCTGAGCTAAATAAAACGATCAATAAAGCCGAGGTAAGTTTGGCTTTGTGTGATAGCCGGTTGTTGGGTGAATTGCAGGCTTGTTTGCCTGACAGTGCCTTTTTACAGCAAGTCGTTGCTTTTGATGGTACGGCAAACTTTGATGCTGAATTAGACAAAGCAGCACTTAACAAACAGGTACAGTTTGATGCCGTCCAAACCAGCTGTGACGATGTGGCGCTATTGGGTTTTACCTCCGGCACTACGGGTGAGCCAAAGGCCACGATGCATTTTCACCGTGACCTATTGGCCATTGCTGATGGTTATGCTCGCGAAGTGTTGCAGGTAACACCGGCCGATGTTTTTGTTGGTTCTCCGCCTTTGGCCTTTACTTTTGGTCTGGGCGGTTTGGCCGTTTTTCCCTTGCGTTTTGGCGCTACCGCCACACTGTTGGAGCAGGCACCTCCGACCGAAATTATTAGCATAATCGAAACCTATAAAGCGACCATTTGTTTTACTGCACCAACAGCATACCGAGCTTTGTTGGCGGCCATGGATGATGGTGCTGATCTGTCCAGTCTACGATGCGCAGTATCAGCCGGTGAATCCTTACCCCAGCCCGTGTTTGATGAGTGGCAACAAAAAATGGGTAAACCCTTGCTGGATGGTATTGGCTCTACAGAGATGTTGCATATCTTTATCAGTAACCGCCTAGATGATGCTCAAGCAGCTTGCACCGGTCGGCCTGTTGCTGGATATGAAGCCAAGGTAGTGGATGAGCAGATGCAGGAAGTGACCCGCGGTACCCCAGGGCGTCTGGTGGTGCGTGGCCCCACGGGCTGTCGTTACCTAAATGACGAACGGCAGGCTCGGTACGTGGTTGATGGTTGGAATATCACCGGTGACACATTCTCTCAGGATGAAGAGGGTTACTTTCATTTTGCAGCCCGGAATGACGATATGATCGTATCTTCAGGTTATAACATTGCTGGACCCGAAGTAGAAGCATGTTTGCTGGGGCACGAAGCCGTGTCTGAATGTGGGGTGGTTGGCTTGCCTGACGATGAGCGTGGGCAGGTTGTGAGCGCTTTCATCGTGCTTAAATCGGAGTTTGCCCAATCGGCGCAACTAACCAAGGCAATACAGGATTATGTCAAAGCCACCATCGCGCCTTACAAGTACCCGCGCCGTGTGATCTATATCGAGGCCTTACCGAAAACCGAAACGGGCAAAGTCCAGCGCTTTCGCTTGCGGGATGTGTCGTTATGTCAGTGAAGGTATTTCGCTCTTACCAGACGGTGCGTTTTCGACACTGTGACCTTGCGCGTATTGTTTTTTACCCGCGTTACTTCGAAATGGTGAATAGCTGCGTGGAGTTGTGGTTTGAGCAAGCCTTAGATCACAGTTTTGCCACCCTTCATGAATGCCTGCATTTGGGTATTCCTACCGTTGACATCAAAACTCAGTTTCATCTGCCGAGTCGTTTAGAAGACCAGCTGACTTTGGTGCTAAAGGTGCTAAATATTGGCCGAGCCAGTATGAAACTAGAGGTGAATATCTATGCGGCACAAGAGTTACGTGTCAGTAATCAGGTCAGTCTTGTATTGGTGGGTTCAGAACCCATGAAGCCTGTTGCTTGGGCTAGCCAACCAGCGCTGCTAAAGGCGTTGCAAGAGTATATTTGAGGTTTATTATGCAGTTTTTAAATCCCTCTGCTTGGCAACCCGCTAAAGGTTATGCCAATGGTGTTTTGACTTCAGGTCAACTGATATTTGTTGGTGGACAAATAGGTTGGGATGGGCAGCAAGTTTTTCAAACGGATGACTTGATTGCTCAAACCAAGCAGGTATTGCAAAATATCGTTACGGTTTTAGCCGAAGCTGGTGCTGGGCCAGAACACATTGTGCGTTTAACTTGGTATGTGGTGGACAAACAAGAGTATTTGGCGCGTCAGACTGAGCTAGGTCAAGTATATCGAGAGGTGATCGGGCGCCACTTTCCGGCAATGACCCTTGTGCAGGTAGCTGATTTACTGGAAGACCGTGCTCAAATAGAAATTGAGGCCACGGCCGTGTTGCCTTAACAGATTATTTGCCTAGAGCTTGTTTGTTTATAAGGCTTGGTTGAGGCATGCAGCCCAATATTTGCTCCAATCTTAAACTCCAGGTCATCAGTTCAATATCCTTGTTGTGGGGCATAATGATCTGTAAACCACAGGGCATACCAAGGCCATTGAGTCCAATAGGCAAGGTGCTGGCACACAAATCCTGGTAATTGACCAGTTGCGTATGGCTTAGTGCCCGGTTGTTACGCTCGCGGTAACGGGTCATATCATGTTCCACCTCACTTAACAGAGGCGCGCTGATTGGGATAGTGGGGCAAACGGCAAAGTCTACGGCCGCTAAACAGGTATGGGCTGCTTGTTGGAAAGTGGCGATGTTTTTCTGTAATGCCGGTATGCGCGCTTTCAGCTCTGATAAGGGGGTGTCTTTTAGCTGTTCAAAACGCAGCTTAGTACTGTCCGCCAAGGCGTCAAACCATGGTTGGTTTTCAGGGGCCAAAATAAAGAGTGGGAATTCTGCCGAGGACATGCCCCCTTGCGTGAAGAATGCAAAGGTTTCCTCTAAATAGGGCCAATCTAGCTCTATCAACTCGGCACCAGCGTCTTGTAACTGCATTAATGCCTGTTGTGTATGTTCGGCAATACCATCTTCACAGCCTTTAAAGTAGGCGCTGATAAGCCCGATTTTACAACCCCTTAAATTCGTATTTTGGGCCTTAACTTGCAGCGATTCAATCAATGTAAGGGGGTGGTTTTGATAGACTGGGTCCAAGGTCGCAAAACCCCATAGGGCATCGGCCGCTGAGCGGGCTAATAAACCCGCTGTATCGGCCGTTGGGGACAGGGGGACAATAAGTTCCTTATTCCAGCGTCCAGAGCTGGTCTTGATGCCAAAGGTGCCGCACATGGCAGCGGGCACGCGCACGGAGCCAGCTGTGTCTGTGCCAAGGGCAAGTTGGCAACTATGGGTGAGAAGGGCCACGGGAGCGCCAGAGCTGGAACCACCGGGAACCCGGTGTTGTTGGGTATCCCAAGGATTCCTTGGTACTGGCCAGTGTGGGTTGGTGCCTAGGCCGCCAAAGGCAAACTCTACAGAATGGGTCTTGCCAGAGATGTAAGCGCCCTGATCAAGCAATGCTTGTACCAAGGGGCCGTTTTGTTCATAGTCAGTAAACATGAATGGTGTCCCCGCAAAGGACTGCATGCCGGCGACACCATATAAATCTTTTACCGATACACTAATGCCGTTCAATAGACCTGCATAGCCTGATGTTTGTGGTGGGCTTGTTTGACGGTAGGCTTGATATGTCGCATTCGTCAGTTGCTGGTTGTCATATGCCTGTTGGCGCAGTATATGGGCTTGACCAGCGTCCTTTTTCACCCTCTTAACGATGTCGGCGATAGGGTTAAAAGCATTGATGTGCATGTGCTTGCTCTCTAGGGTTTTTATTTCGCTTGTAATAGCCAGGGCAGCAAGGCTTGACCTTGGGGGCTGTGCGCTCTAATAGCATAGCCGGCTTGGATTAGGCTGTCACGACTGATTGCTTGCAATGCACCCGTGTCGATTTCTGCTTGCATGAGTTGGTCTGCCAAAATTATGCCCTGGCCATCTATCGCTGCCTGCACGCGCACATTAGCGTCAGCGATTATCTGTCTTGGATTATGACAGGCTTGTTGTTTATTCCAGCTTTGCCATAGATCTTCACGTCTAGCTTCGGTTAGCAAGGTGATATTTTGCCATGCTGGGTGATTTAGCTCGCCTGCCACCAAGGAGGTCGGGCTTATGGTGTTTATCAGAGCAGGACTGGCAACCGGAAAAAGGGGGGCATGGATAAAATGGTCACTATCGCCTTGTTGATGCTGCCATTGGATACTGAGATCCAACCCGGTAGCGTCAAAGTCAGGTTGGTTGATGGTGTGTTGGAGCATGATCTGACGCTTTTTATGGGCTTGAGTATAAGCGGCTAGGCGGGGGGATAACCATCGCACGGCTGTGTAGGTGGTGACGGCGATGATGACCTGAGATTCTTGAGCCGCGCTTAATTGTGCAAACTGTTGTTGTAATTGCTGAAAACAATCACGGGTTTGTTGGTATAACAGCTGTCCAGCATCGGTTAAAAATATCTGCCGCGTTGTCCGCCTGAACAAGGGTTGGTGCAAGTGTTGCTCGAGTTTTTTAACCTGATAACTTATCGCGCCCTTGCTGACACACAACTCTTCTGCAGCGCGGGTAAAACTAAGTAATCGGGCCGCGGCCTCAAAGGCTTTAAGCGAATCCAAAGGAGGTAAGTTGTGTTTCATATTATTGTTTAAAAAATTTGATCTATAAACTAAAAAATTTGGTTTGTCAGGCAGTTTAATCTAGTGGCACACTTAGGGCAATGTATAGCTAATAGATTGGTATTATGTCAGATAGTGCGAAAGACCCAGTTCAAAGTCATGCTCGGGTGGTGGTAATTGGTGGTGGCATTGCGGGCGCGTCTGTATTTTATCATTTGGCTATTGAACATGGTTGGACTGATATTGCTTTGGTTGAACGAGATGAATTGACATCAGGTTCTACATGGCATGCTGCCGCTCAGGTCACTCAATTTGGTGCTAATCAAACAGCCATAGCCCTCAAGCGTCACAGTATTGCCCTCTACAAAAAACTGGCCAATGATAAGGAACACCCGTTCGCTTATCACATTACAGGCGGTATGCGTCTGGCTAGCAAACCCTTAGAGGTAGACCTATACAAGCACATGGTGGGCATGGCTAATGGTATGGGTGCTGGTATGGAATACATTGATGCCGCCGAAGCGGCCAGACGCCACCCATTGATTAGCCCAGATGGACTATTAGGCGCTTGGTGGGACCCATTGGACGGCGATATTGATCCGGCTGGTATTACCTTTGCTATGGTACGCAAGGCGCGTGAAGCCGGTGCTAAGGTGTACCGTTTTAATGCGGTTGTAGCTATTACTCGTAAGCCTAATGGAGAGTTCATTGTACATACTCAAAAGGGCGATATTACCTGTCAAAAGGTGGTCAATGCGACTGGCTACCGAGTCAATGAGGTGGGCAACATGCTGGGTGTCAGCCACCCGGTAACATCCATGGAACATATGTATTTTCTGACCGATTCCATACCTGAACTGGAAGCGTTGGATTTTCGTGTGCCTATCATCCGTGACCCACGGGATGACTTTTATAGCCGCCAAGAAAAGAAAGGTTTGTTGGTGGGTGTGTATGAACAGGGCTGCAAAACCTTTGGTATGGATGGCATTAGCCCTGATTTTACCAAGGCGTTATGCCCTGATGATTTGGACCGTTGTTTGGATAATATGGAACGAATATTTGACTTTATGCCGGCATTACAAACGGCCGGCATCCATTCTATTGTTAATGGCCCTATTACTTACACCATTGATGGAGCGCCGCTCATTGGGCCTATTCCCGGTGTCACCAATGCATACTGTGCTATTGGTTTGCGTGCTGGCATTGGCGAAAGTGGCGGTCACGGAAAGATTTTGGCTGATATTATTGTTGAAGGCCAGTCTGAATGGGATAGCTGGTACACAGATCCTCGGCGTTTTACTCAATATGCTAATACGGAACTAACCTGCATGATGGCTGTTGAGGACTATCAGAATGAGTTTCACTACCATTATCCCCATGAGCAACGCCCTGCCGGGCGCTTAGCTCGTACTACGCCCTTGTATTCTGAGTTGCAACAAGCTGGAGCCATTTTTGGTCGCGTCAATGGCTGGGAGCGAGTCTTGATGTTCAAACCCAGCCCTGATTTTACTGAATCGGCGAGTATGAGTCATAACGAATCCCATGATGTTGTTGGTGCAGAAATAGCGGCTTTACAACAAGGAGTGGGTGTCATGGAAGTGTCTGGCTTCAATCGTTATAGCTTGCAAGGAGAGGGTGTTGAGGCCTGGTTGGATACGATTAGCTGTAGCGCCATACCCAAAAAGGTGGGGCAAGTTCGCTTGTGTTACCTGCTTAACGAACGCGGTCGCATGGTGACCGAAGCCACGTTAGTTAAAATGGCCGAAAATCATTTTTGGTGGGGTTCTGCAGCGGCTGCCGAATGGCACGATCGTGATTGGTTGTATGGTTCTATGCCGAGCAGCGTGCAGCTAACTGAAATGGCGGCTAGCCATACCATATTGGTCATAGCAGGGCCCAAGTCTAGGCAGTTATTGCAGTCTTTGTCACCGCGAGGTGACTGGAGTCAACAAGCCTTTGGCTGGATGCAGGCACGACAAATGTATCTAGGGCATGCCGAGGTGACAGCCATGAGCGTGAGTTTCTCAGGTGAACTGGCTTATGAACTGCATGTTGCCAACGAACAGTTGTATCTGGTTTGGCAGTTGCTACAAGCTGCCGGTAAACAAGTTGGTTTGAGCAAATTTGGCCTTTATGCCACGGAATCCATGCGTTTGGAGAAGGGTTATTTGCACTGGAAAGCAGAGGTCATAGACGAATTTACACCGTTGGAAGCGGGTTTAGATCGCTTTGTGAAGCTGGACAAAGACTTTGTTGGTAAAGAGGCACTCAGGGCGGCTCGACAAGCCGGCCCCAACAAGTTACTGGTAACCATAGACATTGATTGCCAAAAGGTCTCAGCCCATGGGGGTGATCCAGTATTGCTTAATGGCAAACAAGTCGGCGTTGTCACATCGGCAGGGTATGGCCATCGAACAGGTAAGAACTTGGCTTACGCCTATGTCGATCCACAAGTGGCTGTGCAAGGGCAAAAGTTGCAGTGTCAGGTGATTGGTGAAAGCTACACCTCGGTGGTGGTGCCCAAAGGGCTTTATGACCCAAGCAATATATTGGTGCGCAGCTAATGGTCAGGCGTGCATCAGCCCGAGCCGCAAAACATGCGCAGCGGGCGAGACCACCACAGGTTAATCCTTGTCCGCCTGGGGGTGTTGGGGGGCAGTACAAACCTCTTAGCGATGCGCAGGTGCAACGCATATATGCCGAATCGTTACGTATTCTTGAAGCCGTGGGAATGGCCGATGTACCAAATATTTTGCATCAACAAGCGATAAGCAAAGGGGCTAAGGTGAATGCTATGGGGCGCCTTAGTTTTCCAGCTGCCATGGTGGAAAACATACTCACTGGCGCCTGTAAAGAATTCACCCTTTATAGTCGAGACGGGCAGCGTGATATACAAGTGGGCGGAGACAGGGTGTACTTTGGCACTGGTGGTGCGGCTGTACAAACCCTCGATTTTCATAATCATGAATACCGGCCTTCAACTTTGGATGATCTCTATCAGTTTACGCGTTTGGTGGATCAACTGCCTAATGTTAGCTGGTTTACGCGCTGTTGCATTGCTACTGATGTGCAAGATTTGTACGAGTTAGATGTGAACACCGCTTATGCCTTGTTACGTGGCACCAGCAAACCTGTGGCGACGGCATTTACAGTGGCTGAGTCGGTCGACCCGATCGTCGATATGTTCGATATAGCCTTGGGCGGTAAAGGCCGGTTCGCGCAGCAGCCGTTCTGCAAGGCACATGTTAGTCCGATAATTTCACCCCTTAAGTATGGTGATGATGCCGTGCAGGTAGCTTTAGCTTGTATGCGTCGTGGTGTTCCTATTAGCAATATTGTTGCTGCCATGACCGGAGCCACATCACCTGCACCATTGGCCGGAACCCTAGCCCTGACTCTGGCAGAAACCTTAGCAGCCTTAGTGATGATTAATGTATTTGAGCCTGGTTATCCAATGATTTTTTCTAACTGGCCTTTGGTTATTGATTTACGCACTGGGGCATTTCGTGGCGGTGGTGGTGAAATGGCTTTACTCAATGCCGCTTCGGCTCAGCTGTCTAACAGCCTAGGCTTGCCGTCTGGCTGCGGATCTAGCATGACTGATGCCAAGGTGCCCGATGCTCAAATGGGCATGGAGAAGGCCATTACGGCGCTGTCGTGTGGCTTGGCCGGGGGTAATATGGTGTACGAATCATCGGGTATGATGGCAAGTCTATTGGGCGCCTCGTTCGAAGCCTTTGTTATGGATGATGAAATGCTCAGTCATGTGCATCGCTGCATCCGCGGAATTGAAGTGGATGAAGCCAGTTTTGGCTTCCAATCGATTGTGGCGGCGGTGACAGGCAGTGGCCACTTTATTGACCAACCAGAAACCATGTTGGCCATGGAGCGTGACTATTATTATCCCTTAATTGCGGATCGGCATGAGCCTGCCGTGTGGCAAGAAAAGGGCGCCAAAGATCACTGGCAACGAGCTCGGCAAAGGGTGACTGAGCTGTTGCAACATCATCCCCAGTACTTGGATAAAGTTGCCGATCAGGCGATCCGTCAAAACTACCCGATTTTGGACACCATTGCAGCGTTGTAAGTACTGTAATGTCTAGGCATGGGACAGTTTATTAAGTTTTAGGCGTCAGGCAAGGGAGCTTCGGGTACCACCATAGCATCGCTGGCGGCCCATACGGATTGGTCAAAATTCACTACAGAGCCGGTCATTAAACCAGATTCCTCGCTGGCTAAAAAGGCAATTGTTCTGGCCACCTCATTAGGATCGACTAAGCGTCCAAATGGTAGGGTTGCGCCGACTTTTTCTTGCCAGCCATCTTCAGCACCATGGTACTTGCGTTGGACCAAATCTTCTTCATCACTGGCCATCCAACCAATATTGAGACAGTTGACACGAATACGGTCCCGCATCAAAGCGTGGGCGGTATTGCGTGTGAGGGTATTTAAAGCGCCTTTTGAGGTGCAGTAAGCACTGAGAATGGGCATGCCTGCGTAGGCAGCAATAGAACCGATGTTAACTATACTGCCCTCAGAGCTTGTCTCACGCATCCACCTGCTGGCTTCTTGCATTATGAAAAACGGTGCACGCACATTGATGTTCATTATTTGGTCATACAACTCTACAGAGGTATCAAGAATGCTGCCGCGAGCTGATAAGCCAGCCACATTAACGACAATATGCAGCTTCTGAAAATGCTGTTTGGCGGCGTCTATAAGCTGTTTAGCCGCGTCTGCTTGGGCGAGATCAATGGTGACAAAGTGCACCTGACAATGGGCGTGATCACTTTGAATTTCAGCAGCAACTTGCTCCCCTTTGTTGGTTTGACGGCCACAAATGACTATACTTTGAACGCCGCGTTCGGCAAACAGACGCGCTGTTGCAGCACCTAGTCCTTGGCTGCCGCCAGTGATGATGGCTGTGTTGCCTTGTAAGTCTTGCCGTTTATTCATGGGAAAGCCTATATATGCACTATTGGCCCAGCAGAGTGATCATTCTTTCGGCTTCTTCCTGCACGGCGGGAAGGGCCTTGTTCATCAGGTCTAAGCGATCAAACAGATGGGGATCGTCATTTAGTGCTTGTCGAATGGTAGTACCAAAGCGCTGGCGCAAGCAGGTACCAATATTAAATTTGCAAACCGCCGACTTGGACAGCTTTTGAATGTCAGCTTCCTTGATGCCACTGGTGCCATGGATCACCAGGGGGATATCAATAGCCGCTTGCAACTCGTCGTAGCGTTGGTAATTAATATCGACTTTTTCATTTTCTAAGCGGTGTATGTTGCCCACAGAAATAGCTATCACATCTGGCAGGCCCTGTTTGGCCATGATCATGGCTTCGCCGACTTCTGTTAGTACTGATTTAATATGATCACGTCCTGTGGCATAAGGTACTGAACCGACTTCTGCTTCCACGGATACATCATATTGTTTGGCAAAGGCCACGACTTCTTGAATGCCCGCTACATTTTCCTTGATAGGTAACTGTGAGCCATCATACATGACTGAGGTGAAACCGGAGTGAATGGCCTTTTTTACGCCTTCTAGGTCATAATGGTGGTCTAGGTGTAAACATACAGGAACGTTTGCATCTTCGGCTAGGGGCCTGAACATGCCACAAATGTGAGAGAAGGGCATAAACTCGACCATATCCAAATTGATGGACAAGATGACACTAGCGTTGCGGGCTTCGGCCGCTCGCACTACAGCCAATGCATCTTCATAGCCAAAGACATTAAAGCAGGCCACTGCATACCCATTGCTAAGGGCTGGGGCCATGATTTGTTTAAGGTTTACTAACATAACAACCTACTTGAATTTGTTGACCATATCCATAATGCCTGGAATGGTTTTGAGCTGATAGGCGTGCTCTTCATGGAAATTTTGATGTAGAGAGCGTTGCGATAGACCACCTAAAATGGTGAAGTAGTACATTTCATAACCTGGGCCTGCAACACAAGGGTGATAACCCTTTTCTATCTGAATGGTATCGCCATTACGGATATGATAGACATCGCCTCGGGCTTCACCTTCTTGGGTTAAAAACTGTGCGCCAAATCCGTGTTCAGGGTTAAAGCGGAAGTTATAGACTTCATCATGACGGGTTTCTTTAGGTAGATTATCCGTATCATGTTTATGGGGAGGGAAACCAGACCAGCCCCCAGCGCCTACAGTAAACAGTTCACTGACGAGTAGTCGGCCCACCTTGCCGGCTGGGCTTTTGCCGAGTACATGTTTAATTTTGCGGTGGGTCTTAGTATCGTCAGAACCGTATTGAACTGGGTCGATATCGCTCTCGCGAACCACAAACGGTTGGTATACTTCATCGTGTTGGGCGCCGGCTATGAACACTTCTGCATGGTCGCTTACACAGGTCAGGGTGGCGGACATGCCAACTGGCACATAGACGCCTTCAGGATCACCTTGCCAAATATGCATGCGTTTACCAACCTTGGTAAAGGTTTCGTCGCCTACGTTTACATCAATGCTGCCCGTGGCGGGCACCAGACAGGTTTCATAGCCTGTTACTTGTGAGGTAAATGAATCACCCTTGGTCAACTTAACAATGTTGAAATAACACAAGGGTGTCAGGCCGTTGTTGCGGTCAACAATAGCCTCATTATTATTGTTATGATGGGGGATGTGCATAGTTAGCTCCATTGCGCAGCCGGCACCATGTCCGAGCTGTCTTGTAATTGGTTGGTTTGTTCAGGTGTTGGCATGACGCTAGCGCAACCTCGCTGCGCTACCACTAGGGCAGCTGCGGCACTGCCCTTAGCAATAGCGGATTGCCAATCTTGATGCTGACTGTAGTGATAGACCAGGTTGCCTAAAAAGGCATCACCAGCGCCATAGGGCTTTAACGGTTTAACTGGGTAAATCCCCGTATTTAGGCTCTGTTGTTGATGAAACAGGGTAGCGCCTTGGTGGCCCCGCTTGAGCAAAATGGTTTGTTGTTTACCCATAGCCTCAATTGTATAGGCGGGCAGGGATTCGGTTAACACAGCAAATTCTTCCTCATTGCCGATGATGACGTGGGCAAAGTCAGCCGCTTTACTGTAGATTTCCCGTGTTACTTCTAAACTAGGCCAGTTCCATGCACGATAATCCAAGTCCAACCAGACAAGACAATCATTAGCCTTGGCATAAGCCATATACGCTAAGGTAGTCGAACGTGACGGTTCGCTAATGAGGCTGGTACCGGTGATAATCAGATTAGCCGATTGTTTGATGGCGTTTTTGGCGCCTGTACTTTCGGTTAGCGCCAAATCAGCGGCATCATTGCGATAGATCACTACCTCGCAGTCTTCAGGTCGAACTTCAGCAATGGCCAAGCTGGTGCGTTGGCCGCCTTTGGTTGTCTGTAAAAACTTTGTGCTGACCTGACATTCCTGCAACCGCTGGCGTACAAAATGAGCGGCAGGATCGTTAGAGAGAGCAGAGAGCAATGCCACGTTACCACCAGCTCGACCGACCGCTGCCGCTATGTTGCCACCAGAGCCACCCATATCGGCGCTAAAACCCGTAGCATCACGAGTTTTACCTCCGTCAGGTTGCGGATAAAGATCTAGACCTGCGCGGCCTATTACCAGTGCGTGCCAATGGCGTAGATTATTTGTCACCTTGTTATACCACGTCTGCCCAGTGGCCATTCATCGCCGAGCGATCTATGGCATCCATGACTTTTTCAATTTTCAGGCCATCCGCGAAGCTAGGCCATGTTTTACCGTCTGTATCAATAGCTGTAAGCAATTGGTTCAGCTCGCAGGCTTTAACATCAATGTACCCCAAGCTATGACCAGCATTGGGTAGAAAGGCATCATAAGGGGGGTGATAGGGTCCCGATAGAATGGTACGGAACCCTTGCTGGCGCGGGTCATCTGAGGGTGTGAATAGTTGTAGTTCATTGAGGCGTTCTTGATCAAAACGGATCATACCTTGGGAACCGTGTACTTCCCAACTAAGGCCACACTTGCGTCCCCAGGCCACACGACTAACGCGCAGGGTGCCTTTTATACCATTTTCAAATTGCGCGATGGCCATACAAACATCGTCATTGTCGACGGCCTTACGCGTATTAGTTTTAGGGTCATGGCGATCTTTATAAACAATATCGTAATCACCCACCACGCGGTTTATGTCGCTACCAGTAATATAATGGGCCACACTCACTAGGTGACACATAACGTCAGCATTGGCACCTGTGCCTGACTGTTGGCGGTTCATGCGCCAACTATAGGGGCGATCAGGGTCGGCTTCGTTATCAACATCATAGACGCCAAAAAAGCCGGTTACATCACCAATGGCACCTTCTTCAATGAGGTCACGTGCGGCGTGGACTATGGGATTTTGGGTATAGTTATAACCGACAATAGTTTTTTGCTGATGATAGATGTTGGCGCTATCTACCATATCTTGAGAGTCTTGCAAATTGGTCGACATGGGTTTTTCACACCACACATGCTTTCCAGCTGCTAAGGCGGCAACGGCAATTTCTTTGTGCACGGAATTAGGCACACAAATGGATATGAGTTTTACCTTAGGGTCGTTGATAACATCCATATAGTGGGTTGTACAACGCGCAAAACCCATTTCCTTGCGTTTGGTTTCTGCAATATCTGGATTCTGGTCACAGACTATTTCCAGAGAAGGACGCAGGTTGCCACCAAAAGCGGTACCTGCGACAGCATAAGCAATGGAGTGGGCTTTACCCATAAAAGCGGTGCCTATTACACCGATGCCAATTTCTTTCATATCTAAATAATTTCCGTACAAATGTAGGTTTAATGTTCGCTTAGCTAGTGGCTGTCGCTATTCTTGTTGCGATACTGATCGGCCACCACGGCAGCGACGATAATTACACCTTTAACAATGTTGGTGTAGAACGAGCCAATGCCAAGAAAAGTGAATCCAGAGGTGATAATGCCGAGAATACACACCCCAATAATGGTGCCAGTGATCCGGCCTTTACCACCCATTAAAGAGGTTCCGCCAATAACTACAGCTGCGATGGCATCCAGCTCGTAGAGCATGCCGGCACCAGACTGAGCCGTCAGGGTGCGTGAGGTTTCCACCACGGCAGCCAGTCCATAAAGACCACCGGCCAAGGTGTAAACCAAGACCTTGTGCGCTTTGATGTTGATGCCGGAAACACGGGCCGCCTGTTCATTGGAACCTATGGCATAGGTATAGCGCCCATAACGGGTATAGCGCAATAGTAAATGGAAAATGATGGCCACGGATAAAAAGATGACCACGGGCATGACACCGCTGCCTAAGATGGCATAGTCATCGATAAAAAAGCTGACCTGTGAGCCGCTGGTATACCAGCGGGCTAAACCACGGGCGGCCACCAACATGCCCAAAGTAGCAATAAATGGGGGAATACCCGAGTAGGCAATAAGGCCGCCATTAATACTGCCCATCACCAATCCCATAAGAATACCGGCCATGATGGGTACGAATAGAGGCATGTCTGTCAGGGCAGGGTATACGGCCCGCGCATAATCGGAAGTCTGAGCCAAACTGGCAGCCACAATACCGGTAAACGCCAATACAGAGCCACTAGATAAGTCGATCCCCGCCATGATGATGATCTGAGTGACACCGACGGCGATTATACCAATAATGGCCATTTGCAGAATCATGATCAGCAGTCGCTGGTAATTGAAGATGAAACTCTGGCCAACAAAAATCCAGCCAAGCAATTCAAATAGCAGCGCCATGCCAATCATTACAGAAATAATGCTGGCATCTTTTGGTAGTCTGTTTTTCCAATTTTGGACTGTCGACAAACCACCGGTTGAAGATGATGTATTCATTCTAATCTTGTCCTTTACTTAAACAGAGCGCTCACGGCGAAGTTTTTGACGATGTTGGTCCAACATAACGGCGGTAACGATGATCATACCTTTAGCAATCTCTTGATAATAAAAATCGATACGCAAGAAGGTAAAGCCTGAGGTGATAACACCCAAAATACAGACCCCAATAACGGTGCCAGAAATGCGGCCTCGGCCGCCAAATAGTGAGGTGCCACCAATAACTACAGCGGAAATGGCATCCAGTTCATACATCATACCCATGCCCGATTGACCGATGGTGGCCCGAGAACACATGATGACACCGGCTAAACCTGACAAGGAGCCAGCAATGGTATAAACCAGTATTTTATGACGTTTTACATTGATGCCAGCGATGCGAGCAGCTTTTTCATTGGAACCGATAGCGTAGGTATGTTTGCCGTATTTAGTGTGGTTTAAAATGAGATGAAAGAGAATGGCTACGACGAAGAATATGGCCACTGGCCAGGCGCCGGATCCAATAACAGAAAACGAATCAGACAGACTATAAACCGGCTGGCCTTCCGTATAGAGCACGGCCAGGGCGCGCGCCGTAACCAGCATGCCTAATGTGGCTATGAATGGTGGAATGCCAGTGTAAGCGGTGATAGAACCATTGGCCCACCCACAGGCGGCACCAACCATGATGCCAGCGGCTACGGGTATAATAACCGGCAGTCCAAGAAGGTCTGGGTAGACAGGGCTAAAGGCATCGGCCGACTGAGCGAGACTGGCCGCTACCATGGCCGCCAGGGCCAGCACGGCACCACCAGATAGATCAATGCCAGCGGTGATAATCACTTGCGTTACACCCACGGCGATAATGCCGATAATGGATACTTGCAAAATCATAATCACGAGACGTTTGCTATTACCCAGAAAGCTCTGGCCAACCACTAGCCAGCCAATGATTTCGAATAATACAGCGATGCCAACTAACACCAAAAATATGCTCGCTTCAGCAGGAAGATTTGCACGTTTAAACATGGATCCCCCTCTAAATGTAGCTAGCGTTGTCGTGAACACCGCGCGTAACGCCAGTGATCATGGATACGATTTCGTTGCCGTCTGTATCTGCTGCATTCACTTCGCCGACGATGCGCCCACGGCGAAAAACCCAAATCTTGTCGACGAGATTAAATACTTGGCGCAAATTATGACTGATTAATATTAGGGGTACTTCTTGTTGTTTGAGGCCGCGGATAATGTTTTCTACTTGGGTTGTTTCTTGTACACCCAGGGCGGCAGTGGGTTCGTCCATAATAATTAGTTTAGAAGCAAAGCTGGCGGAACGACTGATGGCAACGCACTGGCGTTGGCCACCGGACATATCACCTACTTGGTTGTTTAAATTAGGAATTTTAATTGCTGTTTTTTCTAGTACAGCGTGGGCCTTCTGCATCATCTTCTTTTCGTTGAGTATGCTAAAAGGGCCCAAATTGAATAATATTTCTTCACGCCCTAAAAACAGATTGGAGGGCACGTCGAGATGGTTACAAAGAGCCAAATCTTGGAATACAGACTCGATGCCGGCTTCGCGAGCTTCTAGAGGTGAATTGAATTCAACCCGTTTGCCTTCAAAAAAAATATCACCAGAAGTTGGCTGTTCAACGCCAGTTATTTGACGGACAAACGTGGATTTTCCCGCACCATTGTCACCAACAATGGCAACGTGCTCGCCTTTTCTAAGTGTAAAACAAGCATCTTCAAGTGCATGCACGCCACCGTAATGTTTGGTGAGGTTGTCTGTGCGTAAAATTATATCGTCTTGTATACTCATGAATAGGTGCCTAGGAGAAAAATTTGTTGGTAAAAAGGGTAGGAAAAAAAGACCCCAGGTAAATACCTGGGGTCCGTAGGGGTTAACTAACGGTTAGTTTGCGCCCATGTAGTCAGCCATGTTGGCTGGTGTTACCAATTCAAATGGGATGTTAATCCAGTTAGGTAGAGACTCGCCATTAATGGCAGCTATGGCTGCGTCGATGCCGCCAGTGGCTTGGCCAGCAGCATTCTGGAATACGGTTACATCCAGATCACCTGCTTTCATAGCGACCAAAGCATCGGCGGTAGCGTCGACACTGCCTACCAATACGTCATCCATATCGATACCAGCGTTCTTTAGTGCTTGAATCGCACCTAGACCCATTTCGTCGTTGTTGGCAAACACAATATCTATCTGCATACCGGAGCTAAGCCAGTTAGACACGATATCGTTACCTTTAGCACGCTGCCAGCTACCTACTTCAACAGCTTCTAGCTTGATGCCTTTACACATGGAAAGCCCTAGCACTTCTTCGAAGTCCTTGGAGCGTGTAACGGCCGCTTCGTTAGACAGAATGCCTTGCAACATAACGGCGGTACCAGTACCTGCTGCTTGGTTACATAGTTCAAAAGCCGCCAGGGTGCCAGACCAGGTTTCGTCAGAACCTACAAAGGTGGTGGTGCCACCCAAATCTGCAGCATCAACAGGCATGCGGTTAACATAGACTAGGGGGATATTGGCGGCATTGGCCATCTTGGTGATTTGTGGTGTGGCTGCCGCACTAACTGCTGTCACAACCAGGGCGTCAACACCAGAGGCAATAAAGTTTTGAATTTGGCTCAACTGCATGCCCACGTCTTCGCGCGCATCTTCAATTTGAAAAGTGTGGCCTAAAGCTTCAGTGTGCTCCTTGGCGGCTTCACGCATTAGGGTCAGGAAGTTGTCGTCAAAGTTGGAACTTAAGTAGCCGATAGTGGCTGCATTAGCACCAGTAGCCATAGCCATTGAAAGAGCTGTAGCAGCAAAGAGATTGACTTTTTTCATTATTTTCCTCCAAAAAATCAGCATAGCTAATTTTTAGTTTTTATTTTACGGGACACCCCGTGGTTAAAAATAATTGTCATGGTAATGACAAATTTGAGGCTAGGCCTCTATTTTATATCCATTTCCTACAAATGGGCCTAAAGCTGCTTGGCGACGTAAAACACAAATAGCCTCGACAAATCTGAAGACACCTAATTTGTACCATTGTAAAAAATAAATTTCAACTAATTTATTTTTGAAATATATATTCCAAAAATAAAAATCATGACGTATACTTTTTTGCAATTAATGTGAGGACTTATGTGGATGACGATTCTCTAGCACCTAGAAGGCTAGGGGATTAGTAAAATTATCATTAGACGTTATCCAAAACAAATGCTAAAAAGCAGCAGTTAATCCAAGTGTAACGTGGATCATATTGGCTATGAGGGCTTTAAGGCTCTTAAATTGAAACTTTATTTACAACCGGTAATTAGATAAGTAATGAGCAAAAGTGAGCTGCAACCACCGAGAATATTTGGCGACTTGAAACCCTGGTTACAAGATCATTACCGTGATTTGCCCAAGCGTTTACAAAGTGTAGCCGTGTTCGCCATGCATAATCCTGATGTAATTGCTCTAAATACTGTGGCGTCTATCAGTGACCAAATTGGCGTGACTCCATCTACCATGGTGCGTTTTGCCAAGTCGCTTGGGTACCGAGGATTTTCTGATATGCAGGCGGTATTTCAGGAAAGCATGCGTCACGTGCCGCAGCCTTATGCGGAACGCTTAAGTTCCATGCAACGTTCGGTAGATCGCGAACAGTCGGTCTTGTCTCAGTTTGCTCATGCGGCTTCTGAATCAATTTCTAGGCTAGAGCAACAGGCCGATGAAACGGCTATCCTGCAAGCTAGTCAGCATTTGGCAGGAGCACGGTTAGTTTATATTGCGGGACAGGGAAGAGCAGAACCGGTGACTGCTTATTTGCATTACACTTTGGTTAAACTGGGTATTCAGTCAGTTGTGTTATCGGGTATGCCCAGTTATATGGCTGACAAGGTGCGTATGTTGCAAGAAGATGATGTGTTATTAGCAATCAGTTTTAGTCCCTACACTGCCAACACAAGAGAATTGGTTGAAATATGTTTGGCTAATAAAGTGAAGGTTGTTGCCATGACCGATTCGACGCTTAGTCCGATTGCAAAATCTGATGATTGTCATCTGGAAGTGCTTGAAGAAGAGGTGAGTGGTTTTCGTGGTTTATCGGCCACCATGTGCTTGGCGTTATGTTTAGCGGTGGAAACTGGTAAGCAAAAAGCTGAGCTAGCAGACCAACTAAGTTAGGAAAATTTTTTACCCATTAAATAGAATAAATATTTCTAATGGAATTTAAATGAAACAAAAAACACTAGACCTGGTCTGCATGGGGCGCGCGGGAGTTGACCTTTATGGTCATCAAGTAGGTGGTCGTTTAGAAGATATGGCCAGCTTTGCCAAGTATGTTGGTGGTAGCCCGACCAATACGGCGATAGGCACTTCACGACTTGGCTTAAAGAGTGCTTTGTTGACCCGCGTGGGCGATGAGCATATGGGCCGCTTTATACGTGAAACATTGGTTGCTGAAGGTGTCAATGTAGAGGGAGTGAAAACGGATCCCGAAAGGCTTACTGCTTTGGTGCTTCTAGGGATTCAAGATGAAGAGCGTTTTCCACTTATTTTTTATCGAGAAAATTGTGCCGACATGGCGTTATGTGAAGCTGATGTGGACGAACAGCTCATTGCCAGCAGCCAAGCTTTATTATTATCAGGAACGCACCTTAGTACGCCCAGTGTTGCCGCCGCTAGCCTAAAAGCGGTTGAATATGCTCAGCGCCACGGCACTAAAGTAGTATTGGATATCGATTACCGACCCAATTTGTGGGGTTTGTCAGGTCATGGTGATGGCGAAAACCGCTTCATAGCAGATGGTCAGGTAAGTGAACATTTGCAGCAATTTTTACCACAATTGGATTTAATTGTTGGCACCGAGGAAGAGTTCCATATTGCCGGCGGTACAGAAGATAGCTTAGCCGCATTAAATCATGTACGTCGTTTGTCAAAGGCCACACTAGTATGTAAACGCGGGGCCTTGGGGTGCCGCGTATTTGAAGGACAAATAGATGGCTGGCAATCTGGTGCCGAGGGTCCAGGGTTTAAAGTTGATGTATTTAATGTCTTAGGTGCTGGTGATGCCTTCATGTCTGGCCTCTTGCGTGGCTGGCTGGGCGGTGAGGATTGGCCAATTAGCTGTGCTTATGCCAACGCCTGTGGTGCTATTGCTGTGTCGCGTCATGGTTGTGCACCAGCGATTCCGTCTTGGGCTGAACTCGACGATTATTTGCAGCAAGGTAGTAAATATGAGGCTCTGCGCTTTGATCAGCGTCTCAACCATATTCATCGCACAACAAATCGTCGTTATGTTCATGATGAGGTTATGGCGTTTGCTATTGATCACCGACATCAGTTTTTAAGTTGGGCACAAGAGCATGCTAAGAGTCCGGCTCATATTGGTCAGTTTAAAGACTTAGCGCGTCAGGCAGCCGTCGCCGAAGCTGGGCATTTGCCGGGTTTTGGTATGCTGCTTGATGATCGCTTGGGGCGCCAGGCTTTGCATACCGTTACCAGCACTAAAGCATGGGTAGGACGGCCCCTGGAGGCCTCTGGAGTATTTCCTCTAGCTTGGGAGAATGCAACAGAAGTGTTGGCGCAGTTACAAGACTGGCCTCTCAATCAAACCGTAAAAGTACTCTGTCCTTATCGTTTAGATGATAGTGAAGATATTCGTTTACAGCACGATACAATGATCCAAATTTTAAATCAGGCTTGCCAACAAACAGGGCATCAATGGCTATTGGAAATTATCACGGCCCGCTCAGAGCGAGGTCCAGCCTTCGATCAGGTAGTGTCGATTATGCAGCATTTTTACCAACTAGGAGTAAAACCTGATTGGTGGAAATTAGAGCCTAGCATGGAAGTAGACTATTGGACCCAAGCAGGAGCATTGGTTGGCCAATACGACCCCTATTGCTTGGGCATTATCGTTTTGGGTTTGAATGCCCCCGTGGCGGTAATTGAACAGGCCTTTGCAGCGGCAGGTCAAGAACCGCGCGTCAAAGGCTTTGCCGTAGGACGAACACTATTTGCGGAAGCCGCCAAATCATGGTTGGGTGGTTATATGGACGACCGTCAAGCAATTGACTTGATGCGTCAGCAATACCGAAGCATTATTAACGCTTGGCGAAAGGTCCGAGCGGAATAGAAAGTTGAGAGATTATAGGCTATGAATACAATTCGATTATCAGCTGCACAAGCGATGGTTCGCTACCTTGTGAACCAATATGTAGAGACAGAAGTAGGCGACGAGTTGCCATTGTTTGCTGGTGTTTGGGCCATCTTTGGTCATGGCAACGTAGCGGGCATTGGTGAAGCCCTGTATCAGGTCAAAGACCAGTTGCCGACCTATCGAGGTCATAACGAGCAGTCAATGGCCTTGGCAGCGACGGCGTTTGCTAAAGCCAAGCAACGTCAACAGGTGATGGTGGCTACTTCGTCCATTGGGCCTGGCGCGACCAATATGATTACTGCCGCCGGTGTGGCGCACGTGAATCGCTTGCCGCTATTACTGATTCCCGGTGACGTATTTGCTTCAGCACAGCCTGACCCTGTTTTACAACAAGCAGAAAATTTTGCCGATGGTAACATGTCAGTGAATGATGGCTTTCGCCCAGTGAGTCGCTATTTTCACCGTATTACCCGCCCAGAACAATTGATAAATGCATTACCTAGAGCCATGGTCGCCTTAACCGATCCCGCTCTGTGTGGTCCCGCCACCATTAGTGTGTGTCAAGATGTGCAATCGTTGGCGTTTGACTTTCCTGAGCACATGTTTAACAAACGCGTCTGGCACTTGCGTCGACAAGGGCCGGATAAGCTCGAACTGGCTAGTGCGTGTGAGACACTGATGAATGCTCAAAAGCCGATCATTGTGGCGGGCGGTGGCGTGCGGTACTCGTTTGCCGAAGCCACACTGCGGGCTTTTGCAGAGCAGCATCAAATCCCTGTTGTTGAGACACAAGCTGGAAAATCCAGTTTGCTGGCCGAACACCCACTTAATGCTGGTGCTGTTGGCGTTACGGGTGTGACTAGTGCCAATACTTTGGCCGCGCAAGCAGATGTTGTTTTAGCCGTGGGCACACGTTTGCAAGATTTTATATCTGCCTCTAATACCTTGTTTAAAGGGCAGGTTATTCAGCTTAATGTGCAGCCTATGGATGCTATTAAGTATCGCGCTATGTCCCTGCACAGTGATGCCCGTGAGGGCTTGCTATGTTTGACTGCCGGTATAGGAGATTATGTGTCACCACAGGCATGGGGGCGAGAAGTTGAAGATGCCATTGCGGCATGGCAAACTGAAGCCGAAGCCATCCTCGCCGCTGATGATTCAAAAACATTGCCTAGTGACGCACAGGTTATCTCTGCCGTTAACCAACGTGTAGCTGACAACGCCGTGGTAGTTGCTGCCGCCGGCAGTTTGCCGGCTGAACTACATAAACATTGGCGTTGCGCTCAAGTAGGTGGTTATCACCTTGAGTATGGTTATTCTTGTATGGGCTATGAAATTTGTGGTGGTGTTGGTGTCAAACAGGCTTGTCCAGACCGTGAGGTGGTCGTTATGGTCGGTGATGGCTCTTACATGATGATGAACTCCGATGTCGCCACAGCAGTCAGTTTGGGCCTTCAAATGACCATTGTTGTATTGGATAACCGTGGTTTTAGTTGCATCAATCGTTTGCAAATGGCCACCGGTGGTGCCAATTTTAATAACCTCTTAGAGCATACTTACAACAAAGGTTTGGCCAATATTGATTTTGCTGGCCATGCCCGCGCTATGGGCGCTCATGCTGTCCATGTGGATAATGTTGGTGAGTTAAAGCAGGCGGTGACAGATGCGCGTCAGCGTGCTGGTGTGAGTGTGGTGGTGATCGATACAGATCCACTAACGGCCTCTCCAGGTGGTGCATACTGGGAAGTGGAAGTGCCTGAAGTTTCTGAACGTGAATCTGTGGTTGCCAAACATCACGAATGGGTCGCACAGCGTAAGGCGCAACGTGGTTATTAAGACACTAATTATATAGGAATGTGACATGTCAGAACTGTTACTGAAATCCCAGATAGGGACCTTGCGCCAGCGGGTGACCCCCGCGTCGGCTGGGTGGCAATATGTGGGTTTTTGTGTACATCAATTGCCCGCCAATGAAAGCTTGCATTGGCAAGAGCAAGGTAAGGAATTATGTGTGGTCATTGTGACCGGCACGGCTAATGTGAGTGTGGCACAAACGAATTGGCAAGGCGTGGGTGGGCGAGAGGACTTGTTTGCTGATCAAGCGCCAGGGGCCGTGTATGTGCCGGCGGGGGAGTCGGTAACGATTGAGACACTGACCGCTTGTGAAGTGGCCATTTGTAGTGCACCTGGTCATGGGGGTAGTGGCGGCGCACGTTTGATTGATCCGACGTCAATGTCACAAGAAGTTAGAGGGCAAGGTACCAATACGCGTTATGTGCGTAATATTTTGCCTGAAACCGAGGCGGCCGATAGTTTATTGGTCGTGGAAGTGGTGACGCCCTCGGGTCATTGGTCATCCTACCCTCCCCATAAGCACGATCGGGATGCTTGCCCAGAAGAAACTTTGCTTGAAGAAACCTATTATCATCGTTTGCAGCCAGCTTCAGGTTACGTGCACCAACGAGTCTATACGGACGATAGAAGTCTGGATGAAACCTTGTCGGCTGAAGATGGCGATGTGGTTTTGGTGCCGCGTGGTTATCACCCAGTAGGGGTGCCACACGGTTATACGAGTTACTATCTGAACGTCATGGCAGGACCGTTGCGTGAATGGCATTTTTACAATGATCCAGCCCATGAATGGATGTTGCAACAATAATAGAGAGAACATAGCATGAAGTTGAAATTTGGTATGTCACCGATTTCTTGGTCGAATGACGATTTGCCTGAATTGGGCGGTGATACGACTCTGACCACCTGTCTGCATGAGACTCGTATGGCCGGTTATACGGGCACGGAAGTGGGTGGTAAGTTTCCTACTGATACGGTAGCGCTGGGCAAGGTATTGGCCGAACATGACTTGCAGTTGGCCTCGGGTTGGTATTCTGGTCAGTTACTGCATATTAGTGCGCAACAAGAGATTGAACGAATCGCCGAGCAACTGTATCGTTTCCGCGATTTGCAGGCCCCAGTTATCGTTTATGGCGAAACATGGAATACGGTACAAAATGCGCGTAATGCGCCGCTCAATAGTAAACCGATACTGCCCGAGGCTGACTTTGCGGCTTATGGTGAACGCTTGAGTTTGGTGGCGGAATTTTGTGCCAGTGAGGGCGTTCCCTTGTCCTTTCATCACCACATGGGCACTGGTGTAGAAACAGAAACGGAACTGGATTGGGTGATGCAAAACACCAGTGATGCCGTTGGCCTGTTGGTAGATACCGGCCACCTTGTTTTTGCAGGTGGTGATTTGCTGGGCGTGGTGAATAAATACGGACATCGTATTAATCACGTGCATACCAAAGATATTCGTGCCGATGTGATGGCCAGTGTGGACCCAAGCAAAGACTCGTTCTTGGACTGCGTGTTGCGTGGCGTGTTTACCGTGCCGGGTGATGGCATGATTGACTATGGCGCCTTTCTGCAGGCCCTGGCTGATAAAGGTTATGAGGGATGGGTGATTGTTGAAGCCGAACAGGACCCAGCCAAAGCCAACCCTTATGAATACGCTTGTATGGGTTACCAGGCTCTCCAACAAGCTGCCCATGCGGCAGGTTATGAAATAGTAAAGTAGGGGATTGTCGAGTGATCAGATTAGCATTATTTGGAGCAGGCCGTATTGGCAACATACATGGGCGCAATGTGCTTTTGCACCCGCAGGCTGAAATGGTGGCTTTGCATGACCCTTATCAGCCCAATGCTGAATCATTGAGCAAGGCCTTGGGCTGTGAACAGAAATCCGTAGCACAAATATTTGCCGACGATAGCATTGACGCGGTGATGGTATGTTCAGCTACGGATACCCATGCGGAGCTGATTGAACAAGCGGTTGATGCCGGCAAGCACGTGTTTTGTGAAAAACCCATTGATCTATCCTTAGTCCGAGTGCAGCAGGTGGTTGCCAAGGTGGAGGCCAGTAATATCGTCGCTATGGTGGCCTTTAATCGCCGTTTCGATCCTAGTTTCTCCCTCTTACAACAACGTTTGGCTAGTGGCGAAGTTGGGGATGTCGAACTGCTGAGTATTATTTCTAAGGACCCAGCGCCACCACCTGTTGACTACATTAAGGTATCGGGCGGTTTATTTCGTGATATGACGATTCATGATTTTGACATGGCTCGCTTTTTATTGGCAGAGGAGGTATCCCAAGTCAGTGCCCATGCCTCATGCTTGGTAGACCCTGCCATCGGGCAAGCAGGCGATGTCGATACGGCGGTGATTACGCTGACCACCGCATCGGGTAAATTAGCACAAATTACCAATAGTCGGCGGGCCAGCTTTGGCTATGATCAACGTTTGGAGGTCCACGGTAGCCGGGGTTTGTTGTGTGCCGAGAATATAAAAGAACATATGGTCACCAGTGCCACGCAACAAGGTGTGATCACGGCCAAACCCATGCACTTCTTCTTAGAACGTTACGAGTTGGCTTATCGTGCCGAGCTACATGCCTTTATTAATGCTCTCAATGGCGAATCAGTGATTTTACCCACCCTGCATGATGGCCTGCAGGCCCTGTTGTTAGCTGAAGCTGCCATGCAATCAATCGAGCAAGGCAGAAGCATAGCCTTAGGCAATAGTTAGGAGAAACCAAATGGCCAGTTTGCAAGCATTTATGGCTAGCTTAGCAGAGAAAACTAATCCCAAAGATTATGCTTTTGCAGCCGATGTTAAGGCGCATATCCCCATCTATGATGCCGCCCAAATCAACCAAATGAGAAGTGCTGACAAGCAGGCTCTGCGTCAGGAGTGGGCCCAATGTTGGCAGCATCAAGCCGGGGTGATGGTTGTGCGGGGCCTTATTCCAGAAGCCACTGTAGATGCGGTGACAGAGGTATTTATGCGCCTCTTAAAAGAGCAGCATAAAGAGCACAATTTGGGTGATCATTTTGCCCCCATGGGAGCCAATGGCCGTGTCTGGAATGCCTTGGAAAAGTTAGCTGTGGCGGCGCCACAGGCTTTCATTGATTACTACAAAAATCCAGTGTTAGCCGACATTTGCCAGGCTTGGTTGGGGCCCGATTATCGCTTAACCTCACAGGTCAATTTGGTTTACCCTGGCGGCACTGCCCAACAACCACACCGAGATTACCATTTGGGTTTTACCACCCCTGATGAACTGGCCGCTTACCCTCTACATGTGCAGACCATGTCGGCCATGCTGACCTTACAAGGAGCCGTGGCTCATGGCCATATGCCGGTTGCTTCTGGCCCTACCATGTTATTGCCTTATTCACAGCGTTATGCCCACGGTTATGGGCTTTATCAACAAGAAGACTTTATGTCCTTCTTTGCTGAACATGCCGTGCAATTGCCCTTGCAAAAGGGTGATGGGGTGTTTTTTAGCCCAGCACTCATGCATGCCGCAGGTGCCAATAGCACCTCTGACATTAAACGCATGGCCAACCTATTACAAGTATCTTCCCCCTTTGGCAAGGCCATGGAAAACGTTGATACCAATCGCATGCAATTGGCTACTTATGAAACCTTACAAGCACAACAACTTGGCGATGGCGAACTGGCTGCAGTCAGTACGGCGTTAAGTGATAATTACCCGTTCCCAACCAATATGGATCGTGATGCACCCGCCCAGAGCCTAAAACCCTTAAGTGGCAAAGATATTCTGCTGCAAGCGCTGCAAGACAAGGCCACTAAGCAACAGTTACACGAAGCTTTGCAAGCGCAAAAATGGCGACAAAAAACCCGCTAACACTACTTGATGAATGCCATTGTTACTTTGATAATAGGGGTTCCTATATTTGACAGTGCTGCCCATTATGAAACTTGCATCGACTCAGTTAGAACCGACCTGGCAGCAGCAGCTACACACGGAGTTTGAGCAGCCTTATATGCGTCAGCTACAGCAGTTCTTGCAACAGCAAACGCAACAGGGCAAGGTAATATACCCAGCTGCCAAAGACTTATTCAAGGCTTTGAATAGCGCGCCTTTTGACCAGGTGAAGGTGGTGATTCTTGGTCAAGACCCTTATCACGGCCCACATCAAGCTCATGGTTTGAGCTTCTCAGTGCCAGAAGGCAACAAGGTGCCGCCTTCGTTACGTAATATTTATAAAGAAATCAGCCGTGACCTAGGACTGCCTATGCCGTCCCATGGTTGCTTGCGAACCTGGGCCCAACAAGGGGTGTTGTTGTTAAATGCTACACTGAGTGTGGAACAATCCAAGGCCGGTTCCCATCAAGGTAAGGGGTGGGAAGCCTTTACTGACCGCATTGTGCAACAACTGAACCAGAAGCGCCAAGGTTTGGTGTTTATGTTGTGGGGTAATTATGCCCAGAAAAAGGGCAAGATGATTGACCGCAGCAAACATCGGGTGTTGGAGTCGGTGCACCCTTCACCGTTATCGGCCCATGGCGGTTTTATCGGAAATGGGCATTTTTCAGCGGCCAATACCTATCTGCAACAACAAGGGCTGTCGATAATTGATTGGTCTGTGCCAGAAGTAAACCTGAGCCTGTTTTAAAACCCCTAAAACTCTTCGGTATCTACACCTGCTTGGGTTATGGCGTTATAGCGAGGGCCGTGCACATTGCCTTGGTGAATGAGTTTTCCTGCCCGTTCTATGATGCTTGGATCTATCGAAAGGCGGTCGGCGTTGGCATTTTGCCGCATATGTGCAGTTTGGCTGGTGCCGGGTAGGGCAATAATGTGTTCGCCCTGAGCCAGTACCCATGCTATGGCCAATTCTGCGGGTAAGATGCCGGCTTCTTTTGCCAAGGCTAAAAACGGTTGCAATAGCTGCATGTTGGCAGGGTAGTTTTGTTCGTCAAAACGCGGCATGGTATAGCGTAAGTCGCCCTCGGGTACTTGGGCCATGTCAGTCAGCGTGCCGGTCAGATATTTGCGTCCAGTTGGGCTAAAAGCCACAAAGGCGGTCCCTAGCTCACGGCAGGTATCTAGTACGGCAATTTCTGGATTGCGCGTCCACAGTGAGTATTCTGATTGAACGGCCGCAATGGGGTGTTCGGCATGCCCTTTGCGTAGGGTTTTTGCCGATACTTCAGAGAGCCCAATGGCGCCTATCTTTCCTTGATCTTTCAAACGCGCCAAAGCCCCTACTTGTTCCTCTATGGCTATACTCTGGTCGAAGCGGTGTAGGTAATAGACATCAATAAACTCCGTATTCAGACGTTTAAGGCTATCATGGCAGTTTTGCATCAGGCTTTCTGGACGGCCACAGGTTTGGCTTTTGCCCTCACTGTCTGCATATATCGCTCCCTTGGAGGCTAGGGTAAATTCACTGCGGCGGTGCATGATGCCTTGGGCAATCATGCGTTCATTCTTACCATAGCCATAGATGGCGGCAGTATCAAACATGGTATAGCCCTCGTCCAGGGCCTCGTTTAACAGGCGTAAGCCGCTAGCCTCATCAGGTAATGGGTAATAAACATGGCATATGTTCATGCTGCCAAAAGCGACGGCGGAGCTTTCATAGGGACCAATAGAGCGATGGGACATAGTCATAATAGAGCACGGGTAAATAGGCTTAGATAGCCAAAATCATACCATAAGCAAGAATTAAAAAGGCCCGCCCACGCATTCCCTTTAATTTTTTACAGTGGCAAATAGGTAGTGGCTATAGGACTAGTAACCTGACAGTGATGGACAAGTATTGTTATCAAGTACCAAGGCTTGCCATGCTTGATGCTGGCTTAAGTAAATATTACCTGTTAATTGCTCACAGAAGTGGACTCGCTCTAGGCGGTCTAATACCGGACCTTTGACTTCCGACATGTGCATTTGAATGCCTTTTTCTTTTAGTCGGCGGTTGAAATCAAGCAGTGTTTCCAGCGCTGTGGAGTCCACGTGATTAATGCCTGAAGCCATAAGAATAAGATGTTCCAGGCAATTTTCATTGGTGGCAATGATTTCGTTGATTTGATTATCCAGATAGCGCACATTGCCAAAAAACAGACTTTCATCAATCCGCAAAGCCACCACACGATCACATTGTTCCACTTCATGGCGTTTGATATTGCGGAAGTGTTCGGTACCTGGAATTGGGCCGACTATGGCATAGTGTGGACGGCTGGTACGCCATAAAAGTAAGGAAATCGTTGCTATTACCCCGGCAATAACGCCGGCTTCCACGCCCACCAACAGCACCATAGCGACGGTGATGATCATGGCCATGAAATCATGCATGGAGTACTTCCAGGTGAAACTGAATTCGCGAGGTTCTATTAAGGTCAGTACAGCGACAAAAATAGTGGCACCTAATACAGCTTTGGGCAGCAGTGCCAAATACGGTGTTAAAAACAAGCTAGCTAGGGCGATGCCAACAGCAGTCAGCACGCCTGCCATAGGCGTGGCGGCACCAGCGTCAAAGTTCACCACGGAACGAGAGAAACCGCCAGTTACCGAAAAACCACCTGACATAGCAGAGGCAACGTTGGCGGCCCCCAAACCTAGTAACTCATGATCAGGTTCTATTTGTTGACGACGTTTGTTGGCTAGGGTCTGGGCGACGGAAATTGATTCCACATAGCCAATCAAGCTGATCATCAGTGCAGAGGGCAGTAGCGTCTTTATTAAGCTCAAGCTTAATTCGGGCCAATGCAAGCTGGGAAGGCCAGCAGGGATGTTGCCCACCACCTTGACACCACTGGTGTCCAGTTGCCAATGGCCCACCACCAAGATCGACAGAACGACCGCTAATATTGGCGCCAGCTTGCTGATGCGGCTCGCTGCATAGGGACTCATGTAACCCTTAAGGATGCGTGTAAGGGGCTGGCGAGCCCACCATAGGAATAATACGCTTGTCATACCAATAACGGTGGTTTGCCAATGAGTACTGGCCATATTACTAGACAGGGTGTCAATGACTTGCAATAGATTGTGGCTGCTGACATGGATACCAAGTATATGCTGCAGCTGCCCAAGTGCAATGAGTATACCTGCTGCGGTGATAAAACCAACGACCACGGGGCGACCCAGTAAATTGGCGATGAAACCCAATTTAAGAGTACCCATTGTCAACATGAACAAACCGGATATCATGGCCAAAGACATAGACAAGGTGACGATGTCGATGCCAGTCTTGTGGTGGGCAAAGCCTACAGCGTTGGCTGACAGTAAAGAGATAACTGCTACTGGGCCCACGGCCAAGGTGCGACTAGAACCAAACAGGGCATAAGCTAGCAATGGAAAGATACTGGCGTATAGACCCGTTACTGGCGGTAGGCCAGCTAGCATGGCATAGGCCAAGCTTTGTGGGATGAGCATAATGGTCACTATTGCCGCAGCCATCAAGTCAGCTTGCAAGGTTTGCTTGGTGTAATGTTGTAACCATTGTCGGGCTGGCCAAGCGTGTATCAGTTTGCGGAACATAATGTTCTCATGTTGTCATTAGTGAATTTTCCACCTTAGCAATGTTGTCCTATGGCGGTGCTAAAACGTACTCAACTGGTCATTTATCATACATAAAGTCCCGCTTTGCCTGCATTTTCGCCTGGCTTTAGAATAAAATTCTGACGCGTACGAAGCTCCATATTATTATTAAAAAAACCTGCCCTGAAACTAGTCTGGAGCAACGTTTTCAAGGGTTATTATAATAACTCATATGAAGGTGTTCTTGACGGGGCTAGGCACTGCCAATCAGATTGACAGGGATTTTGATATAAGCAATGCCATTGTCATCAGTTGGTGGCATGTGGCCAGCTCGCATATTAACTTGCACAGACGGTAGTAACAAGCGTGGAACGTCTAGTTGTGCATCTCTGTGGCAACGCAGGTCAATATATTCGTCTTTGCTCTTACCTGCCAAGTGAATATTATTCGCCTTAGATTCTCCAACCGTGCTTTCCCATTGCAACTCGCGGCCACCAGGCATGTAGTCATGACACATGTACAAGCGGGTGTCATCTGGCAGGCTTAGAATACGTTGCAGGGAATTGTAGAGAGTCTCTGCGTCGCCTCCAGGGAAGTCACAACGAGCGGTTCCATAGTCTGGCATGAACAAGGTATCACCCACAAAGCAGGAGTTGCCTACCACAAAGGTCATACAAGCAGGCGTGTGGCCAGGGGTATGCATGGACAAACAGGGTAGGTTGCCGATGTTAAAGGTTTCGTTGTCATCTAATAGTTGATCAAACTGGCTACCGTCCATTTTGAACTCACTGCCGGCATTAAATAGCTCACCAAATACGCCTTGCACTACCGTGATATTGCTCCCAATAGCAATTTTTCCGCCTAACTGTTCTTTTAGGTAGGGGGCGGCTGAAAGGTGGTCAGCATGAACATGGGTTTCTAGGTGCCACTGCACTGTTAAGCCCTGTGCTTTAACAGCCGCAATAACCTTGTCTGCGGATGTTGTAAGGGTGCGGCCAGAGTTCGGTGCATAGTCCAGTACGGAGTCAATAATGGCACACTGTTTACTTTCTGGATCGGCTACAATATAGGTAATGGTATAGGTATCAGGGTCAAAAAATGGCGTAACTTGTGGGTTGCTCATGGGGCCTCCGAAATCGGGCATGACTCAAGTGTTAGAATCATTATATGAGCTTAAATTAGGAAAATCAAATATAAGTATAAGTATATTCCTATTTAGAATATAGGATGAGCTACTATTTTAGATTCAATATAACTGGTTGCCTACCTAGCGAGGGTTAGGCTTTTGTTGGACAACAACATTAACACTAGGTTAGTGAATACTATGCTATTAGTTCAGGGGCTTGCTCGAACTATGTCAAGGTTAATAAACCCCCTTAATGATATTCTGTTGGCGCCCCTTCCACTTGTTCGCAAGGCTATCAGTGGCGTTAGCAAAGGTGGTAACGTCGGTACCCACGGCGACAAATGTAGCGCCTATTTGCAAGTATTTTTCCACCAGTTCTGGAATAGCCATAAGAACACCGGCCGGCATGCCCGCTGTGACAATTTTGCGTAAGCCATCTTGTACAGCCTGCTGTACTTCAGGGTGGGTTGGATTGCCCAAATGGCCCATATCGGCGGCCATGTCAGATGGGCCAATAAACACGCCATCAATGCCATCAACAGCAAGGATGTCGTCCAAGTTGGCTAGGCCCTTCTGGGATTCAATTTGCACCAGCAAGCACACTTCGTCATCGGCTGTGTGCAAATAATCACTTGTGCGGTTGTGGTTGGAGGCGCGAGCAAGGGCCGCGCCAACGCCACGTATGCCTTTGGGCGGGTAGTTTACGGTGCGCACCAGTTCACGGGCTTGGGAGGCTGAATCCACCATGGGCACAAGGATGGTTTGGCAACCGATATCCAATATTTGTTTTATGACCCAGCTTTCACCAATAACAGGGCGAATCACAGTGCTAGCACTAACACCTTGCAGGGCATGCATTTGTGCTAACAAACTCGTGAGGTCATTAGGGCCATGCTCGCCGTCAATGAGCAGCCAATCAAAACCGGCACCGCCGGCTATTTCAGCGGCATTAGCGCTGCCCATCCCTAGCCAAAAGCCAATTTGAGTTTCACCAGCCTTGAGGCGTTGCTTAAATGTATTTGTTGGAGCGGGCATAGCATTTCCTTTTAATATTTAGGGAGTAGCCCCGAGTATGTTCACATTATCAACTATTCAAAGTGTAAGTCTACAGAACCAAAATGACCAAAGTCGGCATGGAAATGATCATCTGACTGGGTTTCAATAGGTGCGATAAAGGAACCGGATAAAACAATTTCGCCAGCGCGAATGGTATCATTGTAGTCGGCTAAACGTTCCGCTAGCCAAACAATACCCATGGCCGGATTATTCAATACTGCAGCCCCTAGGCCGGTAGCTTCAATATCGCCATTGACGCTGACAATGGCACCCAACCAGCGCATATCAACACTCCGAGGGTCTATTTTGGAGTCTCCCAAAACAATGCCTGCGTTAGCCGCGTTGTCAGAAATGGTATCCATAATATTACGCATGACGCCTGTAATAGGGCATTTACGAAAAATACGGGTATCCAGAATTTCTAAAGAAGGCGCTATGTAGTCAGTGGCATCCAGAACATCATCAACAGTTAAATTGTCACCCGCCAGATCGCGTTTCATGATAAAGGCGATTTCGGCTTCGACGCGAGGTTGAATAAAACGCCCTTTGTTAATGGTAGAACCGTTAGCAAACAGCATATCGTCAAATAAAATACCACTGTCAGGTGTGGATATATTCAACGCTTGTTGCATTACCTTGGAGGTGAGGCCAATTTTGTGGCCAATCAATTTTCGGCCACGAGCCAGCTTCTCCGCCACCCAACCATATTGGATGGCATAGGCGTCCTGCATGGTCATGTCAGGGTAGGTTACTGACATGAGTTGAGTTTGCTGGAGGCTGGTCTCGGCCTTATCTAACTGTTTGGCGGCGGCTTCAATCTGTTCTGCACTAAGCATAGTTAAACCTCGTCAGTAATACTGTTGCGCAAGCAACCAATGCCTTGTGCTTCTACCTCTACCACATCACCGGGTTTCAAATAGACAGGTGGGTCTAAGCGTGCACCGGAACCAGTTGGGGTGCCGGTTACGATGATGTCACCTGGTTGCAGGGTAGTAAAAGTCGATATGTAATTGATCAGGTAACGGAATGGAAAAAGCATACGGCTAGTGCGGTCGTCTTGGCGTAACTCGCCATTTACTTTCGTCGTCAAGCGAATATCCGCAATTTGGCTTTCGTCCTGGTAGGCCACCATCCAAGGGCCAATTGATCCCGTAGAATCAAAATTTTTACCTTGGGTGACATTGAATTTGGCATGGCGAACCCAGTCGCGCAAGGTGCCCTCATTGCATAGTGTTACACCGGCAATGTGATCCAGTGCGTCGGCCTCAGCAATGTGGCGACCCCTCTTGCCTATAACAAGAGTTACTTCGCCTTCATAGTCCAATTGGCTCGATGCTTTAGGGCGGATCAGTGGCGTATCATGACCGGTGAAAGAGCGGGCAAAACGAATAAACATGGAGGGGAAGGGAGGGGCGGCTTGACCATCTTTGTATTCTTCGTTACGGGCTGGGTAGTTGACACCAATACAAATTAGCTTTTCGCCGTTGGCAACGGGTATCTGGTAGGTAAAGTTGCCAGTTGTAAAGTCGTCATCTTGCCCCTCGACACTGGTCGCTGCATGCTTTAGCTTGTCAGCGATGATTACGTCTTTAAGAGTTGGGTATTGTGCTCCCATACGATTGCTTAGGGAGATAAAGCCCGTATCGGTAACGATACCGTAGTGTTCTTTGCCGTCGGCATTTACAGTAGCAAATTTAGGGTAACTCATTATAGCTGTCCTTCTTATTTTTACATTCATGCAAGCAGGGCTTTGCGGTACGTTCCCTGCTGATTACTTGTCCAGTTTTGGAGGTGTATGGCCTGCCATAGCAAAGCTAATATTTTTAGTTTCCATATAAAATTCAAACGACCAGTCGCCGCCATCACGGCCAATACCAGAGGCTTTCACCCCACCAAAGGGGGCGGGGAGGTGGCGTGAGTTTTCGGAGTTAACCCAAACCATGCCCGCTTCTAGTCGGTCAGCAATCTTCCAGCAACGTTCAACGTTCTGGCTCCATAAGTAGCCAGCAAGTCCGTACTCTACATCGTTGGCGATAGCGACAGCATCTTCATCGTCCTTGAATGGAATGGCAGTTAGTACCGGGCCAAAGATTTCTTCTTGGGCAATGCGCATCTTGTTGTGAGCTTGGGTAAATAGGGTCGGTTGCACGAAACAGCCGTTAAGATTAGCCACTTTTTTGCCACCTGCTGCGATACTTGCACCCTCTGCTTTGGCGGTCTCAAAGTAAGACAATACCTTGGCCTCGTGTTCGGGGTGCACCAAGGGACCAATGACGGTTTCAGGATCAAGGGGATGGCCAACTTTGATGTTGTTAGCACGGTCGGCAACCATGGTGCAGAAGTGTTCGTATATACTTTCTTCCACTAGCAGTCGAGAAGAAGAAGTACAGCGTTCACCATTTAAGGAGTAGATCATAAAGACTGCCGCATCGGCGGCTTTTTCAAGGTCGGCATCAGCAAACACCAATATAGGGTTCTTACCACCCAGTTCAAAGTGCGCGCGCTTGAGGGTATCGGCACCTTGCTTTTGGATCAAGGACCCCGTACTACTTTCACCTACAAAAGCTATAGCTTTGATTAATGGGTGTTCAGTTAAACGTTTACCAGCATCCTCACCCATACCGTTAACCAGGTTCCATACACCTTTTGGCAGGCCGGCTTCATTGGCGATCTGTGCCAGCAAATTGGCAGTTAATGGCGAGAACTCTGCTGGTTTATGCACGATGGAACAGCCAGCGGCGAGGGCCGGGGCGATTTTCCATGTAGACAACATAAAGGGTGTGTTCCACGGGGTAATAACGCCCACCGGGCCAATGGGGTAGCGCTTAGTGATGTTGACTTGGCCTGCCAAGTAGAGAGACTGACCGTCTTGGGCTTCCACCGCTTTGTCAGCAAAGAAACGAAAGTTTTCAGCACCACGCAGGGCGGCTTTGGCCATAAATTTCAACGATTGTCCGGTATCGATACACTCTAGCAGGGCAATTTCGCGAGCTCGAGCAACGATGCCATCAGCGATGGCGTGCAGAATTTTTTGCCGTTGCTTGCCATCCATAGCTGACCAGACTTTGAAACCACGTGCCGCTGCTGCTGCTGCCAAGTCGATATCTTGTTCTTTACCACGGGCCACTTTGGCTAGAAATTTCAGATCAACAGGAGAATCCGTGTCAAACCAAGTGCCGTCAAGGGCGGGTTTTTGCTCGCCGTCGATGTAATTCATGACGCCGTGCTCAAATTGTTTTAAAAATCCAGCCGCATCAGCCTTATTCTGTTCGAAAGTACTCATGGTGTTTTCCCTAATTATTGGACATTGCGAATGCGCGGATGAATAGCGTTCGTCTTCCAGCTCAGTGGTGAGTTAATTTCACGTACTTCGATGGATAAGGCAAAGTGGGGTTCAGCTAGTTGCGGCGCCAAGAATTCAACCATTGCATTATTGATGGCTTGGCCTAATCGTTTCTTATCATCGTCACTGCGGCCCAAGCCAATACGAATAGCAACATCAATGAAGCTGTTGGCTGGCATTAGGTCAGCGATGGCATAGTGTTCAGCCCGAAGGGCGCGAACGCGCACAGCACCTAGTTCAAACAAACCTGTTTCCAAGCCAGTGTGGTGCACTAGTTGGCACAATTTGGTCATGTCTACCTGGTTTTCTAAATTGGCAGAATATTCCATTGTCACGTGGGGCATGGGAAACTCCTCAATGTCCATTTATAATAATAGTTAACATATTAACTAATTAGGTATTGTCTTGCAAACAAATTTTCTACCTATACTGGCTATACAAAAGACAGGCATAGATCAACTGGCAATGCATACTAGTTGTTATTGAAATATCGTAGGCATTGGGCATGCCAAGGTTTGCTTTAGTCATTTCCAGCATGGTATAGCCGATTACTGGCCATCTGGTCTGGACCTCGAAGGTCCAGATTGTTAACATGATAAACACATTGGTGGAATAGCCATTAATGGTTAAAAATCAGCATGCGTTCATAATATGCCGATTTTTATTTCGTTCATTATTAGAAAAGTAGCCCCATGCAGCCCAAAAAAACGGACCGTGCTTTACCCCTTGCGCTCCTGCGAGCCCGTGAAACAGTGATGTACCCTATTCGTAGTTTACTCAAGGAGCATGATATTACTGATCAGCAATGGCGCGTGCTGCGGGTGTTGCATGAAAGCGGTAGTATGGATGCTAAAGAGCTAGCTAAGAGTGCTTGTGTGTTAGCCCCTAGTCTGACGCGAATTATTAAGAACTTGGAAGAAAAGGGCTTTCTTACCCGTTGTGCTGATGGCAAAGATGGGCGTCGAGTGGTGTTGGAAATTTTACCTCAAGGTAAATTTTTAATTGAGTCAGTGACGCCAGAAGTACAGGTAGTGTACGAACAATTTGAAGCTAGGTATGGGAAAGAAAGGTTGAGCGAGCTATTGGATTTGTTGCATGACGTGGTGGAACAACTGGATTCACGTTAAAAGCCATTTAAGCGCGAGTAGGCGGGCATTTGCGTACGCAAAAACGCCGCCTTATATTGTCTCAGTTGTTGGTTTGCCTAAAGCTGTTCCGCCTTGGCATAGCCACCCCGGTAAAACACCAGGCCTTGTTTGTCAGATGAATCCATAGCCACTATTTGTCCCACGATAATTTCATGATCGCCACCGTCATAGGTAGCCCAGGTTTTGCACTGAAAACGAGTTGCAGCGCCGGCGAGCATCGGCACGTCGCCAATGCCTAATTCGGTTTGCACGCCATTAAATTTATCTTCGCCACTACGGGAGAATTTGTTGGATAAATCCACTTGATCCGTGGTCAGGACATTTACAACGAATTCTTTAGCATTAATGAAAGCATCAGCACTATAGGCTGTTTTGGTGATGCTCCACAAGATAAGAGGTGGATCCATGGATACAGAGTTAAAACTACTGGCTGTGGCACCGTTTGGTAGACCCTTGGCATCTAGACAAGTTACTATCGTTACACCTGTGGCAAAGGTAGATAACGCGTTACGTAGCTCTCTGGTGTCAATTGCGTTACTCAATGAGCTCTCCTTATAAATATTCAATGTTGTCATGTTGTTAACATGTTAATTAGTATGCAGGTATAATGCCTTAAGACTAGTCTTATGACAAGTTCCATGTTGGCTTAACTTAATTCACACAAACGTACCCAATAGTGCAGCACAGGTTGTTATTATTTTATCAGGAGTGTATTTGAGTATAGTTGAACGACAAAATTCGGATACTCAGTACTGTCTAAAATACTTTAAATTCAAAATATGTCAGTCAATTATAGGTATAAGAAAAGCGTAGAAGGAATCCTAGCAGACCTGCTGTTTTTATGCTCTATGTTTTGTTCCTATTTTGACTATTTAGGTAGCATCGTAGTTGAGTACGACCTTATTCGAAAGTGGGTAGCTCTGGCAACTTAGTACATAACCATCTTTTACTTCATAGTCCTCTAGGGCGTGATTGACATCCATTTCAACTTCGCCTTCTACAACTTTGCACTTGCAGGTGGAACAAACTCCAGCCTTGCAAGCCCAGGGTAGGTCGGCACCGGCTTCAAGGCCTGCTTCTAGCATGTTGGTCGTGTTTTTGGCCATTTCAAAGTTACGGGTGTAGCCGTCAGCTGTGATGCTTACTGTTACCATTTCGGCTTCGCTCGGTTCCACGTCAGCCAAACGGTGGGACTTGCCTGCGATCACCGTGCCAAATAGTTCCGTGTGTATTTGTTTGGTACTTAATCCAGCATTTAAGAGTGCTTTGTGAGCTTGTTTGGTCATCTCTTCTGGACCACAAATAAAACACTCGGTTAAACGTGCTGGGTGCACCCACTTGTCCAGTAGCCCCGTAATTTTGCCGTTATCGATACGTCCGTTGAACAGGTCAATATCTTGTTGTTCACGGCTCATTACATAGATCACATTAAGGCGACTCATGTATTGATTTTTAAGGTCTTCGAGTTGTTCGCGAAAAATGACCGAACTGGTGGCACGGTTACCGTATATCAGCGTCACTTTGGAATGGGTCTCTTGTTCCAACATGCTGGTCAAAATTGACATGATGGGCGTAATGCCAGAACCAGCTGCGATCAACAGGTATTCACCATTATGGTCAGGGCTTAGCTGACAGGTGAATTGGCCTTGAGGAGGCATGCTGTCGATGGTGTCCCCAGCTTGTAGTTGGGTGTTGGCCCAGGTAGAAAACAAGCCGCCCGGTACCTGCTTAATAGCTATGCGCAGTTTTTGGCTACCTAAACTTTCGCACACGGAGTAGGAGCGACGTGCTTCTTCGCCATTAATATTAGTGCGTAACGTGAGATATTGGCCATGCTGATAAGCAAAAGTGTCAGCAAGCTCAGCTGGCAGGTCAAAAGCCACAGTTACCGTATCACGGGTTTCTGCTTTGATTTCAGCTACGGTTAGGGAATGAAATTGGCTCATAATTATATCGTCTTAAAGTAATCGAAAGGTTCTAGGCAAGACTGGCAAGTGTAAAGCGCTTTGCAGGCCGTGGAACCGAATTGGTTTTGTTGTTTAACTTGCGCCGAACCACAATTAGGGCAAGAGAGTGTGTCAAGATCATGCAAGGGAGGAACGATGTTGCTGGCCAGCATAGCCTGTCGGCCTTTAGTGCTAATCCAGGTGCTGCTCCAGGCAGGTGCTAACACAGTTTTGATTTTAGCGTCGATGCCCGCACGAGTTAGGGCCTGTTCAATTTCGCTAGCGATGAAGTCAGTCGCAGGACAACCTGAGTAGGTGGGTGTGATATCTACTTGCCATGAATCATTATTAAGGCGCACATCGCGGACGATGCCCAGGTCAACCACGCTTATCACGGGAATTTCTGGGTCCGGTACTAAATCTAGCAGTTGCCAGACTTCATCGACACTAGGAGTACAGCCATGATAATCAAATTCACGTCCACGATCAGTGCCAATCAAACTAACAGGGTTAAACAGGTCAATGTGCTTCATGAGTCGTCCTGTCTTTTACCATGTGGCGCCAGGATGGGCGCGGTACAGACTCTGCATTTCGGCCAACATAATGCCCAGGCTTTCCGTGTGTAAGCCCTGTTTGCCGCCCATCTGGTTGTAACTTTCAGGTGGTGTTTGTAAGGTGGCTTCGATAAGTGTCTGTGCTACTAGGTCGTGCCATTGCTTAGCAATAATGGTTTGGTCAGCAGCAATACCCTGAGCCATCAATTCCATCTCCAGTTGGTCCTGGTCAAACATTTCAGCAACATAGGGCCAGATATTGTTGATGGCAGTTTGCATGCGTTCATGGCTAAGTTGGGTGCCATCACCCAAGCGAAGAACCCAGTTACGAGAACGCTGTTCGTGGTAGCGCACTTCCAGAACTGACTTGGCGGCAATGGCGGCAATAGTTTCATCATGGCTGTGGCAAAGTTCCTCTAGGGTTAGGCGATGCCATACGTCAAACAGATAGTGGCGTGCCATGGTGTCAGCAAAATGGCCATTATCTTGTTCGCAAATAAGCAGGTTTAGGTAACTGCGTTCGTCGCGCAACATGGTGATTGCGTCGCAATCTTGAAGGCGTTGGTCTCGATCTACGGCATAATTAAGCCAATTTCGGGCTTGGCCAAACAGGTCTAGGCTGGTGTTCATCAATGCCGTTTCCTCTTCTAGTACGGGGGCATTGGCACACCATTCGCATAGTCGTTGACCTAATATCAGACCGTTGTCAGCCATGCGCAATATATAGGTATTGAGGGCATCGTGGTCATTGTTTATTGATGTTAATAATTGTGTCATTACATCTTGTCCACTTCAGCAGGTAACTTATAAAAAGAAGGGTGGCGGTATATTTTTTCTACAGGTGAGCTAAATAAGGCGTCCTTTTGTTCTGGCGCGCTGGCGCTAATGGCATTGGATGGCACCACCCAAATGCTGGTCCCTTCATTGCGGCGAGTATATAACTCGCGCGCATTTTCAAGAGCGCTGGTGGCATCAACGGCGTGCACACTGCCAACGTGTTTGTGGCTTAGACCATGACGGCTACGAATAAATACTTCAAATAGAGGCCAATCAGCTGTGCTCATTAACTTGCTTCCTTTTTAGTGGCCGCTCCGGCCTGTTGTTTGGTGGCGTAGGCTTGGGCGGCGTCGCGTACCCATGTGCCGTTCTCATGGGCTTTCACTTTCTTTTCTAGGCGTTGTTTATTGCATGGTCCGTTGCCTTTAATAACGTTAAAGAACTCAGACCAATCTATTTCGCCAAAATCATAATGGCCCGTTTCTGGGTTCCATTGAAGGTCCGGGTCAGGCGCTGTGCAGCCAAGTACTTCAAGTTGGGGCACGGTTTGGTCAATAAACATTTGCCGCAACTCATCATTGGATTTGCGTTTTATTTTCCAAGCCAGAGATTGGGCCGAATTGGTCGATGCGTCGTCGTTAGGGCCAAACATCATCAGGCTTGGCCACCAAAAGCGATTGATGGCATCTTGGACCATGTCTTTTTGAGCCAGAGTGCCTTTTTGCATCATAGTCAGCAATATTTCGTAGCCTTGGCGTTGGTGGAAGCTCTCTTCTTTGCAAATACGGATCATGGCGCGGGAATAAGGTCCATAAGAGGTGCGTTGCAACACTACCTGATTGACGATTGCGGCCCCATCTACCAGCCAGCCAACTGCGCCCATATCTGCCCAATTGAGGGTGGGGTAGTTGAAGATGCTAGAATACTTGGCTTTACCCGTGTGGAGCTGGTCTAGCAATTGATCTCGGCCAACTCCCAAAGTTTCAGCGGCGCTGTATAAGTATTGACCATGACCGCACTCGTCTTGAATCTTAGCGGCAAGTTGTAGTTTGCGCTTGATAGTGGGAGCACGAGTAAGCCAGTTCCCTTCGGGTTGCATGCCGATGATTTCAGAGTGTGCATGCTGAGAAATCTGACGTACCAAGGTTTTACGGTATGCGTCAGGCATCCAGTCCTGTGGTTCAATTTTACTTTCGTTGTCGATACGGGCCATGAACGCCTGTTCATCGGCGCTCATTTCGGATCGATGTTTTAGTGATTTGACGCCGGTATCTACCATTTGTGCGTACATAGGACACTCCTGATTAAATCATGTATTAAATGATACAATAATAACTACGTTAGTCAACCAAAATGTATCACATTAGATCAATAAAACCTCAAAAAGTGAGAGGTTTTTCTGTCTGGAGATGGCCTGTCGGTACTCTAGGACCGCATAGGTATATGTTTCAGTATTAGATTATGAAATATTGCGCAGGTCGCGCACACGCACCGCTTTGCCCTCAGAACGGGCGACTTGACCTGGGTCAGTAATATTAATGGCACAACTCACCCCGATGTGGGTTTTGATCTTATGGGACAGTTCCTTGCCTATGGCTAAACGTTCAGTCTGGTCAATGTGTCCAAGGCCTTGTGTTAATTCCACATTCAACGTTAAGGAGTCCATGTTGCCATGGCGTGTAATGTCAATTTGATAGTGAGGGGCTAGTTGGGGCATCAGTAAGGCCAGTTCTTCAATCTGTGATGGAAATACGTTCACCCCGCGGATTATCATCATGTCATCGCTGCGACCGGTGATTTTATCAATGCGGCGCATGGGGCGCGCGGTACCTGGCAGTAGCCGAGTTAGGTCACGGGTACGGTAACGGATGACCGGCATAGCTTGTTTGGTGAGACTGGTAAAGACTAATTCACCATATTCCCCGTCTGGTAGGGCTTCGCCGGTTTTAGGGTCGATAATTTCAGGGTAAAAATGGTCTTCCCAAATGGTCGGGCCGTCCTTACTTTCCAAGCACTCTTGGCCAACACCGGGTCCCATTACTTCAGACAAGCCATAAATATCCAGGGCATCAATGCCCATACGTTCTTCTATGGCGGTGCGCATGGTATTGGTCCATGGTTCGGCACCAAAGATGCCACAGCGCAGAGATAGTTGGTATGGGTCAATACCTTGTTGCTCCATTTCGTCAGCTAGGTTCAACATGTAGGAAGGGGTTACCATGATGATGTCTGGGTCAAAATCTTTCAGCAACTGCACCTGTTTGGCCGTTTGGCCACCAGACATGGGGATCACTGTACAGCCAAGTTTTTCCGCTCCAAAGTGAGCACCGAGCCCGCCTGTAAATAGGCCGTAACCATAGGCGATATGCACCATATCCTCTGGTCCTCCACCTGCGGCGCGAATGGAGCGTGCGACAACAGTAGCCCAAACATCTATGTCTTTGGCTGTATAGCCCACGACTGTGGGTTTGCCAGTGGTGCCACTGGATGCGTGTACTCGTATGATGTCTTTGCGCGGTACGGCAAACATGTTGAAGGGGTAGTTGTCCCGTAAGTCCTTTTTCACAGTGAATGGGAATCTGGTCAGGTCACTGAGGTGTTTCAGGTCGTCAGGGTGCACGCCTGCTTGATCAAATGATTGCTGGTAATGGGGCACATTGTCATAAGCATGTCGCAAGCTCCAACGCATGCGCTCTAGTTGAAGGCTTTGCAGTTCATCTATGCTAGCGGACTCGATGGCATCTAAAGGGGCTTTACTCATGGGTGTTGTCTCATGGTTGCGTTAAACTTTTTCAATAACAATGGCTAAACCTTGACCGACACCAACACACATGGTGCACAGTGCGTAGCGCTTGCCGTGGCGTTCTAACTGGTTAACTGCCGTGGTTACTAGGCGAGCACCACTCATGCCTAGAGGATGGCCAAGCGCAATGGCGCCACCTTGTGGATTGACTCTTGGATCGTCATCAGCGATGCCAAGGCTACGAGTTATAGCTAGGCCTTGGGCGGCAAATGCTTCGTTGAGTTCGATAAGATCGATTTGCGTCAGGTTGAGCCCCGCCTTGGTGAGCACCTTGTTGATGGCATCAATAGGGCCAATACCCATCACACGCGGTTCTACACCGGCACTAGCCATGGCTAGTATACGAGCACGAGGTTTTAGACCATGTTGCTGCACAGCCTGTTCGCTAGCGAGCAATAGGGCGCAAGCACCATCATTGACACTGGACGCATTGCCGGCGGTAACACTGCCCTCGGCCCGAAAAGGCGTGGGCAACTTGGCTAGGCCTTCAAGGGTCGACTCTCGTGGTTGTTCGTCATGTTCTACAAGCAAATCACTTTGTTTACGGCGGGCTATGCTCACTGGGCAAATTTCCCTAGCAAATAGGTCCGCGGCCTGAGATTGCGCTGCCCGCTGCTGGCTCCGCAGGGCAAAGGCGTCTTGATCAGCACGACTTATTTGATAATCTTGAGCCACGTTTTCGGCCGTTTCTGGCATGCTGTCGGTGCCAAACTTTTGGTGCATCTTCGGGTTAATGAAGCGCCAACCAATAGTCGTATCAAAAATTTCTGCTTGACGCGAGAAGGCCGCTTCAGCCTTGGGCATGACCATAGGGGCACGCGACATTGATTCCACCCCTCCAGCAATGGCCAAATCGATATCACCGGACTTGATTGCGCGTGCCGCTGTGCCTATCGCATCCATCCCTGATGCACACAAACGGTTGAGGGTGCAGCCACCGACATTGACGGGTAGACCGGCCAGTAATCCAGCCATACGGGCAACGTTACGATTGTCTTCACCAGCCTGGTTGGCACTCCCGTAAAAGACATCTTCTACTTGGGTCCAGTCTAAGTTGGGATTACGATCCATTAGGGCTTTGATGGGTATGGCGGCCAAGTCATCAGTACGAACGCTGGAAAGTGCACCACCATAACGGCCGATGGGGGTACGAATAGCATCACAAATATAAGCATCGTTCATGTTCATTCCTTTAAATTGGATAGGTCTAGCAATTGTTCACCTACTTGGTGAGCGCGGCCTCTGAATTGGGCAACTGATTGGCCGTCTTGATTACTTATTTCAACGTCATACAAACCCGTTCTGGTGCCTCGGTTAATACGTTTGCCTACGGCTGTAAGTGTGTCACCGGCGAATCCAGGTCGCAGATAATCGATGCTGCAGCCTGAGGCGACCGTAGGCCGATTGTCACTGTTGCAAGCATAGGCAAAGCAGGAATCAGCCATAGCAAAAATGAAACCACCATGGCAAGTTTTATGGCCGTTAAGCATGTGATTTTGTACCTGCATTGTTAGGCGGCAATAGCCAGCATCTATGTCGAGTACTTGTAACCCTAAATGCTGGCTGGCGGCATCATCTTGCCATTGGCTTTGATAGCAGGCTTGGGCTATACGTTTACTGTCAGATTGTTGGCTAGTTGTCATAAAAATTTCTCTGTTCCAAAGTATGCTTGGTTATCCACGGATTTTGTGCATAGCGAGATGCACAGATATGGTGGGCTAGATTGGCCAACGTGCTATGCACCCATTGTGGGCTTAATTGATCGGCCCAGATAAATGGGCCCTGTGGGTAGTTAACGCCGTAACACATAGCCTTGTCGGCATCTTCTAGGCTACAGACCTGCTGGCTAACCGCATCAGCCGCCACATTAACTAACATGGCCACAGTGCGGGCGACGGGCAAGCCAGCTTGGTTTGGCATCTCGATCAAGAAAATACCAGCTGCTGCAAAACTTCCGCTTAAGGCTTGGAATTGCTGGTCCGTACATGCCCGATTGCGCTGACAGGCTATAGCGGTGCAGTGAGCCAGATCTAAGGCAATATCAAATGCCACGCTTGCACTGGCGGCCTCATCAATGGGTGCTCCCTCGTGCAGTAGGAGTTGTACATCATTAAAGCGACTGCTAGTGCCTGTTGTGGCAGCGACCCCGGCGGTGCTTAGACGTTGCCATAGTGGTTTTAAAAAGTCATCTTCAGCAATCACCAGGGTACCCGTTGTACTCGCTGTAGCAGTATTTTCTAGGTGGGGTAAATCCGCACTATAGTCATAATATCCACGGCCAGTTTTGCGTCCCAAATGGCCTTTATCAAGCAAGGCCTTTTGTATTGATGATACTTCAAATAAGGGATGATAAAGAGCTTCGCTAACGAGCTCGGTAACGGCATAGTTAACATCATGACCAATGAGATCCATTAGCTCAAATGGGCCCATACGGAACCCACCCGCCTCACGCATGATGGTATCGATGGTTGTATAATTTCCCATGCCTTCGCTGATCATGCGCAATGCTTCAGCGTAGAAAGGGCGTGCTACTCGATTCACTATGAAGCCTGGGGAGTCGGTTGTGTGTACGGCAATCTTGTTCCAGGTTGCTGCTGTGTGATAGATGGTATCGGCTACATTAGGGCGGGTATGTATACTGCTAACCACTTCAACTAGCTTCATGATTTGCGCTGGATTGAAAAAATGCATGCCTACCATTTGCTCTGGGCATGCCAAACCAAGTGCGATATCAGCAATAGGTATAGAGGAAGTATTGCTGGCGTAGATGCAGTCCCTACCGCAAATATCCATAAGATCGGCCATAACGTGGTGTTTAATTTGGCAATCTTCAACTATGGCTTCAATGACCAATCTACTGCCAGCCAGTTTGTGTGGGTCGCTAGTAGGCCTGATATTGGCCATGGTTTGTGCCGCCCGCTGGGCGCTGATTTTACCGCGCCCAACCAACTTATCTAAACCGGCTGTCAGCTTGGCAATGGCCGCCTCGCAAACCGCCAGTTCTTGATCTAGCAGCCACACAGGGTGGCCGGCTTGTGCCGCAACTTGAGCGATACCTGCACCCATGGTGCCAGCGCCGATAACGGCAATCGTCGCAGAAGAGGGTAGTGCATTGGTCATGAGAGTATCTCGTTCAGTCCGTGGCACTTAGCGGCCCTTAAAAACCGGTTTGGTTTTGTTTAAGAAGGCATTAACACCAATTTTATAGTCTTCGCTTCGAGCAGCTAAGCGCTGGTAGTCTCGCTCTACATCGAGTTGGGTGTCCAGATCATTATCTAGACTTTCATTAAGGGCGCGTTTGATGAGGCCTAAACCATAGGTTGGCTGGGTGGCTAGGTGGCGCGCCAGTTCCTGAGTATGGTGCAAAAATTCATCGTCGGGTTTGACGGCGTAAATCATACCCATCCGCTCTGCATCGGTGGCGCTCACCTTGTCACCTAACATAGACAAGGCTTTGGCTTTGGCCATGCCGACTAAACGGGGTAGCATCCAGGTGCCCCCAGCGTCAGGCACCAGCCCTAAGCGACAAAATGCCTGAATGAAACTTGCGCTTTCTGCCGCAATAACGATGTCACAAGCCAAGGCAATGTTGGCTCCGGCTCCAGCGGCTACACCATTCACGGCGCACACTACGGGCATGTCCATAGTCTGTATGCCGCGAATGACTTTGTTGTAATACTTTTCCAGAGTATCACCAAGATCAGGTGGCCCCGAGCTATCATCTTGTTGGCGGTCGCTTAGGTCTTGACCTGCACAAAAACCGCGGCCATTGCCGGTAATGAGTACGCAACGCACGCTATCATCCCTGGTGATAGTTTTTAAAGCAGACAACAGACTTTCTTGCATTTCTGTATTAAAGCTGTTGAGACTTTGGGGCCGATTAAGGGTGATTTGAGCCACCCCTTTATTGATATCGAGAATTATACTCTGTTCCATGTTCCGATCCTGATTGGTTGGCCTAACGATTTTTATACACTGGGTGACGTTTATTTAAGAAAGCGTCAATGCCCTCATTACGATCTTCACTGCTACTGACAACGCAATAACTGCGTCGTTCATAGGCCAAGCCCTGTTGCAATTCTAGGTCTAGCGCTTGGTTATAACAGTCTTTAATCGCTGCTACGGCAATAGGGGCGTAGTGGGCGATTTGCTTAGCTTGGGCTTGGGCTTTTTCTAGCACTATCTCGGCTGCAGTGACTTCGGCAATCAGGCCCGCACTAAGCGCCTGCTTAGCATTGATAGTGGCACCAGTGAGCATCATTTGTCTAGCCTTGGCGGGACCTACAAGTCGGATTAATCGTTGCGTTCCGCCAGCACCAGGCATGATGCCAAGCTTTACCTCAGGTTGGCCAAAGCTGGCTTGGTGACCCGCAATGATATAGTCGGCGCACATGGCCAACTCGCAGCCACCCCCTAAACAGAAGCCGTTGACCGCTGCAATGACGGGTTTTTTAAAACGACCGATGTCTGCCCACGCCTGTACTCGAGGGTCGCGATGTAAATCAGTGGCATTCATAGAAGCCATTTCTTTCACATCAGCACCAGCGGCGAACGCTTTTTGGTTACCTGTGATTACCACAGCACCGACTGTATCGTCCTTGTCGGCCGAGCGTAATAGGCCAGCTAGCTCCATCAATAATGCAGTATTGAGAGCGTTTAGCGCATGTGGACGATTCAACGTTAGGGTGAGCACTCGATCTGCTTGGGAGCGAATGACAAGATTGTTCAGATCTTCGAGCATAGTTATTTCACTAGTGGTAATTTTGATTTGGATCAATGATAATCCAGCTTATGGTTAAAAAGATACACAAAAGTATAAGTAATGTGGTTTTTTGTATCCTTTTGGTGCTAGCGATTATTTTCGCACTGTTCAACAAAATTAAATAGAGTAGAAAGTTATGCCTTATTACGAAATTGACGGTTTCAAGCCAGTTGTCCATCCAGATGCCTACGTACATCCCACCGCCGTACTGATAGGTGATGTGCACATTGGCCCAGATTGTTATGTCGGCCCAGGGGCGTGTTTACGTGGTGATTTTGGTCGTTTGGTGTTGGAGCAGGGTAGTAATGTACAAGATACCTGTGTGATGCATGGCTTTCCTGGCACAGATACCATCATCGAAGAGCATGGTCATATAGGGCATGGTGCGGTTGTGCATGGTGCTCGTGTAGGTCGTAACGCTTTGGTTGGTATGAATGCGGTGGTTTTAGATAATGCGGTGATTGGTGCCGAGTCCATTGTTGCTGCCTGTGCATTCGTTAAGGCTGGTTTTGAGTGTGAGCCGCGCTCCATGGTGGTAGGTATGCCAGCAAAGGTAGTCCGGCAGGTAAGCGATAGCGAAATAAACTGGAAGTCGCAAGGCACCAAAGATTATCAAAATCTGGTACTGCGTAGCCAAGAAAGTTTGCGAGAGTGTGAGCCTCTTAGTGAAATTGAGGCTGATCGGGGGCGCCTCAATGTGGCTTGCTCAAAACCCAAAAAGGAAACTTGTGGTTAAGGCAAAAAGCTTTGTAGAACCTCAAACTGACCAATCTATGCCGGTATTATTCGTTCTCTGGTGTGCTATTTAGCTTAAACCACCAAACCGGCGCATAAATTTACTATTGGCTGGGGGTAAGGGACCATCGGCGGTTTCCAAGTAACTAGAAATATAATCTTCGGCACCTCGCCACAATAATTGATACAAGTTGGCGCAAAGTTGCCTTGCGGCACGGCCATTCCAGTCGGCGCAGAGTAATTCATCAGGCAAACATGGGTCTTTCAACATGATGCGCCGGTATTCGTGGATGAGCAGAGTACGCGCCTGAAATGCCTGTTTGTTTGAGAGGCTGTTACTGCTGAGTTCTTGATAAAGTGGGCGAAACATGTCTAGAAATGACTGATAGTCTACACCGAGACTGTTGAGATCCCAGCAAGATTCAATTTGTTTAAGCATAGCTGCCGTGACCTTGTCTCCTTGGTTTAGGCCATGAATCAGCATAACTCGATCTTGCACATTATTGTGTTTCAATAATTTCTCTATATCAGTTACGTTAGCACTGGGGTGCATCATGGTTTGTGGGCCTACTTGACCAAGCCCCAACCAGCTGAGTTTTTGACGTAGAGCTTTACGTTCATCATTGTCTAGCAAGCTTAATATGGCTAGAGTCCATTCACCTCGCCAGTCTGGGCTAGCATTGGCGTAGATGCGTTTGAAAGCTTGGGTAAAGCTAGCGCGGCCTGACTCGGTGACTTGATAATAACTACGACGGCCTATGGGCTTGGCGCGCAGCCATTGGTCTTGTGTGAGTCGAAATACAGCCGTGCGAGTTAGGCGCGGATTGAGGCCAAATGGTTCTACCACATTGATGAGGCTGCCGAGCCAAACCTCGCCACCGCGAGGCATTAAAGCATCACCAAAGATGGTCATTATCAAAGAGCCCGCGCGCAGTGGGCGGCGTTTTTGAAAGTTGTCAAGAATGGTTTCAAGTGTGGCAGACATACAATAGGGTGCTCAACGATAGGTTGCGCACAATGTAGTGGATTATAGCTGTTTGTACAAGCTGCTTGTTGATTTGGTATTAGACTATAGTTGCAAAGTGCCTAAAAAAGCGAATAGTAGTTTCAATAGAAATCATATTATTGTATGGTAAATTGCTAATACTCACTGGAGTGTTGAGTATAATCAGTGTAATGATAAGAAAATTAAGATATTAGTTTACGTGTTAATTAAATGTTGTGTAAGCTAGTTGTCTTATCAATTGTATTATGGATTAATATCGGTGACACTGCATCAATGTGTCATACAAGTTAATGGAACCTACTTTTTGATAAGAAATTACTACTCATATAAAAATATTAATGGAGTATAGAGAGCAATGAAAAAGTTATTTGTAGCAACGTTAACTTCCGGTCTGCTGATGGGCGCTACGAGTGTCGCTAGTGCAGCCGAAACCTTATTAATGTCATCTTGGTTGCCACCCAAGCACCCAATTGTGGCAAGCATGATTAAGCCGTGGATTGAGGCCGTTGAGGCCGAAAGTAAGGGCGAGCTAAAGATCCGCATCCTGCCAAAGCCCTTAGGTGCGCCACCTGCCCACTTTGATCTAGCCAAAGATGGCGTGGCTGATTTGTCTTATGGTGTGCACGGATACCAGCCAGGCAGGTTTAAGCTGACTGCTGCCGTAGAACTACCGTTCCTTGGTGATAGTGCCGAAGCGACTTCTGTAGCCTACTGGCGCATATATAAGAAGCACTTTGAACAGATTAACGAGCACGAAGGAGCGAAGCTGTTAGGTTTGATGACACATGGTCCAGGCGTGATTCACAACGCAGTGCGTCCCATTACTAGTGTTTCTGACCTGGCTGGTTTGAAGATCCGCATTGGTGGTGGCGTAGTTGCTGATGTGGCTAAGTCTTTGGGCGTGACGCCTATTATGGCTTCGGCAACTAAAAACTACGAAATGCTGTCTAGCGGTGTTGCTGATGGTACTTTTTTGCCAATGGAATCGATCAAGTCCTTTAAGTTGTCCAAGCTGTTGAATCACGCGACAACATTGCCTGGTGGTTTGTACAACACGTCTTTCTTCTTAGTGATGAACCCTGCCAAGTTCGAGGGACTGTCGCAAGCGAACCAAGACGCTATGATGCGCGCTTCTGGAGAAAACTTTGCTCGTATCGCCGGTCAAGGTTGGGATAACGCCGATGCTGCTGGCCGCGCTGCTATGGATGCTGCGGGTATTAAGACTCAAAAAGCGAGCGCCGCAATGGTAAAAGAAGTTCGTGATATTACCAAGCATGTAGAAGCCAACTGGATTGAAACGGCTAATGGACTGGGTGTGGACGGTAAAGCTGCACTGTATGACCTGCGTTCTGAGATCGCAGCGCAGAGTGCTAAGTAAATAGTATGTCAAACGAAGATAATAACAGCCGGCGCTTACGCGCCGGCTCTTCTTTGGGTGCCAACTTGCTGGTCTTTTTGCAACGAAGCTTGGGCGGTATAACTGCTATCTTGTTGTTTATGATGATGATCTTGACCTTATTGGATGTATTTGGTCGTTACCTGTTCAATTCGCCAATAATGGGTGCTTATGAAATCACCGAGTTAATGTTGGTGATATTGATTTTTGCAGGTATTCCCTTGGCCAGTGCTAATGATGAGCATATAGCGGTGGATTTGATTGATGGTGTTATGCCTCCATTTATCGTCAAGGTTCGTGATATTTTAATTTCCTTAACCATGTCTGTGGTAATGGGTGCTCTGAGCATATCCGTATGGCATAAGGGATTGGAAGCCATCAAATATGGAGACCAATCAGCCATGCTACATGTGCCGATGAGCCCAGTATTTTTTATTATAAGTGTCACCCTTGGTTTGGCTGCGTTGGTCAGTTTGGCTTTGGCTTGGCAATATACTAACTTTCGTGTTGGTGATGATCGAAGACTCAAATTATGAATGAATCCCTGATTGCATTTGCGACCATGCTTACGCTCGTGATCGTGGTACGGATGCCTATTGCTTTTGCCATGGGTTTGGTTGGTTATGTTGGCTTTGGTTTGATGACCAGCTTTGATGGCTCGTTAGCGATGGCGAGCATCATTACCTATGATACGGGTATGAACTATGGCCTGTCCGTGGTGCCTTTGTTTATCTTGATGGGCAATTTTGTAACACGAGCTGGGTTGTCAGATGAGCTTTATGCCGCAGCTAACGCTTTTCTTGGCCATCGGCGTGGTGGCTTGGCTATGGCTACGGTAGTGGCTTGTGGGGGCTTCAGTGCCGTTTGTGGTTCAAGCCTAGCGACGGCAGCCACCATGTCTAAAGTGGCTTTGCCGCCCATGCGTCGCTATGGTTATGACGATGGTTTGGCTACCGGTTCGATTGCGGCTGGTGGCACCTTGGGTATCTTGATTCCACCTAGTGTTATCCTAATTATCTACGGCATAATGACCGAAAGTGATATTGGCTTGTTATTTATCGCGGGTATTTTGCCCGGCTTTCTGGGTGTCATTTTGTATTTGGTCGCGGTATTGGTAGCCGTGACTCTTAAACCAGAAATTGGTCCTCGTGGGGAGCGCACAGATTGGGCTGCCCGCTTGCAGTCTTTGTGGGGGGTTAGTGGTGTCTTAGGCCTCTTTACACTGGTAATTGGTGGCATATATGGGGGCATATTTACGCCAACAGAAGCGGCGGGTATTGGCGCTTCGGGTGCGTTTTTTATTGCCCTGTTTCGAGGTCGACTAAGTTGGCGCGTGTTGTATGAAACACTGGTAGAAAGTGCGCGTACTACGGGTATGATTTTCGTCATACTTATAGGTGCCGAGATATTTTCCAATTACATTAATATTGCCGGTTTACCTGATTTACTATCAGAATGGGTCGTATCTTTTGATCTATCGGCCATTGTTGTGATTTTGTTAATCATGGCTGTTTATGTTGTTTTGGGTACCGTGTTAGAAAGCCTGTCGATGATCATGCTAACGGTGCCTGTGTTCTACCCATTAGTGATGGGCTTGGATTTGGGTGAATACTCCATGGCTTTGATGGATCCAGAGATGGCGTTAATTTGGTTTGGTATTATTGTAGTGGTAATCACTGAAATTAGCCTCATTACGCCACCTGTTGGTCTTAATGTGTTTGTATTAAAAAGCATGCTTTCCGATGTGAAATTACAAACTATATTCCGTGGTGTGACGCCATTTTGGCTTGTTGATATCGTTCGCTTGACCATTTTAATACTGCTGCCAGGCCTGGTGTTATGGCTGCCTAATTTCATGGCCAACTGATACAGTTGATGCCAACTTATAAAAAAGCCGACTATAAAAGTCGGCTTTTTTATTTATGCCGTAGAAAAGAGTTGGTTAAGTATTATTAGTGATGTAGGTGTGTAACTAAGCTTTTTTGCCACTGATATAAATGCCTGAAAGAATCAATGCCAAGCCAGAGATCATACTGAGGGTGAGCTGTTCATCAAGTAGCACTGCGCCAAATATAACGCTGAACAGGGGCACTAAATAACCGACTTGAGACAGAAAGGTGTAACCATGTTGTTTGATGAGGTAAAAGCGAAATAAAAAAGCCAACCCTGTGGGCAGTAAACCTAGATAGATCAAAGCCGCCAAAGCGCTGAAGTGGCTACTCATGAGATTGGTAATAGGCTGTTCCATTAGGAGCGCCGCAGGCATGGTCAAGACACTGCCTGCCAAGAGTACACAGGCCGATAGCATGGCACTTTTGACTCCGTGTATGCTCCTTACCAAAAGCCCCGAAACAACATAGGATGTGGCGGCAATCATGAGTGCTAATTGCGGCATCAGTTGACCCACTCCGCTACTCAAACTGTGGACCCCCACAACCAATATAACCCCAATAAAGCCGATTATAAAACCAATTAATTTGCCTCGGTTTAAGCGCTCGTCCTGGGTAGTAAAGTGAGCCAATAGGATGGCGATAAGGGGCCCTGTTGCCATAAATATGGCAGCGCGACCAGAGTCGACACTTTGCTCACCCCAAGGAATTAAAAAAAACGGTAGGGCGCAGCTGAAAAAACCCACTAGTATTATGCGCAACAGGGTTGGCAAGTGACGCGGCATGCGTTGCCCTTGTGACCAAGCAAATAACATAAGCACAATGGTAGCGAGTAGAATTCGGCCAGCAGCAATGGTGATGGGGCCAAAGTCCTCCAATGCAAACTTGATGGCCTGAAAAGACGAGCCCCAAATGGCACTTTGTATTACAAGCAAGATGTAGGCTTGTAGCCCGGGTTTGGTCATGGTGTGATGATCTCAATGAGCGGTGAATCATTGTCTACGATGATGCTTATGAGGGCAAGCCACAAATCTTAGCAAAATTGGACCAAGGCTTATACACATTTATGTTTTACAAATCCTACCTTTGGTAGATCCTTGCTGCATGATATTTTGCATTGGCAACAGATGTCATATTCAGCTTGCATTTGGCCGGGTAGGGGTTGTTTAGCCAATACCGGGAAATTGCCCCAGTGATCACTTACATTGAGCTACCAATATTTCGCTAGGTTAATAACTGGCCATCAAGACAGAGCAATATGAGGTCGGCTTGCAAACCTAAGTTATTAATTTTCATGAGGGAGGCTGGTTGGTGATATTATTTTGGGGTATTGTTAAATTTGATTTAAAAGCTAATTGGATGGGCCAATGCTATTAAGTGTAGCCGTTCATTTAGCCCGCATTGGTTATTATCTTCAGGAGCGCCCTATGTCAGATAGAGAATCCCCGGAAACAGCGAGTCACGTGCAACTGGAGAGGCTACAGCAGCAGCTGCTGAGCCATCGCTTTGCGCGGATACAGTCATCCTGGCGGTCTGCTTTGTGGGCTTATTTTGTACAGGGAATTGCCTTTGGATTAGGTTCTTTTTTGGGGGCCACCATTGTGGTGTATTTTTTGGTTTTGGCCCTAGGTCAGTTGGAGTTTATTCCTATAGTGGGGGAGTGGGCTAGCCAGATAATTATGGAAATCAATCAGTCTAAAACAGATGTAGCACGATAACCTGTAACTTGTTGAATAGAGTATGATAGAGGCTATTAATGCTGGGGCTTCGCGGTAAATCGATTTTGTCTTGGCATATTGAGGCATGTCAGCTCCGTTGTTAGGCATTTGAAGTAGAATACGGCCATTATTGTATTGTTTCCTAACAGGGTCACTTGTATGTTGAACAACATTCCTAAAGCTATTTCAAAAACCATTAAAGGTCAGGCCAGCAAGGGTTTGTTTCGGGCCGTGGCGCAGGGCCTTAAGTTGGGTCACAAAGCGCCTCCCCAAGTACAATCTAAGTTGGTCCTGAGGTTGATGAGTGAAGTATTGCGTGAGCCTTTAGCGGATGGTGACTTGGATTGTCTTGAGGGCAACTGGTTGCAAGTGGAAGTGGAAGATATTAGTTGTAGCTGGTACTTTACCATGCAACAAACTCGATTGATGATGCAGGCTCAGCCACCCCTATTGGCAGCCCATAGCAGGCTCACCACGATTGCGGGTAAGAGTATCGACTTGATGCGCATGTTAGGTCGCCAACAAGATCCAGATACCTTGTTTTTTCAGCGCCGTCTGCGCCTAAGTGGTGATACCGAGCTGGGTTTGGAAATACGCAATGTGCTTGATGGCGTGGATATGGATGAATTGCCAGGATACCTGCGTCAAGGTATGGACTGGTTGAATAAGCCGCTGGCGTGGCATGCTACGGCTCAATAATCTATTCGTTCAATTCTATGGCTCGCTGGTCCATACCGGGCTGGCCAAACCAATAACCATTGCAGTGACTATCAGCATCTACTAAGTTTATGTGCTGGGCATTGGTAGTCATGCTTTGTGGTTCTGTAATGGCTTGGTGAAAGCGCGCAATGACACCTGACATATCAGTTTGTGTGGGACTGATACGCAGGGCGTCTACACCGATGTCTCGCATCGTGCTTACCTGATCCAGCAAATCAAAACGTTTAGCTGACATGGTTTGAATACCATTCATGATAAATAGCGACTCACCATTTTGGCTGGTAAGGGGTATTCCCTGTGGGTATTCGATACAGCAAAAGCCACAGTCATCTTTGGCTAAATTGCGATGCCGTGCGGTAAAACAGCGCGCGGCGTAAGCCAGTGGCAGGTAGCCATAAGCCAATATTTCCACTTCAGGTAGGGCTTGTTTTGTTAGTTCCTTAGCTTGCGATAGGGTGTCTCGGAGAGAATTTTGAGAAAGCTCTACGGGCAGATTCCAGCGCTGCATGCCTGCTTGCTGCAGGCGCCTTAGGCTGCGCCCATTGTAGATATTGATGGCAGAACCGGTAACAAAGGGCACGTGCTGTTGACTAAGCAGCTGCACAGCACCCATATCATTGGCCTCAACCAAGAATTGGCCCTGTGCGCACAGGCGTTTAAGCTGTTTTAGCTCAGATTCGGCTTCGATTAATGTCAATGTAGAGAGTACAACTTCCTTGCCTTGCTCACCCAGCATTTGGGCCAAATCTAACCAATCTTGAGTGCGCATCTCACGGCGTTTGCTGCAAATTGTTTCACCGATATAAATGCGTTCTACCGGCTGGTCTTGCAAACATTCATAAAATGCCAAAATTTGTTCTTTGGGCCAAAAGAAGGGGATGGGTCCCAGAGTTAACTGCATGCTTATTTTGTCCTATTGCCAAGGGCGATGGTAGGCGCCGAGAGTCGTTTGGTGGCCTTCGGAAAGTGCCGCCAGGCTGTTGTTCCAGTGTTTTGGCTGTTGCTTAATGCCCTGTGAGGCGTTGTCGATAGCTTGGCGCCAAATGTCGGCTACTTGGGCGATGTAAGCGGGACTGCGTTGTCGACCTTCGATTTTTATGGCTGATATTCCCATTTGCATTAGGTCAGGTAGCAGGTTTAAGGTGTTCAAGCTGGTAGGTTCTTCTAGGGCATGGTAAGTGTGCTCACCGGCTTGGAAACGGCCTTTGCATAGGGTAGGGTAGCCGGCTTTTTCGTGGGCTTGGAAACGGTCGATCAATACGCCATTTAAGTAGGTATCTTGACCTTGGTCGGTGGAGACCCATTCAACGTCTTTAGCGGGTGAGCAAACGCCGCCTGTGTTAGGCGACTGGTCGGTTAGATAGCTAGAAAGGTAGCAACGGCCTTCGGCCATAATACACAGGCTACCAAAACCAAAAACTTCCAGTTCCACAGGGCTCGTTTTACTAAGGTGGCTTAATTGAGCCATTGACAACACCCTTGGCAAAACAGCACGGCGAATACCAAATTGTTGCTCATAAAAGGCCAATGCTTCACGGTTGGTTGCCGAACCTTGGACGGATAGGTGTAAGTTTATATTTGGGTGGCGTTCGCTGATGTAATCCAGCACGGCGATATCGGCCGCAATGATGGCATCCACCCCCAAATCAGCTGCCTGATCAGCCGCGTACTGCCAAGTTTGCCAGCGTTGTGCTTGAGGAAAGGTGTTGATCGCAACAAACAGCTTGGTGCCTTTGCTGTGTGCCAGTTGTACAGCCTTGTTGGCCTTGGTACCGGAAAAATTTAAACCAGCAAAGCTGCGTGCATTGGTATCATCTTTGAAGCCAATGTAGACAGCGTCGGCACCCGCTTCTACGGCGGCTTTTAGAGCCGGAATATTGCCAGCCGGGCAAACCAGTTCCATATGATTAATCTCAAAATTGAAAAAAGCGCACTGTATAGATAAATGAGTGCTTTGGGGCTGATTACTATCAATGTTGTTTCGATTGGTTGCAAAAACAGCTAAGTAGTTGTTTGATATCAATTTATAGAATTCAAAGCTAAGGATAAATAACTGATATAGATCAAAAATGGGCGTAAAATACCCATAGAAATCATGCCGCATTACATTTACTGTGATCCTAGGGCATCATCTCATTGTCGACTACGTTGGCAGATGAATGACACATTTAGGCTTTGCACAGGCAAATTCATGATCGATGCAAGTTATTCCTCTCAACAACTTCAATTAGCAAAGTCACAATTGCAAGTGGCTGACATCAAAGCCTTTGATCAAAAGCAAGACATTCAAGCCAATAGCTTGGCCAAAGAGCAGTTGGACACGGAAACTTTTAAAGCTATTATGTATGAGGATGCTGGTGCGGCATTAATTCAACGTTCTAAAATGGACTTAAAGGAACTGGAAGTGCGTTCCAAGCAGCTCCTAGACCTGCAAGATGTTTCTAGACAGCAGCTCGAAATCAAGGCCTATCTGCAAGAGTCAAAACTTGATACGAAGCGCACGGTGGACGAGATAGTTTAAGCTTGAGCTGAAGCCTAATAGATTGACCTCTTTCTCTAATCCATTGCTGTCCATTGCTACTTTTACCGTTATATTTTCTCTTTGGCTGTAAAGTGCGCGGTTATGCGCTATGGGCGCCGCTATAGATAATTTGTAATACCTTAACCAGGTGGCCTTTAAAACTAGTTTTTTGGATACTGCTGCTGTAATCGTTGGATTATAAATGATCGCAGGGGCAAATAGGTTCTAGCATACCTATAGCGTATTGGTAGCGGCCTTGAATTGCGCTAGGATCAGGCACAAAAAAACCGCAACTAAGCGGCTTCTTTATATGGAATGGCTCCTCGAGCTGGACTCGAACCAGCGACCAATTGACTATAAGGGGTCATGCTCATAACTTATATCTGCAGAAAAACGTGCCACATCACCGCGCCAATACTGACAACCAAAGCTTATAGCTTGGTCTGTTTCATCATATACCGTTTGCTCCAACACTAGCCCTAAAGCAGGCTCTTCTAACTCCAATGACTTGGCAATGGAGCTGGAAAACTGTGCCTGCCTAATCACCATCTGGTCACGCACAGAACGTACCCCATAGTGTGTTTCAAACAAACGTGACACAGGCTGCCTGATGTTGTGCTCGAGCAAACCCGGAAAACGTTTGGCAGAAACATACTCTTCTTCGATAAACGCTGGTTTGTTGGCTACCAGGCACAAACGTGAATAAAAATGAATTTTGCTTCCTGCGGACAATGAAAGGCGGCTGCGTTGTTCATCGTTGGCGGTGATGGTTTTGCTATCAATGATATAGATGTGTGATTCATTATTACCAAAGCTGTTGCTAGCAAAAAGGCTTACGGTTTTGGATAAATCATAGTTCACCACGGGCTCTGCAACAAAGCGGCTGCGCTTGCCATCAGTGTAGGCAAGTCCTTCTTTTTCTAGCTGAATTAACGCTTGGCGTGCGGTCATGCGGCTCACGTCAAAGCGTTCACTCAATGCCCTTTCTGAAGGCAGGCTGTCATTGGGTTTGAGCACACCGCTATCGATGTCTTCGGCTATTTGGTTGCGTACTTGTAGATAAAGGCGTGATTTGATGTTTTTCATTTTATTAGACAATAGTCTGGTATATACCAAAAAAATGTGTATTATGGATTTGGTATATACCAGTATACAGATTTGTTAGTGTAGTTTAAAAGTAGATCCTAAAGTAGTTGTTGGATAAATCCAAACTCGTCTGCTGACGGGAATGATCATATCTTAAAACGATTATTATGCCTAATTTCCGATTAAGGAGAACCTGAAATGAATAAGAATAAATTGATGGCAGTTGCTGAAAAGAGCGCATTGGGGCGTAAAGTTTTTCAGTTGGCTGGTACCGTTGGCTTGGCTTTGGCCTTAAGCCTACCTGCATCAGCGGCAAGCTTGGCTGAGATTCAAGAGCGAGGCTTGTTGAAAGCCGTAACCGAAGATGCGTTCCCTCCATTTGAATTCATCACTGATGGCAAGCCCGATGGCTTCCATGCTGACGTGATTAAAGAACTGCGTGCCTATGCTTCCTTTGATGTAAGCCAAGAGCAGTTGCCTTGGACTGGTTTATTGGCCGCCGTAAGTGCTGGTAAGTACGATGCTGCGATAACTGGCGCTGGCGTTACTGCTGATCGCTTGTCTAAGTTTGATTATGCGCCACCAATTTGCCTAAACGTAACCTACTATATTAAGCGTAAGGGCGATGATCGCATCAATGGCGTGAAAGATCTAGATGGTTTAGTCGTGGGTGTACAGGCGGGTTCTGCTGTACTGGCCACTATTCCTCAGTTGGCGGCTAAGCTAAAAGCTATGGGTGGTAGCCTTGGAGAAGTGATTGAATACCAATCTTACCCTGAAGTCTATGCGGACCTTGCTAACGGTCGACTAGACTATGCAGTTAACTCTGTAGTAAGTGCTGCCACCATGGTTGCCGAGCGTGATGACGTGTTTGAGCTAGGTGAAGCAACTGCGGGCCTAGGCTTTATCGCATGGCCTGTGAAGAAGGGCAACGACGACCTACTGAACTACCTGGCTGGTTTTGTTGACCACATGCGTAGCACTGGTAAGCTGGCCGAGCTACAGACCAAGTGGTTTGGTACTAGCTTCCCTGAACTACCAAAAGTAACCATTACCTCCGTTGAGCAATTCAACCTGCTAACTGGTAACTAATGCTCTGCTTTAAGTAGTTAAAAAACCGGTTTATGTCTAGTCACAAGGGCTTGGCATAGATCGGTGATTTTTTATTTACATTCATCAATAGATATTGGAGACACAACAATGGATTCCAGCGCCTGGACAACCCTGTTTGAAGGAGCTTGGCTAACCATTTGGATATCAGTAATCTCTATTGCCTTAGGGATTGTAGCGGGCTTTTTTGTCGCCGTGGTGCGCAATGCGCAAATCCCATACGTTAGCCGATTTTTGTACTTCTACATCAGTATAGTACGCGCAACACCCATGATTACATTGGTGTTGTTCTTGTTTGTTACCGCTCCTTATTTGCCTTTTGATGTGGATCGCTGGGTAATTGCCGTAGTAGCCCTGACTATTAACACCACAGCTTTTAATGCTGAAATCTGGCGCACCGCTCTGGTGACTTTTTCTCGCGAACAGGTGGAAGCCGCCAAGGCCGCAGGCATGACCAAAAGGTTGATGATGCGCCGTATCATGTTGCCACAAATGTTTATCACCAGCATGCCCGGTTTGGTGAATGAGATGACCCTGCTCATAAAAAGTAGCCCGGCCATTGCCATGGTGGGCCTTGCTGATCTGACGCGAGCCACTAACCGTATTACCGCCATTACTTACGACCCGTTACCGCCAATACTGGCCGCCGCCGTATTGTATATTCTGATTATTGGTGTGCTCGTGAGGTTACAACGGGTAGCCGATAAATACGCTCGCCGCTTGGCTATGTAAGGAGTGGTGAGATGGAATTATTAGATTGGATTACCGTATGGCTGAATATAGACCGTATAGCTCTAGGATTTGGCACCACTATCTTCTTCTTTTTGTTTGCCACCGTAACGGCCTTTGTATTGGGCTGTCTTGTGGTGTTCTTGTATGAAGGTGAAGAAAATATCTTTAAGAAAGCCATGCGCTTTTGTTTGGATATATTGCGCACCTTACCATTTTTGATTGTGCTTTATATTCTTTATTATGGCTTACCTCAGGTTGGTATTCGTCTCAATGCTTGGGTGGCGGGTTTGATTGCCTTAAGCCTTTATCATGCTGCTTACTATGCTGAGATACTACGTGGTGCTCGTATTGCGCTACCGACTGGGCAGATAGAATCAGCCAAGGCTCATGGCTACACGTCTGCCAAGATGTTCTACCGTATTTTATTGCCGCAGATGGTGCTGCGTTCGGGGCCCTTGTTTGGCAACCAATTGGTAGGCTGCCTAAAGGATACTGCTTTCCTATCCATTATTACTATTTACGAACTGACCGCTGCTGCTAACGATCTGCAACAGGTCCACTTTATACCGCTACAGGCCTTTGTGGTGGTTATTGCCTTGTATTGGAGCATCAGTTTGGTTATCGAAAGGTTTTTACGTGGTTTGGGTAAATACGCCAAACACCGAGGTTTGAGTTATGAATAAGGCAGTACCGGTTATAGAAGTAAGTGATTTGCACAAGAGCTTTGATGGTGTAGAAGTTTTAAAGGGCGTGGATTTCAAAGTAGAACGGGGCAAGATTGTCAGTATTCTTGGCTCTTCTGGTTCAGGAAAATCTACCTTGTTGCGGTGCATGAATTGGCTAGAAGAACCTAATAGTGGTGCCATAAAAATCGTTGGTGATCAAATTGGCCAAGATGCCGATGGCACCCCTATGTCAGAAAAAGACCTAGCTCACATGCGTTCACGTATGGCCATGGTGTTCCAAAGCTTCAATTTGTGGCCGCACTTTACCGTTTTGCAGAATGTTATGGAAGCACCCATGCATGTGCAAGGCCTAGCCAAAGAAGAGGCTATGGCCCAAGCAGAAAAATGGTTAGATCGGGTTGGTATGCTGGTGAAAAAAGATGCCTACCCATACACCTTGTCAGGGGGGCAAAAGCAGCGTGTGGCTATTGCTCGGGCCTTAGCCATGAATCCCGAAGTAATCCTGTTTGACGAACCAACCTCGGCCCTTGATCCAGAATTGGTTGGCGAGGTGCAAGAAGTTATTGGTGAACTAGCTAAAGAACACTTCACCATGGTGATAGTGACCCATGAAATGGACTTTGCCCGATCCATCTCCGATGAGGTGGTGTTTATCGACAAGGGCGTTGTGGTGGAACAATCGGCCCCAGAAGAATTCTTCGGCAATCCACAAACAGAGCGATTACAGCGTTTCCTAGGCAAATATAAATAACAGCACAGCAGACACAAGAATAAGGAAAAAGATATGAAATGGTCACGTATGATTTCCACCGTTGATGCTCACATCGGCGGTGAGGTGAGCCGTGTAATTACCGGTGGGGTAATCGACATTCCCGGTAAGACCATGCCCGAGAAGCTGGCCTTCTTAAACAACGAAGATGACAGCCTACGTCGTTTTGTGGTTCAAGAACCCCGTGGTGGCGTGGATAAAACTACCAACCTTATTGTGCCACCAACCTGTGATGAAGCGGATGTGGGTTTTATCCCCATGGAAGCCAATGGCTGTTATCCCATGTCTGGTGCCAATGCGATTTGTGTGGTGACGGTGTTATTGGAAACAGGTATCCTCCCCATGACCGAACCAGAAACAACGGTAGTGTTAGACACCGCCGCTGGCATTGTGCATGTGCGAGTACAGTGCGACCAGGGGCGTTGTGTTGCCTGTAGCGTCAGTACGCCACCCGCATTCCCAGTACAGCTTGCTCAACCTCTCGAAGTAGAGGGTTTTGGCACTGTCAGTGCCGATATAGGCTGGGGTGGCTGGTTCTATGGTTTCGTTGATGCTAAGCAAGTTGGTTTCGAAATTCTACCCGATGAAGCAGCGGATATCGTTGAATTCCAGAAAAAACTAGGTACCGCGCTGTGGGAACAAACAGTAATTAAGCACCCCTATGACGAGTCTATCAACAAGATTGAATTGGGTGCCTTTCCGTTTCTGACTTTGGACACGGGCGTGGACCCCTCCACAGGCCAACAAACCTATCGCTACGCCAACATGATGCCAGGTGGGCGTATTGATCGGTCACCTTGCGGCACAGGCGCTGCTGCCCATGCTGCTATCTTGTATGCCCAAGGCAAACTGGATGTTGGTGGCAGCTACGTGTCCCATTCTATCACTGGCGGTAAATTTAGCGTGAAGCTAAAGGACAAGTCGATTATTCAAGGTGTAGAAACCCTGCAGCCAGAAATCTCTGGGCGTGCCTTTATCTACGGCACAAGTCAGTTGGGAGTAGATCCAGAAGACCCGTATCAGTTAGGTATCTGCTTGTCCGATATGTGGGGCGAGGAGATTGCTAGCCGTGGTTATGATGGCAAAACGGTACCGAAACAGAAATAATATTTGCTGCGAATTAGTGCGGTCAATGGCAACACCCATACGGTTGTTTTGGTAGAGGGCAAGGTGTGATACTCCTTGTCCAAGATCTTAAGCTCGTACCCCTATAGTTTCCCTCATGCAATATTGACCTAAAAAAGTCTACCTAACTCCACTCGGGTGAGGCTGCTGAGAGTAGTGGTCAGCTAATTCCGGGCATGATTTTAAGTTGATTTTCACCCACCCCAGGGGGCAGACCTTGGTTATAATTGTGGGGGGTAATCTTCCCAGAAATCATGGACCTTTGTTAGAAGAATAGCGCCCCTTGGACTCGCTGCTAAACTGCCAACCTCTACCCAGTTTCTGCTGTCCATTATCATCGGCCACTATGGAGCAGAGGCGGTGAGTTTTATAGCTGACGCTAGGGGAGGGGGCGTAAGCTGTCCTGAGTTACCGTATCACTCTTGATGTTCAAAGATCTCTTGGTCGCCCCTAAAAATCTAATGGTCATAGCCCAAGATCTTATGGTCGCGACCTATAGATTCCCCCATAGAATACCGACCCCAAAATAGCCATTAGCTCATGGGCCGCAAGGCTTGCTGTGTTTCGGCATGGAGTTCGGTGGGGGAAAAAGGGATTGTCGGGTTGAAACCCGACCCACGAATCTCAGGCACAAAAAAACCGCAACTAAGCGGCTTCTTTATATGGAATGGCTCCTCGAGCTGGACTCGAACCAGCGACCAATAGATTAACAGTCTACTGCTCTACCAACTGAGCTATCGAGGAATCATGGACCATTACATTAAGTTGGCTCCTCGAGCTGGACTCGAACCAGCGACCAATAGATTAACAGTCTACTGCTCTACCAACTGAGCTATCGAGGAATCACTTAATGTGGGTGCGAATATTAATGATCCACAGGCCTTTCGTCAAGAGCATTTTTTTATTTTATCTGAATAACTTAGGTTTTTTTGATAGGTTTTTAGGTACGCAGGATTTGTCGGGCTAAAGTCTTACTTCTGTGTCCAATAGCATGTTGTTTTTGAGATTAATTTAGCTGGCATTGGTGCGATTAAAAAGAAACTTCGAACCAATTTGAATAACCTATAATAGTCACTATGAGCAAGGCTGTTAAAACGCCCTTAAGGATAGGGCTGTGATAGAATGGATGTCGTGTGTGTAGGCCGTGTTTAGACTTGGCCTGGATCATGGCCAGTTAATAGAAGAGGGGAAGTTGTGAGTATTGAAGATCAGTTATTGGCGGCCGTGGTTGGACCGTTGGCGGTCAGTTATCACCAGCTGACGAATGATAGCCACAAGCACAGCGGGCCGGCTCAGGACAGTCACTTTAGTTTGTTATTAGTGTCTGATCAGTTTGTAGGACTAATGCCGGTGAAACGTCACCAATTGGTATATGGTTTGGTAGGTGATTTGATGAATAACCCTATCCATGCCTTAGCATTGCATTGTTATACGCCACAGCAATGGGCCCAAAAAAATAGTATGCCTGCGGCGCCTGATTGCATGGGTGCCAGTAAAGATTAATCAAAAAAAGGGCGGCTCTTTATAGAACCGCCCCATTCAGGTGTTGCCAATTGATACTTAAAGGCCTAGAAATCGCCAGTGCCTGTAAGTGCCGCCTTGCGCTCGCTGATAAAAGCTTGTAAAGCTTCGTCGATCGCTGGATCTAACTCTGGTGCTTGGTATGCGCTCAGCTTTTTCTTCCACTGTAAGTTAGCCCGCTGACGCATGTCCAGGCTGCCATCTTCTTCCCATTGTTCGAAACTATTGTTGTCGGTTAGGTCAGACATGTAAAAGGCCGTTTGAAAGTTGGCTTGAGTATGGGCGCAGCCTAGGTAGTGATTGCCGGGTCCTACTTCGCGGATAGCATCCATCGCTTGACCATTTTCGCTCATATCAATACCTTGAGTGAGGGTATGCATCATGCCGAGTTGGTCCAGATCCATCACAAACTTCTCGTAGTCCATGACGAGGCCGCCTTCCATCCAGCCAGCAGAGTGAAGAACGAAGTTAACACCGGCCATCACGGTCGAGTTTAGTGTATTAGCACTTTCGTAGGCGGCTTGGGCATCAGGGATTTTGGAGCCAGGTAGTGAGCCACCGCTGCGGAAAGGTACGCCCAACCGGCGAGCAAGTTGTGCCGCCCCATAGGTCACCAAAGACGGTTCTGGGGTGCCAAAAGTGGGGGCGCCTGACTGCATGGAGATGGAGCTAGCAAAGGTACCAAAAATACACGGTGCGCCTGGCGCATAGAGTTGAACAAAACTCATACCCGCCAGTACTTCGGCTAAAATTTGCGCCAAGGTGCCGGCGGAGGTTACCGGAGACATGGCGCCAGCCAGAATGAAAGGTGCAATGATGCAGGCCTGGTTGTTACGTGAGTAGACCTTAGCAGCACCTAGCATTGTATCGTCAAAGGTCATTGGCGAGTTGGCATTGATTAAACTGGTAGTAACGGTGTTGTTTTTTACAAACTCTTCACCAAATACAATCTTGGCCATATCGATGGTGTCTTGGGCCCGGTCAGGCGCAGTAACAGAGCCCATGAAGGCTTTGTCACTGTACTTGATGTGGGAGTACAGCATGTCTAGATGGCGAACCTCAACTGGGACGTCTACGGGCTCACAAATGGTGCCACCGGAATGGTGCATGTAAGGCGACATGTAGGCCAGTTTAACGAAGTTTTGGAAGTCTTCAATGGTGGCGTAACGGCGGCCGCCGTCAAGGTCACGCACAAATGGGCAGCCATAGCCCGGCACAAATACCGTGTTGTTGCCACCGATTTGTAGATTTCTGGCCGGGTTGCGCGCATGCTGAGTATACTCAGCGGGGGCGTTCTTTTGAATGATTTCTCGGCACATGCCACGCGGGAACTTTACCAGTTCGCCTTCTACCGTCGCTCCAGCCTTTTTTAAAATCTCCAATGCTTCAGGATCGTCGCGGAATTCAATTCCCATTTCCGCAAGAATGGTTTCGGCATTGTTTTCGATCTGCTCTAGAGCCGCCTCATCTAACACCTCAAACGGCTTAATCTTGCGGGTGATATACGCGGGGGTGTTAGCTACCGTATTGGTGCGATTACTCTGGCGACCAGCACGGCCACCACCGCTGCGACGACGTCCACGGGCTTCACTCATGTATCTGCTCCTGAAAAGGTTGTGCTCCTGTTTTTATAACAGGTAGTAAAGTATGTTGATGAGGGCATTGTGCCGTTATGGCGGCTTGGCTGCTGACGGGCTGGCGACTTGCATCTACTTCAAAACGTCATGTCGGTCTTATTTGCATACCGTGTGCAACTTTATTTCAAGTTGAGCATATATGCAGTATGAATTGCGCTCATGTTGCTTTGAAAATATCTCGCGTCGATTGCTGACTTAACACATGGTAGGGCACCCGCTATATCTGTAAAATTGGCCTTAATCATCAGTTTTTAGGAAGTCCTCATTATGAGTACAAATGCATTACAAAAGGCTTTGGCCGAAAAAGGCTACTTGCTAGCTGACGGTGCTACTGGCACTAATCTGTTCACCATGGGCTTACAAACCGGTGATGCGCCTGAGTTGTGGAATGTTGATTATCCAGAGCGCATTCAAGCACATTACCAGAGTTTTGTTGATGCGGGTTCTGATATCGTTTTAAGTAATACCTTTGGCGGTACTCACTTTCGTTTAGCTTTGCACAATGCCCAAGATCGTGTAGCCGAATTGAATGCGGCTGGGGTGCGTATTGCGCGAAAAGTGGCTGATGCCATCGTTGATCGTAAAGTCCTGGTAGGTGCTTCAATAGGCCCTACAGGTGAATTGCCTGAACCAATGGGCTCGTTAACAAAACAAGCAGCGGTTGCGGCCTTTGCCGAACAGGCTGTAGCACAAAAGGAAGCGGGGGCTGATGTTGCGTGGATTGAGACGATGTCCTCCATAGCCGAAGCCGAGTGGGCTGTTGAAGGTGCTAGCCAAGCGGGTTTGCCGATTGTGTGCACGTTTAGCTTTGATACTAATGGTCGTTCCATGATGGGCGTTACCCCGGCGGATATGGTTGCTGCTTGTAATCACAGTGCCTACCACCCCTATGCTTGTGGATCCAACTGTGGTGTTGGAGCATCAGAACTGGTATTGGCCGTGCGCAATATGCGCAAGGCACCCGGTGGTGATAAAGCGGTGATAGTAGCAAAGGCTAATTGTGGCATTCCTGAGTATGTTGATGGCGCTATTCATTACAATGGTACCCCAGAGTTAATGGCCAAATATGCCACCATGGCTGTTGATGCCGGGGCTGATATTGTTGGCGGCTGTTGTGGCACTTCGCCCACTCATATTGCGGCCATGCGTTCGGCTTTGGATGCCCATACCAAAGGTGAGGCGCCTTCCTTAGAGGATATTGTGGCGGCACTGGGCGAGGTTTCAAAAGGTGGAGCTGCGCAATTTGCCGGTGACTTAAGCGTAGAAGGTGGCTCTGCTAGTGGTGATACAGGTAGGCGCCGAGCGCGGCGCCGCTAGTGGTGGATCTGGGCTGGCTTGCATAAACCCGCCCAGACATCTTAGGCTGTTACTTCTTTTTTAACGCAATGCCTTGGCCTGCAGCTGCCGGCTGAGCTAGTTCGCTGTGCTGGGCAGCCAAGCGTTGCAGGTTGCTAGCAAACTCTTCATCAAAATTTGTCACTCGTTCTTGTTGCAGGTTGTAGCTCAAAAATAATTTTTCGGCAGTGGCGAGCAACTCTTCTTGGGCATTGTACATCCTGTGGAATAGACGCAGACGCTTACTATCGTGTTGCAATATTTGGGTGTCTACATGCACGTCTTTACCGAGACCTATTTCCTGTAGGTAACACAGGTGAGTTTCTACGGTGAACAGGGTGAATCCTGTGCTCTTGATGCTGTCAGAGGTCATGCCAAGGTAATCTTGAGTGGCATCGGTGGCCTTACTGAAGATCACTAGGTAGTAGGCTTCGTTTAGATGGCCGTTATAATCAATCCAGTCTTCTATCACTTTTGTTTCTAGGGTGCGTAACGGCGTGCTCATAGTGGATTCCAAATGGGTTAATAGTGGCAGGAGGTATTGGCTTTATTTTGCGTTTGCCAAGCCGCTTCAGAATGACTAATATCGCATAATAGTTGTTATATATCGACTGGTTGATGCTTTTGTTCACGCCCATTCCCAATTCTAAACAAATTAAAGTAGCCTGTTTGCTCATTCCGGGCTTTTCTATGATTGGTTTTTCGGCCCTGGTTGACCCCTTGCGCCAAGCCAATTCGTTGTCCGGTGCTGATTTATATTCTTGGCAAGTGTTGTCAGTGAAAGGGGAGCCTGTATTGGCCAGCAATGGCATGGCTTTGCTGCCTAATTGTGGTGTCCAACAGGCTGAGCCTTTTGATCTGCTGTTAGTTTGTGCTGGTTTTGAACCCGAACTTGGTTATACCAATGAGTTAGGCAAGTGGTTGCAACAGGTGTCCCGGAAAGGTTTGTGGTTGGGCAGCCAAGATACAGGTAGCTTATTATTGGCCAAAGCTGGCTTGCTAAATGGTATGCGGGCGACTATTCATTGGGAAAACTTGGTAGCGTTTAAAGAGGTATTTCGCCGTGTAAAAGTGGTGGATGAGCTGTATGAAGTGGATGGTAAGCGGATGACTTGTTCAGGCGGTATGGCGGGACTGGACATGATGCTGTATATGATTGAAAGTCAACGAGGCCATGCGCTTGCTTTAGGGGTGTCTGATGAGCTGATATACGGACACGTACGTGACAGTAAATCGCCACAACGAATGCATGATGGATTACGTCACGGGACCAACAATGGCAAGGTCATAGCGGTCATTCACTGTATGGAAAATAATTTAGAAGAGCCACTAAGTATTCCTGAGTTGGCGCGCTCGGTGAGTATCTCAGAACGTGAACTAGAGCGGCTATTTAACCGCCATGTACAGCAATCCCCGGGACGTTTTTATCGACATAAGCGTTTACAGAAGGCCCGAGCATTGTTGCAACAAACAGACCAACAGGTGGTGGAGATTGCAGTGGCTTGTGGTTTTGCCTCGGCCGCGCATTTTACGCGATCTTATAAACAGTATTTTGGTGTAGCACCTAGTCGGGATAGAGTACAGCAAGTGCGCTTGGCATAAAGACTTGGTGTGTGGGCTAGAGTAATGGCTATCTTTCGTCTTGTGTTTGGCGGCCAGAACAGTATCTTGCCCTCCAATTCCTATGCCACCGGCGGGCTAAAGGCGCTAGCGTAGTCTAGTTTACGATCGCGGCTTGGGGGATGGCCAAACATGGCTTTATATTGGCGGCAAAAGTTTTCATTGCTGCCAAAACCACAAGCTATGCCTATTTCCATAACCGACAAATTACTCTCATGTAAAAGTTGGCGTGCGCGCTGTAACCGCAGTTGCAAATACCAACTGCGTGGTGGCAGACCAAAAGCTTGCTTGAACTGCCGCTGTAAAGTGCGTTCTGACATTTTTTGAATGGCGGCCAGTTGTTTGACTTCTAGCGGTTGTTCTATGTTGCTCGCCATGGCTTCGATAACAGGGCGCATGGCTTGTTGTTGAGGGTTGTGTAACAGCAAGGTGCGCTGCCCCACTTCTTGTTGTCGGTGGCGTTGATGAATGAGAGAGCTGGCTACCTGGTCGGCCAATTGCTCGTTTTGGTCTTGGCTTATTTGATGCAAAACTAGGTCTATTGATGCTGAGCCACCGGCACAGGTAAATCGTTTGCCATCATCATTGAACGTGCGGTTGCACAAGCTTAGGGTGGGGTAGGTCTCGTTAAATGCGGCTTGACTTTCCCAGTGCATGGCAGTGGTATGCTGGTGCAGTAATTCCGCCGCCGCTAGCGCATAGCAACCGGTTTCTAATGAGCCAATGTGAGTGCCTTCTCGGGCTCGATGTTTTAGCCATTTGATGATATCCAGACTGATGTTGTCTTGAGGGCTATAGCTGGCACACACAAAAAGGCGATCAAATTTGTGGCTATCATGCATCGGGTATACTGATACGGGGATACCATTGCTGGCTGGCACTGCACCAGCTAGCGAACCAACAAATGACCACTGGTACACGTTGCCGGCAAAGCGGTTAGCCACGCGCAAGGGCTCCAGGGCACTCATTAGGGAGAGCATGGAAAACCGAGGCAAGAGTAGAAAGCCGACTTTGAGGGTCATAATAGCGTCCTAATGGATAGAAGCTGGCATTGTAGCGGACATTCGCTTGGTCCGCCTAGTCGGAGGCAGATAATTGTTGAACTGCCGGACAAGCAAGCATTCAGACGGCCTACTGTTATTGCCTAATCAGTGCATCCACAGCAACGCAACCGTCGGCCTTGGCTAGTAATGGATTGATATCCATTTCAACCACCGGCTGATGCTCAAGGTAGCTTATGACCCCCATAATAGCGCGTACTATTGCTTGCTGGTCGCAGGGTTGTTGCCCACGGTAGCCCTTTAAAAGAGGTTGAATTGCCAGTTTTTCCAAGGCCTGAAGAATGTCTTGTTGGTGGCAAGGCAAGAGGATTAGCTGGCTATCTTTAAGTAGTTCAACCAAAATGCCACCGGCACCTACTACCAGATAGTTGCCAAATAAGGGGTCACAACTGACGCCCACTATAAGTTCAGCCAATACCCCTTGTTCCATGCGTTCAACCAGCATCTGTTCGCTCAGGCTCAGTAGGTGTTGTGCTGCCTGTTCTACCTCGGCATCACTATTGATATTGAGATACACCCCATTGATTTCGGTTTTATGAGCCACTTGGTCACTAACTGCTTTCATGGTGACTGGATAGCCTATGCGGTGGGCCAATTGTAAGGCCGAAGTGGCATTGTTGGCCAAATCACCCTGCGGGATGGGCACATTGTATTTGGCCAATAGCTGCTTAGCTTGGTATTCGGTTAGCATGTTTGCTTGCTCGCCACTCGGATGACGAATGTGAAGCGGGGCTGGTAAGGGGCGATGAAAGGCCAGGTGCACCAGATGGGCGTTATTTAGCGCTTGTAGACAGCTACTGAGCCCTATCATGGGCGTTATACTATGGTTTTGACACAATTGTATGGCATGGGCTGGCAGGCATTCTGCCATGGACGATAATAATATGGCTTGATGGCCGCCCGCTTTGGCAGCATCAGCTAGTGCTAACAAGGCAACATCCCACTCTAGAGGATCGGCATTGGGGTAGTTGGGCCAATCCAATAGCAGTAGGGTAGCGCTAAATTGGGCCGCCATCATGGCACCAAAGGTATTGGCCATGGCTTGTCGATCACCCCAAATAAAGGTGTGGTAGTCCAATGGATTGGATACATCGACATAGTCATTTAAGGTGGCTTGAATGGCTTGACGTTGAGGTGGCGTAAGGCTCGAAAACTCCAAGTCGGTGGCCGCAATCAGGTCGGCCATCATGCCAGCTTCACCACCAGAACAGCTCATGGAGGCGATACGATTATTGGGTAATGGCCCCAGCAAACTTAGCAACTTTAATGTTTCTAAAAATTCAGGGATAGTATCCACACGCACAATACCAAGACGTTGGAAGAGGGCGTCAAATAGCTGATCAGCACCCGTCAACGAACTGGTGTGAGACAGGGCTATCTTTGCGGAGGCTTCCGTACGGCCTGATTTGATAGCTACAATGGGCACTCTTTTTTCCAATGCGCGGCGAGCGGCAGCATCAAAGGCCTGCAGATTGTTGATACCTTCTATGTGCAGGCCAATGGCATTGACTCTAGGGTCGTCCAGCATGGCATCCACAATATCGGCAATGTCGGTTTGTGCTTGGTTACCCACGGTAAACATATAGGCAATTGGCAAGCCTACCTGTTGCATGGTCATGTTCAAACCAATGTTGCCGCTTTGGGTAATAATGCCTACACCCCGGTCAACCTGGGCTAAACCATGTTGGTCCGGCCACAGTACCGCCTTGTCTAGTGCATTGATGACACCATAACAATTGGGCCCAATGATGGGCATGTCGCCGGCTGCCGCCAGTAAGCGTTGCTGACGCTCTTCTCCTTGGCTGCCCACTTCACTAAAACCCGAGGCATAGAGTACCGCACCACCGGCGTTCATGGCGTTAAGTTGGGCTATGATATCGATGGCGGCTTCGGCATTGACAGCCACATAGGCGGCATCAGGTGCCTGAGGTAGCGCGGCCGCGGTAGGTAAGCAGGTTAGGCCTGCTAGCTTGTCACGTTTGGGATGCACGGCGTAAATGGGGCCACTAAACCCCATTTTTTGACTTTCAGTAATGGCAAAGTCGGCACCACGAGCGCCAAATACAGCGATACTTTTGGGTGCCAGAAGGCGTTGTAATCGTTGTTTGTCCATGTCAATTAAGACTCGAGAGGACGCAGCATGGCGCGTGAGATAATATGTCGCTGAATCTCACTGGTGCCGTCCCAAATGCGTTCAACACGGTGATCGCGCCAAATACGCTCTAGTGGTAACTCGTCCATGAGGCCCATGCCACCCAAAATCTGAATAGCTTCGTCGGATACCATAGCAAGCATTTCTGTGGCCTTGAGCTTGGCCATGGCGGCATCAGAATCAGTCATTTCCCCTAAGCTGTCCTTCCAAGCAGCATGCATAGTGAGAAGTTCAGCCGCCTTGAGTTCGGTGGCCATGTCGGCTAGCTTAAAGGAGACGCCCTGAAACTTGCCGACAGTTTGGCCAAATTGCTTGCGCATGGCGGCCCATTCTGTAGCAATTTCCAGAGCCCGTTCGGCACGCCCTAGGCACATCGCTGCCACCGATAAGCGTGTAGCACCTAGCCATTCATTGGCCACGTCAAAGCCATGATCTTCTTGGCCTAAGATTTTAGATTCGTGTAAGCGGCAGTTGTCAAAATTCAAGATACAGTTGTTGTAACCACGATGGGAGACGCTGTTATAACCAGGCTCTACTGTGAAGCCTGGAGTACCTTTGTCGACTAAAAAACTGGTGATTTTCTTTTTCGGGCCGCGTGGGGTTTGTTCTACCCCTGAAGCTGCAAACAAGATAGCAAAGTCGGCCACGTCTGCGTGGCTGATAAAATGTTTGGTACCGTTGATGACGAAGTGATCACCGTCTCGTTCAGCAGTGCACTGCATAGAGCGTACATCCGAACCAGCATTGGGTTCGGTCATGGCCAAACAGTCAACTTTATCACCGCGCACAGTCGGTAGGAGGTAGTCTTCTATTTGTTGGCCTTTGCAAGCCATGAGAATGTTGGAAGGACGGCCAACGATGTATTGTAACCCAAAGTTGGCGCGACCCAATTCTCGTTCCATTAAGCATAGGGTAAGAGGGTCCAAACCTGCACCACCATATTGTGCTGGCATATTAGCAGCGTACAACCCCATTTCTAGTGCTTTAGCCTTAATTTGGTCATAGACTTCAGGACGGATTTGACCTGTCTTTTCTACCTCATCTTCATGGGGATAGAGTTCCAGTTCGACAAAGTTCTTGACTGTGTCAATGATCATTTGCTGTTCGCTAGTTAAGCTAAATTCCATAACAGGCTACTCGTTGGTTGATATTATCTATTTGCATTTTGCTAACTATGCCTGAATGTCTATTTGATAAACTTGATATTATACGACTGTAAGTTGATTTAAATGGGTGTGTGATTTGAGGGACGGTTGGAAGGGGATTGCCCTAATTAAGTAGGATTTATAAGCCATTTGTTTCCATTAATACAACCGGTTTTATTATAGGAAATCTTCTGTCATCGTGTTTCCAGGCATGGCGCCAAGAGTAGTCAACAAGGCTAAACTGGTGTCGCTTTTAAGTATGTAGTGGATTTACAAGAGCGTATAGTGCCACCCGTAAATACGAGTAATCTGCGGCCATTGTCGTAAGGTTAATTTGAAAGCCAGTGTTATATACACCTAACCCACAAGGTACGAATATGTCCAAGACTTATCTTTCCGACATTGAAATTGCCCGCGCAGCTGAGAAGCGCCCTATCGTAGAAGTTGCTCAAAAGTTAAATATCTCTGCTGACGACTTGGAACAATATGGCAAGATCAAGGCGAAAATCAGCCCAGATTATATCAACAGCCTAAAAGACCGTAAAAATGGTAAGTTGATTCTGGTTACGGCCATCAACCCAACGCCAGCTGGTGAAGGCAAGACCACGACAACAATCGGTTTGGGTGATGCCTTGAACAAAATTGGTAAGCAGGCATCTGTGTGCTTGCGTGAACCTTCTTTGGGGCCTTGTTTTGGTGTCAAGGGCGGTGCTGCTGGTGGTGGCTACGCACAAGTTGTACCTATGGAAGATATCAACCTGCATTTTACCGGTGACTTCCACGCTATTGGTTTGGCTCATAATCTATTGTCAGCTGCTATCGATAACCACCTACAGCAAGGTAACGCTTTGGATATAGACCCACGTCGTATCGAATGGAAGCGTGTTATGGATATGAATGATCGTGCTTTGCGTAATGTGACTATTGGTTTGGGTGGTCCCGCACACGGTGTGCCACGCGAAACGGGTTTTGACATTACCGTGGCGTCTGAAGTAATGGCGATCTTCTGCTTAGCCAACACCTTAGATGAACTGAAGCAAAAGCTGGGTTCTATTGTTATTGGTTATACTAGAGCGCAAGCGCCAGTTACGGCTTCTGACTTGAATGTACACGGTGCCATGACCGTATTGCTGAAGGACGCATTCAGCCCTAACCTAGTCCAGACTCTGGAGCACACTCCAGCATTTGTACATGGTGGTCCGTTCGCTAACATTGCTCACGGTTGTAACTCTGTATCTGCCACTAAGCTTTCCATGAAACTAAGTGACTACACGGTGACTGAAGCTGGCTTCGGTGCAGACTTGGGTGCTGAGAAGTTTCTGGATATCAAATGCCGTAAAGCTGGTATTGCACCTGATGCGGTAGTGATTGTTGCTACCATCCGTGCTCTTAAGCTGCACGGTGGCGTTCCCCTAGCTGAGGTGAACCAGGAAAATACTGACGCGGTAGCGGAAGGCGTTGAAAACCTGAAAAAACACATTGAAAATGTTCATCAGTTTGGTTTGCCTGTTGTTGTTGCCGTTAACAAATTTGTTACCGATACGGCAGCAGAAGTTCAAACCGTGCAGGATAAGTGCGACTACCTAGGTGTTCAAGTCATTGAAGCCGAGCACTGGGAGCACGGTGGTGCTGGTGCAACTGAACTTGCCGAAGCAGTTGTTGATATAGTAGAAAACCACAAGAGTGACTTCAACTTCTTGTACGAAGATGACATGCCTTTATGGGACAAGATCAAAACTGTATGTACTAAAATTTACGGCGCCAATGACATCTTGGCTGATCAAAAACTGCGTAACCGAATTGCCCAACTGGAAGAAGCGGGTTATGGCAACCTGCCAGTATGTATGGCTAAGACTCAATATTCTTTCTCCACTGACCCTACGTTGAAGAACCGTCCAGAAGGTTTTGACGTACCGTTGCGTGAAGTACGTTTGTCAGCTGGTGCAGGGTTTATCGTGGTGCTGGCTGGTGATGTAATGACCATGCCTGGCCTACCTAAGAAGCCAGCGGCTGAAGTTATCGATATCAACGAAGCTGGTGATATCGTCGGCTTGTTCTAAATCACAGGTGGTGTTGGTGCCTAGAGCATTTTTATGTTTTTGGCGACGCTAATCTGATAAATCGGACTAAAAGTTCGAGCTACAACAAAAAAGGGGCCAGATGTATTTCGTCTGACCCCTTTTTTTTGGGTATAATACCGCCTTTCAAATATCTGCTGACTCATACTATGACTATTCGTACTCGCATTGCGCCATCTCCTACCGGCGACCCTCACCTTGGCACGGCTTACATTGCTTTATTTAATCTGGCTTTTGCGCGTCAGCAGGGTGGTGAGTTTATTCTGCGTATCGAAGACACCGATCAAGAACGCAGTACACCAGAATCAGAAGCGGCTATTTTAGAATCCTTGCGATGGTTAGGATTGAATTGGGATGAAGGTCCGGATGTAGGTGGTCCTCACGGCCCTTATCGTCAGAGCGAGCGGGGTGATATATATAAAGATTATGCCCAACAACTGGTACGAGATGGCCATGCCTTTTATTGCTTTGCAACGCCTGAAGAGCTGGATGAGTTGCGCCGTCATCAAACAGAAAACAAATTGCCAATCGGATACGACGGCCGTGGTTTGACCTTGTCTGCCGAAGAAGTTCAAACACGCCTCGCGTCTGGTGAGGCCCATGTTATACGTATGAAGGTACCACGCGAGGGCACCTGTAAATTTAATGACATGCTCCGTGGAGAAATCGAAATCGACTGGGCCCAAGTGGATATGCAGGTTTTGTTGAAGAACGACGGCATGCCCACCTACCATCTAGCCAACGTCGTGGATGACCACCTGATGGGCATCACTCATGTGCTGCGTGGTGAAGAATGGATCAACTCGGCCCCCAAGCACCAGTTGCTGTATGCGTATTTTGGTTGGGATATGCCCCTGTTATGTCACTTACCACTGCTGCGAAACCCCGATAAGAGCAAACTCAGTAAACGTAAAAACCCCACCAGCATTTTATACTACCAGCGCATGGGTTATCTGGCTGAAGCCATGTTGAATTACCTAGGACGTATGGGCTGGTCTATGCCTGATGAGCGAGAAAAGTTCGATCGCCAGGAAATGTTTGACAATTTTGACATCCAACGAGTTTCCTTGGGCGGGCCTATCTTTGACCAAGAGAAACTGTCTTGGTTGAACGGCCTGTGGCTGCGAGAAGATTTAAGCGATATGTCATTTATGCAACGCATGCAAGAATGGGCGGTTAATACGGATTACTTGGCGCCTATTGTGCCACTGATCAAACCGCGGGTAGAAAAGTTTAGTGATGTGCTACCACTAGCCGGATTTTTCCTCTCAGGAATGCCAGAAATCAGTGCTGAAGACTTGGCCAATGCCAAGGTAGACAGCGACCAACTGCGTAAGACATTGCAATTCACCTTGTGGCAACTAGAGGGCTTGCGCCACTGGGAAAAGGACGCCATCTTTGACGTTTGCAAAACGATGGCACAATGCATGGAGCTGAAGCCCAAGGACCTATTTGGTCTGTTGTTCGTTGCGATTACTGGCAGCGCCAATTCTGTGTCCGTATTTGATGCTATGGTGATTTTGGGTCCTGACATGAGTCGTGCACGCTTGCGTCACGCCCTTAACGTGATGGGTGGCCCATCTAAGAAAGAAGCCAAACGCTGGGACAAGGAATATCGCACTCTATAGGCGGGGATCAGAGGCATTTGTATGCACTGGAAGTTGTTGATTAAAAAGTAATTCTTTTTCCAGAAAATGACTTGCAATCCTATCTAAGGTCTCTATAATACGCCTCCATCACGTCGCAACAAACACCATGCAGCGAAGTGATTACAAGGTTTGGGGCCTTAGCTCAGCTGGGAGAGCGCAACACTGGCAGTGTTGAGGTCAGCGGTTCGATCCCGCTAGGCTCCACCAATATTCTATACAAATCAGCCGGTTATAAGCTTTATAGTTTGACCGGCTTTTTTGTGTCTATCATAAATAGTACAAGGCGCCCTATAGCGGTCTTGAGAATGTTACCTTACAGGTATTTAAAACGACCCATTTTAGTGGAGTTCACCAATGAAAGTTATTCGATGGATTTTAGGGCAAATGATTTTGCTTGTGGATTTTCTTACTTCGCCCAAACCGGTGGTGCGAGAAGCAGCAGCAAAACAAGTCATTGATGAGGCGACAGCTTCTATGTCGTTGTATCAGTTTAAGGCTTGCCCTTTTTGTGTCAAAGTTCGCCGTCAATTAAAGCGTCATGCTTTGCACATTGAGTTGCGGGATGCTAAAAATGATGGCGAACATAAAGCCGAACTAGTGCGTGAGGGCGGTCGTCATAAGGTACCTTGCTTAAGGATTCAGAAATCAGACTGTTCTGTGGAATGGCTCTATGAGTCTAATGACATTATTGCTTACCTTAACAACCGGTTTAATCTGACATAGACCCTTATATGACCCGTGTGTTAGATATTAATGGCTTGGTAGACATGCTCTATCAAACAACCAAGTTAAGTTTAAGTGCTAGCAACACAGACAGTGTGGCGGTGCCTATGTTTTAGAGCTAGGCTTCAGCCAACAGAAGTTAAAAATCAGCCGGTTATAAGCTTTATAGTTTGACCGGCTTTTTTGTGCCTACCATAAACAGTAAAAGTTCAATGGTTCGTTCCTGGAGAGTAGGTTGCATTTAGGCTAATTGAAATTACGATTGCCGCCGTGCCCCTCTTCTTTGCAGCCATCTGACTTCAGTACAAGTCCGTTTGAATATGGGATACTATGTTGATAACATGAACTCAATTTATTTCGATATTACATAATAGAATGTTATGAAATTAAGGCTCTTGGTGATACTTGCTTTATGAAGAATATTAACTTGCGGCAACTAGAAGCGTTTCGAGCAGTGATGTTAACTAAATCCATTACTCGTGCTTCAGAAATGTTGTTTGTTTCTCAGCCAGCCGTGAGTCGTCTGATTAGAGATTTGGAAACATCTGTAGAATTTGATTTATTCAAGCGTATAAAAAAACGTTTGGTGCCAACACCAGAAGGTGAAGCTTTATTTGAGGAAGTAGAACGGTCTTTTACTGGTATTAATGAGATCAGTCTGGCTGCTAGAGAAATCAAAGACTTTCGAAGCGGCAGTATGGTTATTGCTTCATTACCTGCTCTGGGGTTGGGGTATTTGCCTGAAATAATCACCAGATTTGCCGAAGAAAAGCCAGGAGTTTCGCTGTCATTGAGTATTCGAGACTCGCAAAGCGTAAGCAGTTTGATTGGAGCACAAAGGGCCGATGTTGGGTTTACCGAGTTAGGTGAACGTGATGACAATTTGATCTCTGAGAAGCTGCTAACATCTAATTTGGTCTGTGTAATGCGTGCCGACCATGCTCTAGCAGGCAAGCCCGCTATCAATGTGCAGGATTTGGATAATGAAGCTTACATAAGAGCAAACAATTGGCAGCTTACTTATCGGTATATAGATAGATATTTTGATGAATACAACGTTAAGAGTAAAATTCAAATAGACACGCATCAAAACGCGACCGTGGCAGAATTTGTACTGGCAGGAGCTGGCATAGGTATAATCGATCCAATTACTGCAGATCGTTATGCAAATAGGGGTTTGGTTTCTAAGCCATTTACGCCATCTATCCCTTATATTTACTACGTGATTTATCCAGCAGGCAAGCCTAGATCAATGCTGGCAGAGGAATTTGTGGCAAGGATAAAAACCGATATTGAAAGGTATTCCTCGAAAAATCATAACAATTAAGTATGAACTATGAAAAATAAATCAATATTATTATATATGGTGAGTTGTTATATTTAATTGGTCGAAGACAATAAATATAAATAACTGACATCTGGAGGATCCTTTAATGTCTAAAATAAGTGTACTTTCCGCCGCTGTATTATCAGCGTCTCTAATGGCGACAGCTTCGTCAGCGCAAGCTCAGAAAACCCTTTATCTTGCTGGCTACGGCGGTTCTATTGAAACTGTCATGAAGGAAAAGGTATTACCTGCGTGGGAGCAGGCAAACAATACGAAAATTGAATATGTACCTGGCAATTCCACAACAACCCTCGCTAAGCTGCAAGCACAAAAAGCCAATCAAGAAATAGATGTGGCCTTTATTGATGATGGCCCGATGTCTCAGGCTATAGCTTTGGGTTTTTGTGCAGATGTCGAAGATAAGGGTTCCTTGTCGGGTATTTATGACAGTGCAGTTCTAGGTGGTGGTAAGGCCTTAGGTTGGGGTTACATTGCCACGGGACTAACTTATAACATGGATATGTTTGCTGAGAATGGCTGGGATGCACCTACTAGTTGGACCGACCTTGAAGATCCAAAGTTCAAGGGCAAAGTTGTAGTACCACCTATTACTAATGGCTACGGTTTGCTGACACTCATTAAGATGGCAAAAATTAATGGCGGTGGTGAAGCCAATATTGACCCTGGTTTTGAAGCCATGATCGAACGTATAGGGCCAAATATCCTCACTTATGAGCCATCTTCCGGTAAGCTTTCTGAGTTGTTCCAGTCTGGTGATGTAGCTATAGCTGCTTGGGGGCACAGTCGTGCTAAAGGTTTGGCGAATACGGGCTTCCCAGCTGGATTTGTTTACCCTAAGGAAGGGGCCGTAGCAATCATGACGGCCACATGTCCGGTAGTGGATAGTGATGTGCCTGATCTCTCTCAAAGCCTAGTTAACTACCTGGTATCACCGGAAGTGCAAGCCATTTTGGCGACAGAACTGTCCTTTGGCCCAGTACATAAAGCGACACAAATCTCTGATGAAGTTGCGGCTCGTGTGCCTTATGGTCCAGACCAAGTCGGCACCATGGATGCGATTGACTACTCAATTGTGAACCCAGCTCGCGAAGGTTGGACGAAGCGTTGGAATCGCACGGTTGAATGATCTTGTTAACAGTATGAGTTAAGTTGTATAGCTCCTTGGGAGGGAGGGCCACAGGCCTTCCCATTTTTTTAATTTCAAACGTCAATATCGTAAACCGCTAACAATTATTTAATCCTGTGAGGGCTCGATGTCTTTCCTTTCTTTAAAAAATGTCTCTAAACAGTATGGCGATAGCCTAGCAGTACAAGACTTCAACTTAAATGTTGAAAAAGGAGAGTTTATCTCGCTTTTGGGCCCTTCTGGTTGTGGCAAAACCACAACACTTAATATGATAGCTGGTTTTGAAGAGCCCACTACTGGCACCATTGAAATCAGTGGTAAAGATATGACCTATGCTGCGCCAAATACCCGCGACATTGGTATTGTGTTTCAAAGCTATGCGTTATTTCCTCATATGACTGTTGCTGAAAATGTTGGTTTTGGCTTAGAAATGCGCCGTGTAGGTAAAGAAGAACGTCGTCAACGCGTCCTAGAGACGCTGGAATTGGTGCGTTTAACTCAATTTGCAGATCGTTTTCCCAAAGCCCTGTCCGGTGGACAGCGCCAGCGTGTTGCCTTGGCTCGTGCGATCGTTATTAAGCCACAGCTGCTGTTGTTGGATGAGCCTTTGTCTGCGTTGGACGCCAAAATTCGTGAAAGAATGCAGATAGAGCTGCGCAACATTCAGCATGAAGTTGGAGTGACCACTATATTGGTCACTCATGATCAGGCAGAAGCAATGGCGATGAGCGACCGTATTGCTGTTATGAATTTTGGGCGAATGGCACGTTTGGGCGCGCCTTTTGAAATCTATGAGCAACCTGGAGATTTATTTACCTCTAATTTTCTTGGCTCCACCAATATGTTTGATGGCGAAGTGTCCGAACAGGCTGGTGATGTGGTAATGGTAAATTGCAGTGGGGTTGAACTTTCAGTACAAGGCAATGCAGCCAAGGGCAGCAAAATTACGGTTGGAGTGCGTCCCGAAAAAATTGCCCTTGTTGAGGCTGGGCTAGGGCTAATTGATGCCAAGATTAAAACGCGTATTTTCATGGGAACTCGCTGGGCGTATCAACTTGAATCTAGTTTGGGTACTTTGGATGTTACCTTGCAAAATGCTGGTCATGAGGTGGCGGGCGAGGGTGTAATTGTTGGGGTGACTTGGCCGCGTGATGCGATTCGTATTTTTGCAGAGGGTTAAGTAATGAAACGTTATCTACCTCCTTACCTGCTGAGCGGACCGGCTGTGATTATATTTGTCATCATGCTGGCTGTACCGATGATTATGACCTTCATGCTGAGTTTTAAGAGCTTTAGTTTTTATACTGGTATTACCCCTGATTACGGTTGGCATAACTATCTGGAGGTAGTAACTGACAGCTATTTTCATGAAATATTTTTTCGTACCTATGCTATTTCAATTGGTGTTACTTTGCTGTGTGCATTGATTGGTGCGCCTGAAGCTTACATTCTAAACCGTATGACCAAAGCTTGGCGCTCAATGTGCTTGTTGGCCATCCTTGGGCCTCTGCTTATTTCTGTCATTGTTCGCACCTTAGGCTGGGCATTGCTTATAGGTAACAACGGTGTGATAAACGATGCTCTACTTTTGTTGGGAGTCATTGATGAGCCCTTGAGAATGATGTATACAACACAAGCTATTGTCGTTGCGCTGGTCCATGTGCTGGTACCGTTTATGGTGCTGTCTGTATGGACTACGCTACAAAAATTAGACCCGCAAGTTGAAAATGCTTCAATGTCTTTGGGGGCCTCGCATTTTACGACAATGTACCGAGTTGTGTTGCCGCAAATTATGCCAGGTATTTTAGCTGGATCTTTGATTGTATTTGCCCTTACCGCAAGTGCTTTTGCCACCCCATCAATTTTGGGTGGACGAGCATTGAAGGTGGTAGCTACTACGGCTTATGACGAATATTTAAATACACTTAATTGGCCACTAGGTGCTGCGATAGCCACTATTTTGTTAATAGCTAATATTGTAGTAGTAATGTCGTACAACAAATACGTAGAACATAAGTACGCGGCTGTATTTGATTGAAATAGGGGAGTTAACAAATGAGAAGATATGACAAAAACGGCCCTATTGCTTTAACGTTTAACGCTTTGTTCTTGATATTTATACTGGCACCATTGTTTGTGGTGTGCTGGGTGTCTTTTACCCCAGAAGGTTTCTTGTCTATGCCTACCACGGAGTTTTCCTTACGTTGGTTTGTGGCGATATTGGATCATCCTGAATTTATTAGTGCCTTCTTGTTCAGTGTGTATTTGGCATTTGGGTCGGCCACTGTCGCGGTGGCTTTAGCTGTGCCGGCGGCGCTTGCTACAGCACGTTATCGTTTCCCGGGTCGCGGAATGATTATGGCTTTCTTCATGTCGCCATTAATGATTCCTCATGTAGTTTTGGGTGTGGCATTTTTGAGCTACCTATCTAGCTTAGGTTGGGCAGGCACTTATATAGGCCTTGTGGCTTGCCACGTCATCCTAATCATGCCTTATGCACTGCGCTTAGTGTTAGCTTCGGTTACAGGTATGGATAAAGCAGCTGAGCAGGCAGCACGTTCCTTAGGAGCGTCTAGGTGGACAACTTTTAGAAGAGTAACTATTCCGCTTATCATGCCAGGCGTAACAGGGGGTTGGGTTTTGGCTTTTATCACAAGCTTTGATGAGCTAACTATGACCTTATTTATAGCGTCGCCTAGCAGTACCACCTTGCCTGTTCGTATGTATCAACACATTACTGAAAATGTCGACCCTTTAATAGCTTCAGTTTCGGCGGTAATTATCTTTATTACTATGATTTTAATGTTTGTTTTAGATCGCATATTCGGCCTAGACAAGTTGTTAGTGGGTAAGTGATTTTATGCAATATGATGTAATTGTAATAGGCGGAGGGATGGTGGGTGCTGCTACCGCCTACGGACTAGCTAAACAGGGCCAAAAGGTATTGGTTTTGGATGGCGAGGATCTTACCTTGAGCGCATCAAAGGCTAATTTTGGTCTAGTGTGGGTGCAAGGAAAGGGATGGGATCATGCCCCCTATGCTCAATGGTGCCAAATAGCTACCAATTTGTGGCCAGAACTTAGTGATGAACTCAAGGCTACCCAGGTTGACATCAGCTACCAACGTCGTGGTGGATTTGATTTTTGTATCAATGAACAGGAATGGCAAGAACGCGAAAGTATGATGTCGGCCTTGTGGAAGAATACTGATGGTATGTTTGAGTATGAAATGCTTAACCATAGCAAGCTAAAAAAGATGATACCGGAAATATCTAAATCAGTAATTGGGGCTAGTTTTTCTCCACAAGATGGCCATGTGGACCCTTTGGCGTTATTACAGGCCCTGTGCAAGGCAATGCAAAATTTAGGCGTCACTTATATGGGAAATTGTCTTGTAGAGGCCATAACCCCTACGCACGGCGAGTATGTTGTAAAGGGCGCTAAGGGGGTGTTTACTGCTGGTAAAATTGTCCTGTGTGCTGGCTTAGCTAATGGTCAGTTAGGCGAGCAACTCGGTATGAATATACCCGTGGTAGCCGAACGCGGACAGGTACTGATTACAGAACGCTTAAAGCCATTTTTAAAGTGGCCAACGTTAAATGTTCGACAGACAGCACAGGGTACAGTGCAAATTGGTGACTCCCATGAGGATGTTGGCTTGAACGATGGAACCACTCCCGAGGTATTGAAGCAAATTGCCCAAAGAGCCGTGTTGATGTTTCCACTGTTGTCTTCAGTGCATTTGGTACGTGCTTGGGGAGGCCTCAGAATCTTAACACCCGATGGTAATCCTATTTACCAGCAGTCAACCTCCAACCCTGGCGTGTTCTCAGTTACTTGTCATAGTGGAGTGACTCTGGCTGCAGCCCATGCTGGTCCCTTGTGTGACTGGATACTTGGCGATAGTTATTTGCCTGTAATTGAGCAGTTTAGTATGGATCGATTTGATGTTTAAAGTTTTAGATGACAACCATGAATTTGATACCCAAATTAGTTTTGATGGAAAAGATCATCTTGTGCCTAGCAATATAACTGTTGCTGCAGCGGCACTGCTAATTGGCGTGAAAAGTATTCGTGAAACACCGGTAACAGGCGCAAAACGCATGCCTCTATGTATGATGGGCGTGTGTTACGAATGCCTGATGAAAATAGATGGGGTTGGAAATCAAAGAAGTTGCCAAACTTTGGTTCGCCAAGGAATGGTTATTGAGCGTCAGATAGGCGCTACAGAGGTTGAGGCGGGGTATTATGAAGCCTAGTTATGAATTGCTAATTATTGGAGCGGGCCCTGCTGGTATGAGCGCTGCGTGCGAGGCGGCTCGTAACGGTGTTGCAGTGTGTGTCATTGATGACCAACCAGAACCGGGCGGACAGATTTATCGCAATGCGTCTAGGGCCACGGACAAGCAAAATCAGGTGCTAGGCAAAGACTATCAGCAAGGCAAAAACCTTGTTGATGATTTCAAATCTTATGGTGGGGAATATTATGCCAATGCGAGTGTGTGGCATGTAGATGCCAATAATCAAGTTGGGGTAATCAAAGCGGGGAAAAACTATTTTATTAGTGCCAAGAACTTGGTTATTGCCAGCGGTGCACAGGAGCGGGCAATGCCCATACCGGGCTGGCAATTGCCGGGTGTGATGTACGCAGGTGCAGGGCAAATTTTGTTCAAAGGCTCGGGCATTGTGCCTACAGGAGAATTGGTCCTTGCAGGAACAGGGCCGTTATTACTGCTCTTAGCTAGCCAGTACCTTCATGCTGGGGTAAAAATAAAAGCGATTCTGGACACTACCCCAAAGGGGCGTATTGTTAAGTCGTTAGATAAGCTTTTTTCTGGTGTTCAAGGGTATAAATACCTGATTAAAGGTGCCAGCTTATTGCGCCATATTAAAGCGGCTAAAGTGCCATATTATAAACATGTTGAAGGTTTATGCGCGGTTGGAGTAGAGCGAGTTGAAAAAGTTAGTTTTGCAAGTGCAACAAAAGCTGGGCGTAAGGTGGCAAATATAAGCCTAGATGTTGATACCTTGTTATTGCATCAAGGAATAATACCCAACACGCGATTAGCGCGAGCTGCACAATGCGAGACTACTTGGGATGCGCAACAATCTTGTTGGATCGTTGCTACTAATGAATACGGATTATGTCGCCAAAATACTTATGTAGTAGGCGATGCCGCAAGGGTAATGGGTGCGGTGGCATCACGGATTCAAGGGCGTTTGTGTGGCTTGCATGTGGCTCAAAGCTTAACCAAAGTCGACTCACATAATTGGCAAGTATGGCACAAAGACCTGTTGAAAAAGCTGCGCAAAGAGAATGCAATCAGACCTTTTTTGGACGCTGTTTATCAACCTGCGGACGCCTATTTAATACCACAACAAGACGATGTTATCGTGTGTCGCTGTGAAGAAGTTACCTTGTCTGACATTCAAGATGCTGTTCGGCTGGGCTGCCAAGGCCCTAATCAGGTTAAGTCATATACAAGGTGTGGTATGGGGCCTTGCCAGGGTACTCAGTGTTCTAACACCTTGTCGCATATTGTGGCTAAGCAATCCAATATGCCAATGGCGCAGGTGGGTGAATTAAGAGTGCGTTCGCCGTTAAGCCCTATAACGTTAGGGCAAATAGCCGATTTGTAATAATCACCTAGCTATACCAATAGGGGGGCGTCCGCAAAATGGAGTGTATAAGCCTAATTCCCCAAACAACTTCTTAGCCACCCAAAAGACCTAATGGTCATAATAAAAAATCCAATGGCGCGGCCCATATATCTGCCATAGACAAAATAGGCTGGGTTATTTTGTTTATACTGTGTGCAAAGCTGTTCAATTAAATACCCCATATATTGTAGTGTTGGGTGATAGACCTATAAGGGTAGCGATACTAAAACCAGCATATTGATCCCGTATAGGTTATGCTGTTATCAGTAAGCCTTGGGACTTGTAACATAATAAGAAGCGCGGCTAAAAATAGAACGAGATAGGAGAGTAATACTATGACACTTCTAGAATCAGTCAATATTGCGTCAACAACACAAATGCCCGGTTTTGATCTTCCTGATACTCAAGGAAACATGTGGAATTTTGCGAATCTTACCGGCTCCAAAGGATTACTTGTTGTATTTACCTGTAACCACTGTCCTTATGCAATAGCCGTTTGGGAAAGGATTATTGCCTTATCTATTTGGGCCAAAACCCAGGGAATAAACAGCGTAGCCATAAACTCTAATATTCACCCAAACTACCCTGAAGACTCACCTGAAGAGATGATAAATAAAATTAAAGAATGGCAAATTCCCTTTCCTTATCTTATTGATAGCACTCAGGAAGTTGCCCGTCAATACCAAGCTCAGTGTACACCAGATATTTACCTTGTAAAAAAAGATCAAACCCTTTTTTATCATGGTCGACTGGATGATAGCTGGAAAGAACCTCAAAAAGTGACCAAAGAAGAGTTAAAAATAGCGATAGAATGTTTGACACTTAATAAAGCTTTCTCAGAAAAGCAGAACCCCTCGATGGGATGCTCGATTAAGTGGAAATAAGAGGAGGGATGAAGCGTAGGGCTTCATCTTTGACTGCAGTATTGGGGTAAACTTGATCACTTAACAAGAAATGTTATGCCCACCTCTTGTGCTACTAACTGAGCGATAGCTACAGGTAAAAACGTAGTTTTTGAACTGACTATTGATATAATCATTACCAATCATAGTTTACAAATATGGCATGAGTGAGCGGTTATATATCACATGTTTGTACTTGTTAAACCTACCATCAGGTAAAGAAATCAAATACATTTCCAAGTGTTGATGATGATCCCTTATAAAATTCGGTGTAACCGCATTTGGTACAAGTTACTGCGCTATATTTCTTATTTTGAACATCGAATATTCTTGACCAAAACCCGCCGGAAACCCTAATTTCCCCAGTCTCATAATCCTTGTTTTCGCATCTCATGCACGCCCATTTATTGTGTTGCATATTGATACCGCTTTTTAAGTGGTTATTGAATCTAGTATTGGGCCGCCTTATAGCGGCGGCCCCTCAACGTAACGGATCATATAGTCAATATAATCTATTAGCTTGTTGCTAGCTGTTAGTAAGGACTATTAGCCGCAATATAGTCAGCCACTACTTCGGCAACATCTGGACCATAGTCATAGGCATTTGTCGCATTACGCAACATCTTGTAGCCATCACCGCCACTGCGAACGTAGTTATTGCTCACAGCCTTGTAAGTTTTATCTAGTTCAATCGCTACCCAACTGCCTTCTTCTTCCACCTGCACATCGGAGACTCTTTCTCCAGCAGGCTTACTGGTATCAAAGGCAAAACGAATTCCGGCTACTTGTGGGAAGCGGCCGGCGCCTTCTTCCACCTTACTAACTCCGTTCTCCAATGCGGCAATCAGAGTGGCCCCATCAACTTCAAAAGTTGCTAGAGTATTCTGGAATGGCAGGACAGTATAAACCGCTCCCATGGAAACGTCTCCAGCATCCAGAGATGTGCGTAAACCACCACCATTTTGCAAGGCAATCGTGACACCCTGATCAGCTACTTTTGCCAACATGGCTGTGGTCACCAATTGTCCCATCTCACAAGCTTTTACCCGGCAGCTTTCGCGGCTACCATCAATGGCTGATTTGGTTTGTCCAATAATGGTGTTACGAATTATGTCCAGAGGCACACTGGCAGCACTGATTTTGGCCTTAGTGATGGAGTCTTCTTCGACACTAGAATCCATGATCAAAGGCTCACCAGTGGCAGAGCTAAGATTGCCCTGAGCATCAAAAGAAACATTTAGCTCACCCAAGAACTTACCATAAGCATAGGCTTGTACCACTGCGACACCATTAACCATAGTCGGATAAGGTCCCGCTGCACGATCAGAAACATTGGATAAGTAGGTGTTGGAATGGCCCCCTACAATTACGTCGACACCAGTAGTGTTTGCTGCAATTTTTTGGTCCAAGAGATAGCCACTGTGGGACAGCACAACAATCTTGTTAATACCGCGCTCCGTTAGGCTGTCAACTTCAGTTTGTACAGCAGCTACAGGATCAGAAAACTTCACATTCTGCCCCGGGTTAGATATCTCGTCGCTATCTTCTGGTGTTACACCTATCAAACCAATGGCTTCACCACCACGCCAAATGATCGCAGATTTGGCGAGCTTTTTGGACAAAGTAGGCTCCAAGCTCACATCAGCGTTGGACATAAGTACGGGAAAATGAACGGCCTGCATAAAACCGGCCAATACTTCTGGACCATCATCAAACTCGTGGTTACCAACGGTCATTGCGTCATAGCCTAAATTATTCATCATCTGGGCCGCTAGTTGGCCCTTGTAGTAAGTGTAATAGAGAGAGCCTTGAAATTGGTCACCACCATCCACAAGAATAGAGTTAGCCGACCGGCTGCGGGACTCGTTTATTGCTGTATACAAACGGGCAGAACCGCCAAAGCACTTTCCTTCCGCATTTTTTTCAGCACTACAGGCAGAGTCATACTTACTAATTGGCTCAAAACGAGCATGAAAATCATTGGTATGTAAGATGGTTAAGTCATAGGCAAGTGTTGGAGCACTAACAAAAGCGGCCATCACCGCCATTGATATTGCCCCTTTAAATAATATCTGTTTCATAAAATTACTCTCATAATAGATTTGTTATTTTTACTTTTTTTATGGCTCGTCATTGTCTGGCAATGAGCGGCTTTAGCATAGTAACAAAATTAAAGCAAAAGTAAATAAATTTCACTGACTGTAAAAAATTGCACATGTGAAAAGTAATCGTGATCAGCAAGGCAATTGTGATCAATCTAAGATGACAGTTCTAATGGTGTTATCTCGCCCCTCGGGGGGCATTAGGGAGAATTTGTGAAAAAAGTTCCCTAATTGTTGGGTGTTACCATATTTCGTTTGAGGCTATAACTTTGTTTTATATGGGAATAAATAGTTTCTGATTAGTGTGATTTATAAAAACTCCTGGAAATAGATACGTTATTAAATAGCGCTAGGCCTACTAAATTCTATATTGAAGATGAGTAGTGTGATCCCTGAAAATCGCATATACCGTGTTTTCTCGTTTTATATAATTTCCTGAATAATTCAAAGATATCCCTCTGAACTTGACCTTATCTCCATATTTAATATTATGGCATGGGTGAGAGTGCCAATTGATTTACTCGTAAGGAGGTGATTATGGGACGGCTAGTTGCAATGTTGATAACAACCCTGTGGGTGTCAGTTGCCCATGCCGGAATTGAGTCCTGGTCTGATCAGACTATTTGCCGGCTGGTTGAGGAGCAACCTGACACAGCGGCATACCTGGCCGAAGCAGTTGCTCGTGGGCTACCTTGTGGTTCCGGTAAAGAGTTTTTGGAGCCAAGGCAGGGAGTAAAGCGGCAAGTTGAGGGCGGTCTCACTGTGCTGGCGGCAGCCGATGTTTCGGATGGGGCGATCAAAATTACACGTAAGTGGCTAAAGGTGGCTGAGAAAAACTGGTTTCAGGCATATCCTTCAGGATCCGAGCGTCGTTACCCCATAATCCTAACTATTGTCGGTAACAATGAAAAGGCTGCAGTAGAACTGGAAGATGCGCTTTGTGAACTTATCCAGACTGACTATCAGGCAACGCTGAAACACTCGCGATGTCGTGCCGATTATAAACCCTCCAACTGCCGTGTTGGGCGGTGTTACATTGCCCAGTATGCGATTGAGGGTGGGGCATCGATTTCCTCTTCACGCATGAATGACGGTTTCTTCTTGATGATCATGAGTGGCAAGAATCCACCCCCAAGTCATCCTGATTGGAAAACGGTAGTGCTTCATGAAAGCTTTCATATCTACCAATTATCCCAAATCTCTACCAAGAACCGAGATTTGCATGAGCGTAAGGTTGGGCGAAGAACTGGTGATCACGATCGTGACGTGCCATGGTGGAGTGAGGGCACGGCTGAATACATGGGGTTGTTGTTGTATTCCCGCCAGCCGAATGTGAGTTCCAGATTCCTTAAAAACAAAATGGGTGATCTGCTTGGCTACCATGGCCAAGGCTCCGCCCCTGTTATCAAGGAATATTTTAGCACTGGTACTAAGCTCTACAACATAGATTATGGTGAGCATCGTCGTTTTGGCTATACAGTAGGGCCTTGGTTTGTTGCCTATCTGGTAAGCCAAGTGGGTGAATCACAGATCCATGAATTCTATGCCGATGTTGATGGTATGGACTTTGAAAAAGCGTTCATCAAGCATTTTGGTAAGCCCTACCGCGATTACGTTGATGAATTTGAGGTGTTTTTGGATCAGCCTATTCGGAAACTTCTGAAGATTATCCCCTGAGTAGCTTTGTCTGTTGTGTTACTAGCAATGTACTTAAGGCTGATCTGCAGACTTATGTTTTGGATTGAAGTCCATATGCAGGCCATGACAATGGATTGTTGAATGGCTAGAAGACACAGTTGCTAACTACGCAAGATGGGTCTGGTTAGGCAGGTTGGGCCACCTTCACAAGCG
>ERZ1047985.21-NODE-21-length-147827-cov-11.120063_pt1 | contig 147827 bp, 139 predicted proteins | sample MGYA00383097_ERZ1047985 | MGnify/ENA primary metagenome ERZ1047985 (study PRJEB29581, sample SAMEA5548367) | metagenome | biome: marine; feature: coastal; material: water | depth 50 m | study: Short-term variability in the microbial, nano- and picoplankton...
ATCTAACAAGGAAATAGTGCCCACTAAAGCGCCAATAGTTAAATAGATACCATATTCAGCTGACCCTAAATGACTTAAAATGAAAGGTGTCATTAATAATCCAATAACATTGGTTAATACAATAGTTGTATAGTTTAAAATGGCTCCTTTTTTAAGTTGGCTCAAAATAGTTGTTTTTTATCTGGATAATTTAAAATTATAGTCTACCGTTTACAGGCTCTTTTAGAATCCCTTTAACATCATATAACACGCCATTTGGTTTCAGTAAAGCGTTTAAGTCTTCTTTTAAAAACTCGTTATGCGCTACAGTGAGCACAATAGCATCAAATTTTCCTTCTGGTAATTGTTTTGTGGTTTCCAAATTATACTCATGTTGTACTTCTTCTGGATTTGCCCAAGGGTCATATATGGTTACGTTGGTGCCATAGCTTTTTAATTGATTAATAACATCAACAGCTTTAGTATTTCTAACGTCTGGACAGTTTTCTTTAAAGGTGATGCCTAAATTTAGAATTTTAGCCCCTTTTATACGAATATCATTCTGCACCATCAATTTAATAATCTCTGAAGCCACATATTGGCCCATACTATCATTAACACGGCGTCCTGCCAGAATAATTTCCGGATGATAGCCTACCTCTTGTGCTTTTTGAGCTAAATAGTATGGGTCGACTCCAATACAATGGCCACCCACTAGACCTGGTTTAAAAGGAAGGAAATTCCACTTCGTACCAGCCGCTTCTAAAACCGCATGGGTATCGATATCCATCAGGTTAAAAATCTTTGCTAGTTCGTTTACAAAAGCAATATTGATGTCTCGCTGAGAATTTTCAATAACTTTTGCAGCTTCCGCTACTTTAATGGTAGGAGCAAGGTGGGTACCTGCGGTAATCACACTTGCATATAAGGCATCTACTTTTTTACCAATATCTGGCGTAGATCCAGCGGTTACTTTTAAAATTTTATCAACCGTATGTTCCTTATCACCTGGATTGATGCGCTCTGGAGAATAGCCAGCGAAAAAATCTGAATTGAATTTAAGTCCACTTACTTTTTCTAAAACTGGAATACATTCATCTTCAGTGGCTCCAGGGAAAACGGTGGATTCATAAATAACAATATCTCCTTTTTTTAATACGTTACCAACCGTTTCACTAGATTTATATAAAGGTGTTAAATCTGGTCTGTTATTTTTGTCGATAGGTGTAGGTACTGTGATGATATAATAATTACAGTCTTTGATATCATTAAGTGATGCTGAGCAATAAAGACCAAGGTCATTACTTGGTTTGCTTTTTAAAACAGATTGTAATATTTCAGGTTCAACTTCTAGTGTGGCATCATGCCCTTGTAATAATTCATTAATTCGTTTTTGATTAATGTCAAAACCCACAACAGCATACTTTGTTCCAAAAAGTCGCGCTAGTGGCAAGCCTACATAACCTAAGCCTATAATGGCAATTTTATCTTTAGTCATAATTATAATATTATTGTCCTATGGAATAATATTCGAATCCAATATGCTCCATGTCTGATTTATCTAAAATATTCCGACCATCGAAAATGAAAGCAGGCTTTTTCATACTAGCATAAATTTTTTCCCAATCATAGGTTTTAAATTCATCCCATTCGGTCATAATGGCCACTGCATGTGCCTCTATTAAAGTGTCGTACGGCGATGCTGATGTGCTTACACCATTTTCGTTTTCTGCCTCTGTTCTGGTATTCAAATAATTTAAATCGGTTTGAATTTTAACATGAGATACCTTTGGGTCGTAAACAGAAATATGGGCTTGTTCGTTTAACAAATGATCTGCTACATAAATGGCTGCTGACTCTCTGGTATCGTTGGTGTCTTTTTTAAAGGCCCAACCTAGCATGCCTATTTTTTTTCCAGACACTGTATTGTATAATGTTTTTATTAATCGATCTGAAAACCGTCTTTTCTGGTAATCATTCATGAGTATGACTTGTTCCCAATAATCTGCGACTTCATCTAAATGATAGCTTTTTGCTATGTAAACCAGGTTTAAAATGTCTTTTTGAAAACAAGACCCTCCAAAACCAACAGAGGCTTTTAAAAATTTAGAGCCTATTCTAGAATCCATACCTATAGCTTTAGCCACTTCATTTACATTAGCTTCGGTATGTTCACATAATTCTGAAATAGAATTTATACTTGAAATACGTTGTGCTAAAAAGGCATTTGCGGTTAATTTAGACAATTCCGACGACCACAAATTCGTTCTAAGGATTCGATCTTGAGGCACCCAACTTCCATAAATATTGGCTAGACTTTCAATGGCGTCTATCGATTCGCCTCCAATTAAAACCCTATCTGGGTTTAATAAATCTTGGACAGCTGTTCCTTCCGCTAAAAATTCTGGATTGGATAGGATATTAAATTTAACAGCACTACCAGAGTTGTGCAATATACTTTTAATAGCTTCTGCTGTTCTAACCGGTAAAGTAGATTTTTCCACCACTATTTTATCTGTTTTTGCCACTTTTGCAATATTTCGGGCGCAAAGTTCTACATATTTTAAATCGGACGCCATCCCTTTTCCCTTACCATAGGTTTTAGTTGGCGTATTTACTGATATAAATATCATTTCAGAGGCATCAATAGCTTTGTCTATCTCGGTGGAAAAGAATAGGTTTTTACCTCTAGTTTCTTCAACAATCTCAGCCAAACCTGGCTCATAGATTGGTAAGTTAGACAGATCAGAATCGTTCCAAGCCGCAATACGATCGGCATTAATATCAACAATAGTGATGTTTATATGCGGGTTATTTTTAGCGATAACAGCCATGGTAGGTCCACCTACGTAACCAGCTCCGATACAACAAATGTTTTTTACTAACATATTTATTTATATTAATTTTTAAATCATCAAGTAATCCCTTTTTTCAACCGCTGTTAAGATTCATTTTGGGTACTATTTTTAAGGATTGTTATTTTTTTAGTACTAATAATAATCAGTATTATTTCATAGTTAATACCCTACATTTTCGTGTTCCATATCGCAAATCTATGTAATTAATCGTAAAAAACAAGCGTTTTGTCGATTTTTTAATGAAAAAAAATGATTTCGTATTTGATTTTTTGACCTAAGTTCACATCTTCTTTGCAATGCTTTATAGGATTCAAGGCGTAATCATAAGACACATTTTTCAATTAACACGTTTACTGTAAGTTTTCCCAGTACCAATTAACAGCTTCTTTTATGCCATCATTAATATTGTATTTGGGATTGTAGTTTAATAATTTTTTTGCTTTATCAACAGAGGCTAGAGAATGTGGGATGTCACCAACTCTATTTTCACGATGTTCTATTTCAATAGTTTTAATAGATTCATCGAACGTAGAAAGGTGTTCTTTTAACAACGTTGTTAATTCTAATAAGGTAGTTCTGTCTCCAAAAGCTACATTATAAACGGTATTTAATGCTGCTTCATTAGTAGTGGTTATAGCAAGCATATTCATTTGCAAAACATTATCTATATAAGTAAAATCTCTGGAGTAACTGCCATCTCCATTAATGACAGGTGATTCGTGATTGATAAATTGCTTAACAAAAAGAGGAATGACTGCAGCGTAAGCACCATCTGGGTCTTGTCGTCGCCCAAAAACGTTAAAATAACGTAAGCCAATGGTATCTAATCCGTAAGCTTTTTGAAAGATATCCGCATAGAGTTCATTAACATATTTCGTAATGGCGTAAGGGGATAGCGGTTTTCCTATAACGTCTTCAACTTTTGGCAGTGCTTCATGATCGCCATACGTTGATGAACTCGCAGCGTAAACAAAACGTGTTACTTTAGCATCACGTGCCGCAACAAGCATATTTAAAAACCCAGACACATTAACATCATTTGTTTTTATGGGATCGCTAATGGATCGTGGTACAGAACCTAAAGCTGCTTGATGTAATATATAGTCAACATTTTGGCAGGCTTTATGACAATCTTCAAGGTTTCTTATATCACCTTCAATAAACTTAAAGTTAGTATCACTTAGAAATGGTTCTATGTTTTCGCGTTTACCGGTAGAGAAGTTATCTAAGCAAACTGTTTTTATATTATTAAATAGAAGGGTTTCGCATAGGTTGGAGCCTATAAAACCAGCTCCGCCAGTTACTAGAACAGTCTTATTTTGTAGATTTTTTAGCATTAAATTTGGGTTTATTCTTAATTGCAACCGCAAATATGTGAAAAAATATTTAAAAATGTACGATTATTATGTTAAGTCGACGTTTTTTACGATTAAAATCAGAGTCTTAACTTTTAAATGAGTTTAATCGATAAAAAGGAAGAATACAACTTGCAATGAGCTATTTACAATTGGTTGTATACAGTCTGAAAAGGCTTTACACCATGACCTATTAAAGTGTGTTATTTTTAGGTGTAATCAGTTATAAAAATGTCTGTATTTGTAAACGTTCGTTCTTCATCATTTGGTTGTATTAGGTGCCTGTTTTTTTAGCTCATGCTCCAAGATTTAAACATAATAGTTACCAAACTGTTTTCAGATGCTTATGTATGGCGATAACTAGGTGTTTATTGGGTTTAATTATTTCAATAATCTTATCATGTCATGGCCTCTGCCAAAACATATATACATACACCAAAAAAATAGGCTATTAATTAAGATTAGTTATCATTAATAGTTCCAACCCATCACATTTAGTGTCAATCCGCATTTTTTTCTATCGATAATCTGCAAAGATTATCTATAAAAATTTGACAAAATGTAGTTAACCGAATTTAATAACTCTTTTAGCGAATTAAGGGTTATCTAATCTTATTATATGGAAACAATTATTAAATTTACACCGTAGAAACAAAATTGAATTGATTAATAGCATTTTTAATTTAATTGTAATAAAAGGTAAATTAAATATTTCCCAAACTCTCAAATGTAATCTGTACTAAAAGGTAGATTAGATTTTTAAATATTTAAACCGTTTAATTACAATTGTTTTAAGTTATTAATATAAAAAAATTTATTTTGTTACACATGCAAGAGGGACTATTCGAAATTATTTTTATGCTTTCAAAACAGCATAGTTATTTAAACTATGGGTATCAATTTATGCGTCTAATATAAAAATTAAGTTTAAGTGTTGACTAAAACAAAAATATATCTTTCTTCACCCCACATGGGAGGCTCTGAGCAAAAGTTTGTTAATGAAGCTTTTTCAACAAATTGGATAGCTCCACTAGGCCCTAATGTAGATGGTTTTGAGAATGATTTGAAACGCTATTTAGGAGGTGCTAAACATGTTGCAGCACTAAGTTCTGGGACGGCAGCTATTCACATGGCTTTACAGTTGCTAGATGTGTCGAAAGGTGATGAAGTTTTATGTCAAAGTTTTACTTTTTCTGCTTCTGCTAATCCAATCATCTATCAAGGTGCTACACCTGTATTTATTGATAGTGAATCGGACACTTGGAATATGTCTCCAGAATTATTGGAAATAGCGATCCAAGATCGTATTGAAAAATATAAAAAACCTAAAGCCATCATTGCCGTTCATTTATATGGTATGCCTTATAAAGCGAATGACATTAATGCTATAGCTAAAAAGTATGATATCCCTGTTATAGAGGATAGTGCTGAGGCTCTTGGAAGTAGATACTTTAGCCAAGAATGTGGAGCACTTTCAGATATGGGAATCCTATCATTTAATGGGAATAAAATCATTACAACCTCTGGTGGAGGTGCCTTAATTGTTGATACAGATAAGTTAAGGGAGAAAGCTATTTTTTTATCAACCCAGGCAAGAGATAATGCGCCTCATTATGAGCATTCATCAATTGGTTTCAACTACAGAATGAGTAATGTATTAGCTGGAATTGGTAGAGGACAAATGGAAGTGATTGATGATCGAGTAGCCGCTAGACGGAAGAATTTTGATTTTTACAAACAGCATCTGTCGCACTATAAAGAAATTACGTTTTTAGAAGAACCTGAAAATTTCTTCTCAAATAGATGGATTACATGTATTGAAACCGAATCGTTCGAACTTAGAGAACAAATACGATTAGAATTATTAAAAGACGATATAGAATCTAGACCACTTTGGAAACCCATGCACATGCAACCCGTTTTTAAAGATTATTTACATTTTACTAATGGAACATCAGAGCAACTTTTTGATAAAGGTCTTTGTTTGCCAAGCGGATCGAATTTAAGTCAAGATGACTTAGATCGTGTTCTTAATACTATTATAAATACCCTAAATACCCTACATAATGATAAATAACTACTTTGCCTATTACTCACAAAAATATGCGTCTAAATGGCTTGTTTTTGGAATTGATTTAAGTTTAATCTTAGTGACCTTCTTTTTAGCTTATTTTATAAGATTTAACTTTACGCTTAATTTTGATTTAAATCAATTTTTTGTTCAAATTCCATTTGTTTTGGTGGTATCGGCACTAAGTTTTTTAATCAGTGGATCTTTTAAAAGTGTTATTAGACATACTGGATTTACAGATGTTATGAATGTTTTTAAATCTATAGTTTTAATAGTTCTAACCAGTATTGTTGTCATTTTATTAAATAAACTTACCGGTGTTGTACCTGGATTTACAATTCCGTTTTCAATACTCGTGATGCATGCTTTATTAAGTTTTGTAGTACTTAGCTCAAGCAGATTGATTTTTAAGATGGCCTATGGCTACTTAAAATCTAAATTATTGTTATCAAAAAGAGTCTTAATATATGGTACAGGAGATTCAGCTATTGTAACGTATAATGCATTATTGAGCAATTCAAAAACTCGTTTTAATATCGTAGGTTTTGTTGATGATACTGTTAAAAAGAATGGTAAGGCTATAAATGGCGTGCGCATTTTATCTTACAATGATTTGAACCAAAATTATTTATCTTCTAATAATATAGACGAAATTATAGTAGCGCAACAAAATGTAGATACTAACAAATTGATGAACCTTATTGATAACTTATCTAATTCTAAAGTTAAAGTTACAAAAGTACCGCCTATTGAACAGTGGATTAATGGTGAGTTAAGTGCTAAACAAATTGAGCAAGTACAAATTGAAGATTTGTTAGGACGCCCACCTATTGAAATTGATAACCCTAATTTATTAAATGAATTTAGAGGCGAAACCGTTCTTGTAACTGGTGCTGCTGGATCTATTGGTAGCGAGCTGGTAAAGCAGCTTTCAAATTTTGATGTGAAACACTTAATTTTAGTGGATCAGGCAGAGTCTGCACTTTATGATGTGGAACAAGATTTAAAGCGAGACGGAAAGTTTAATTATACGGCCGTTGTTGCAGATATTAGAGATGGTTTAAGAGTTGATTCTATTTTCCAAACGAATAAGCCAACTATGGTTTTTCATGCAGCAGCATATAAGCATGTCCCATTAATGGAAAAGGCGCCTTATGAAGCCATAAAAATAAATGTTAACGGAACGAAATTATTAGCAGATACATCCTCGCGTTATAATGTTAAAAAATTCGTTTTCATTTCTACCGATAAAGCGGTTAACCCAACGAGTGTTATGGGAGCAACCAAGCGTATGGCTGAAATGTACATTAGTTGCCTTCAAAAGGAAAGTAAAACGAAGTTTATTACGACACGATTTGGTAATGTTCTAGGGTCTAATGGCTCCGTGATTCCTTTATTTAAAAAGCAAATAGAAGTTGGTAATGCGCTGACCTTAACACATAAAGATATTACACGATATTTCATGACGATTCCTGAGGCTTCTCAGTTAGTGCTTGAAGCAGGAACAATGGGTAAAGGTGGTGAGATCTTTATATTTGATATGGGCGAATCTGTAAAAATTTATGATTTGGCAAAGAATATGATTAAACTTTCAGGTTTAAGATATCCTGAAGACATTGATATTAAAATTACAGGACTAAGACCAGGTGAGAAGTTATATGAAGAATTATTAGCTAATGGAGAAAATACATTATCTACATATCATAAAAAAATATTAATCAGTAAAACTCGAGCATTAGATTATGCTAAAATAAAATCTGAGATTGAAGAACTTTGTATCACAAATCGTTTTCAAAATAACAACATTGTAATGAAAATGAAGAGTTTAATACCAGAATATAAATCTAATAACTCAGAATATGAGAAGTTCGATACTCGGGTTAAGGTTTACAAAAAAGCTAAAGATATCTTAGATAATAATTCAGAAGAATCTAAATTTTTTAAGTCTATTCAATAGTATTTTATTTAAAATCTCGTATTTTCATCCCCAAATCTAATTAAAATGATATATTCTTGTTTTAAAACCAAGTTTACAATAACTAGTATAATTGTATTACTTTCCTTATCATCATGTGTTTCTAAAAAAGAAGTTGTTTATTTTCAGAATGCAAAAGATTTTGAAACTATGGTCGATACAGATACCTTCACGCCTAAATTCAAGGTGAATGACATTATTAGTGTTTATGTGTCCACATTTGATATGGATGCCTCGAGACCTTTTAACTTGTCTAAAGATGGCGGAAATAATAACAATACTGAATTTTTAGATTATTTAATTGATAATGAAGGGAATATAGACTATCCCGTTTTAGGTAAAATAAAATTATTAGGATTGAGTGTTCAAGAAGCACAAGAATTATTCAAAGATAAACTCGCTTTATACCTAAAAGATCCAATTGTTAATATCCGAATTTTGAATTTTAGAATTTCTGTTCTAGGTGAAGTTGGAAGCCCGGGCATGTATGAGGTTTCGGGAGAACGGATTACGATACTCGAAGCTTTGGCATTAGCTGGAGATTTAACGATTAAAGGACAAAGAGAAAATATATTGGTTGTTAGAGATTTTAATGGTACTAAAACCTATACGCGAGTAGATTTGACTAATAAAGAGTTATTTAATTCTCCGGTATATTATTTAACCCAAAATGATACTATTTATGTTGAGCCGAATAATTCTGCTGTAAGTGGGGCTTCTGGTGATATGAGAATTTCGACAATTATCAGTATCTCATCATTCTTGGTAACAACAGCATTAATATTTGTAACACGACGCTAACTTATGAATTCAAACATGAACAACCTAAATTCTTTTAATTCATCACAGGTTAGTTTTGATTTAAAAAAAGAAATTAGAGCCTTTTCTAAACATTGGATGTGGTTTGTTTTAAGTACTACATTTTGTGTGATTTCAGTATATTTTTATTTAAGATATACACCCTCTGAGTACGGCGCCAGTGGAAAGATTATGCTCATGCTTAATGATGGTTCTAATCCAGCAGATGCCATATTAGGGGATATGGGGCAATTCTCAAATAGCGCTAGTAAAGATGTGGAAGACGAAATATTAGTTCTAATGTCTAGAGAATTAATGAGAGGTGTTGTGAGTAAACTAGAATTAAATAAGCAAATTTTTGCTAAAGGAAGAGTTATAGACAGTGAGTTTTTTCCAATTTCGGGGGCCCCTTTTAAAGTTAATTTTATGGAATCTGACTCCCTCATATACGAATCGAATCTTGATTTTAGTGTGCAAATAGTTTCAGAAACGTCATATAATTTAATTTGTAAGCCTGGAGCATCAGATGAAGCGGTTTCTAAAAACGTGTTTTTTGGAAAAAATGCCACGACCCCGATAGGAGATATTATAGTGACTCCAAATACCAAGAACATATCAAAATTAGTAGGTAGAGTATTTGATATAAAAATTCGTTCTTTAGAGCGAGTCGCTCGAAAATATAGAGAAGATGTTTATATTACGCCACTTCAAGAAGGTTCTAAAATAATCGATATATATTTAGAGGACGCTTCTAAGAATAAAGCTGAAGCTATTATTAATACATTAGTTGATGACTACAATACAATGGCGATAGAGGCAAAAAGTACACAAGCTACTAATACAGCTGATTTTATTGGTGAAAGAATTGATATCATAGCTACTGACTTGTCAAGCGTAGAGGATGACATTGAGCAATTCAAAACTGGAAATAAATTAACAGATATTACATCTGAAACGAGCTTGTATTTGAATTCTAATGCCGCTATAGAGCAAGAGTTGGTTGTCGCTAGAACAGAGTTTAATAAAATTAATTTTATTAAGAATCAAATAAATGATGATGCTTTTGCTCGAATACCACTAAATCTCGGTGCATTGGATGCTTCTCTAGGTCTTATTGCTAATAAGTACAATGAGCTTTTAGATAATAGAGATCGACTTTTAAAAAGTTCTAATGAAAAAAATCCTATCATCGTAAATTTAGATCAACAACTAAATACCCTAAGAAACACCCTTTTTGAGAGTCTTGATAATTCTTCAAAAACTATTGGTTTTCAAATTAGAAGCCTTGAAAATCAATCCACAAAAATAAGCTCAAAAATTTATGCGGTGCCAGGGCAAGTTAGAAAATCGAGAGACATAGAGCGTGAACAAGGTGTTAAAGAGTCTTTGTATTTATACCTTTTAGAAAAGCGTGAAGAGGCTACCATATCATTAATGTCTACACCTCCTAATGTGAAAATTATTGATAGAGCTCATGCCAGTAGCACTCCTGTATTCCCCAATAAACTAGTGATGTATTTTTCTTCTTTACTAGTTGGGTTACTTATTCCTTTTATCATTATTTATGTTAAAAATCTATTAGATACCAAAATACATAATAGAGAAGATTTAGAAGGCGTGTTAAATAGCATAGCCATTATAGGTGAAGTGCCAAGACTATCTGGAAAAGAAAAGATTTTAATTACTCGGAATGACAGATCTATTTTATCAGAATCTTTTAGAATTATACGAACCAATCTGGAGTATATTAGGCGCAGTAGTGCTGTTAAAAAATATAATAATGTCGTGTGCGTAACCTCTACTATAAACGGAGAAGGTAAATCCTTTTTTAGTTTAAATATGGCGCTAACCATCGCTAATACAGGTAAAAAAGTCTTGTTAATTGGTGCAGATGTTAGAAATCCTCAAATTTACTCAGCAATTAAAAAAAATAAAAAAGATAAAGATCCTTCAAAAAGAGGATTAACGGACTATTTGTCTGACAAATCTGTTAGTGTTTCAGGAACCATTAATGATTATAAAATAAACGATATTGCTATTGATATTTTACTTTCTGGGAAAGTACCACCTAATCCTGCCGAATTATTGATGAGCGATCGATTAAAAGATTTATTTGATACGGTTTCAGAAGACTATGATTATGTGATTGTTGATACAGCCCCATCTATGTTAGTTACAGATACCTTATTGATTAGTGAGTATGCTGGATATACTATTTATTTGACAAGAGCAGGCCATACTGAAAAGAGAATATTAAACTTTACTCAAGAATTGAATGCAGCGAAAAAACTGAATAACATGATGCTCGTTGTTAATGATGTAAAGCAGTCTAATTTTGGTTATGGTGCGAAATACGGTTACTACGGAGCTCCAGAAAAGAAAGGATTCTTTAGCAGATTTAGAACATCTTAACACAAAACAATTTTAAATAAAAAAAAGCATCTTTAAAAAGATGCTTTTTTTGAACACGTTTATAGGTATTCGTTTTTATTTATTGTAAAATTCAAAAGCTTCGATGATTACTTTATTATCAACTAAACAATCCATCTTGCATGCACCAATAGCTTCCAAGAGCACAAAATTGATATTACCATGATTGTTTTTCTTATCGTATTTTAGTAACTCAATAATAGCTGGGTAATCACTTTCTTCAATAATCACTTTATCATAATAACTTAGAAATAGTGTTTTTATACTATCCCTTGATTCTTTTGGGAACCCAACTAATTCGGTTGAAATATAAGTGGCTAAAATCATGCCTATAATAATAGCTTCGCCATGTAGTAATGCCGTTTTATTTGGGCTACTTAAAAAATAGGACTCTATTGCATGACCTAAGGTATGTCCGAAATTTAAAGTTTTTCGCAACCCATGTTCCAAAGGGTCTTCTTCGACAACATTTCTTTTTATAATAACAGATTCATATATTAAATTGTCTAAATCGTCAAGTGAAAGTTTCGATAAATCTTGAAATTTATTCCAATAGCCTTCTCCTGTAATTAAACCATGTTTGAGCATCTCTGCTAATCCAGAGCGCATTTGATTTTTAGGTAGGGTATCTAAAAATTGTGTATCGATAAGTACCAAATCAGGATTACTAATAACACCTATTTGGTTTTTTAAATGTCCTAAATCAACCCCCGTTTTCCCACCAACAGAAGCATCAACCATAGATAGTAAGGTCGTGGGAATATTTATATAGGCCATACCACGCTTAAAAGTGCAAGCTGCAAAGCCTCCTAAGTCTGTTATAACACCACCACCAATATTAATCATTACACTCTTTTTGTCGGCATCCAAGTCAGAAAGTGTATTCCAAACGCCAACACACGTATCGATGGTTTTGTTTATTTCACCAGATTCTATTTCAATGATTTCTATCGTCTTATCTGTTTCTAAATATTCTAAAAGTTTAGGCAGACAATGTAAATGCGTATTTTCATCAACTAAAATAAAAATTTTAGAAAAATTATGCGCTTCAATGTGCTGATTTAAAGCGTCAAAGCACGTATTATTAAAATGAATTATACTAGTGTTAGATGTAATAGAATCCATAAAAGAATTATTGTTTTTTTAAGGCAGTGAAATTAAGAAGTTTTTATATAAAATGATAACTTAGCTATAATTATCTTTATGTAAATTTTATAACATGAACACAGATTTAATTTTTAACGATACCGAAATTGCTTTTTCATTAAAGACAGACTCTGAATTAGAGCGTGCATATTTCTTATTTAAAATGATTTCTATAGAACCCTTAGTTCGTATTGGGACTGCTGCTACTAATTTTGCTATTAAAGCGCATTTACCAATTGAAGGCTTAATTCGTTCTACGGTTTTTGATCATTTTTGTGGTGGTGTGAATGAAGAAGATTGTTTATCTGTAATTGATAACATGTATCAAAAAGGGGTAAGTTCTGTTTTAGATTATTCTGTTGAAGGCAAAGAAAGCGAAAATGAGTTTGATGCTGCCAGAGATAAAATTTTGAAAATAATTGATTTTGCAAAAGAAATTGACGCTATACCCATTGCCGTATTTAAACCAAGTGGTTTTGGACGTTATTATTTATATGAAAAAATAGGTAGTGGAGCCACTTTAAGCAAAAATGAGGAAGCCGAGTGGTCTAGAGTTTTAGAACGCTATGATGCTGTTTGTAAAAAAGCTAAGGCTAATGATGTTGCGGTTTTAATTGATGCGGAAGAAAGTTGGATGCAAGATGCTTGTGATGTCCTTATTACCAATTTAATGATTATTTATAATACAGAAAAACCGATAGTTTACAACACATTACAAATGTATAGACATGATAGGCTGGCATTCTTAGAACAGGAACATAAAAAAGCTAAAAAAGGAAATTATTTTCTAGGGTTTAAGTTGGTGCGTGGCGCTTATCTGGAAAAGGAAAATGAAAGAGCTGAAGAAAAAAGTTATAAATCACCTATATGTGATAGTAAATTTGAAACAGACCTGAATTTTAATAATGGAGTACATTACATGATGGACCATTTAGATTGTATGTCTTTGTTTGCTGGAACCCACAATGAAGATAGTTCTTATCTGCTAATGAATTTAATGCGTGAAAAAAAATTACTCAACAATGACCCTCGTATTTGGTTTGGTCAATTATATGGTATGAGTGATCATATTAGTTTTAATCTGGCTAATAAAGGTTATAACGTTGCAAAGTACGTACCCTTTGGCCCCGTAAAGGATGTTATGCCTTATTTGATTAGACGCGCAGAAGAAAATACATCGGTAGCTGGACAAACAGGAAGAGAATTAGCGTTAATTAAAAAAGAGAAAAAACGCAGAAAATAAAGTCTTTAACAATAAGATATAGTGGCGTTAAATAGATTTTAGTGTATTTCTATTTGGTAATCACTTTAACAATAGTAAGTCCGATAAGTTTCAGATCAAAAAAGAAATTTCTCTTACCGATATACGCTTTATTATATTTCAACTTATCTGGAATAATCATTTTGATAAAAAAAGCTTCAGGATCTTTGGCTGTTTTTAAAAGTTCAACTTCGTTTCTATATTTTAAAGAGGCCAAACCTGTAATACCTGGTCGCACATCAAATATTTTCATATCATCATCATTATAAAAATTGACATAATAACGCAGTTCTGGTCTGGGTCCAACGAAACTCATATCCCCTTTAAGGATATTAATAAGTTGCGGAAATTCATCTATGTTATAACGCCTTAAGACATAACCAATTTTGGTTATCCTTGAATCATTATTCCCAAGAGTTAATAATCCTTTTTTATTGGACTGCACGCTCATGGTTCTAAATTTAAATATATTAAAGTCTTTATTGTTTTTTCCAACCCGACCTTGAATAAAGAGTATTGGTCCTTTTGAGTCTAATTTTATTAGAATAGAAATTAATAGTAAGATTGGAAAGAGTAGCATTATTCCAATTACCGAGAAAACAACATCAAAGAGTCGTTTTAACATTTTTAATTGTAAATTTTAAGGTTTAAAACAGTAGCTATACTATCACAATTTTCAACAGTTAAAGTAACCTTGTTATTATTGTGAATACTCTCTACAGCATAAACACTACAGGGTTCTTGCCTTGGTTGACTATTAGAAAAATTAATATCCCCTTTTTTTAGAATATAGTCTATACCTGCAGAATCAATAGTTTTATTATCTAAAAAGGTAGAAATATCTTGGCTATAAATGAGTTGTTTTGAGTTAATATTTTTTAAAACTCGAGAATCCGGACCATAACTACAAGATGTTTTTTTGCCACTTAAGAAGAAAGCAAGAATGACTAATCCTATGGAAAAACCACCAAGATAATAACCAATGCGTTGAATTAGTGTCATTTAAAGTGTTTAGGGTTTTGGGTTTAATGAAAAGCCAATTAAAATATTAGCAAATTTACATCGTTGTATTTTAAATCGAACCATTCACCAACAGGTTTACTTGTTAAAATTCCGTGGTAAAAGTACAATCCATTTTTTAAACCCTTGTCAAATCTTAAAGAATTTTCTATTCCACCGTCTTCTGCAATTTTCAGCAAATAAGGCGTAAAAATATTACTAATTGAAACTGTTGCTGTCCGTGGGTATCTAGCAGGAATATTAGGAACACAGTAATGCACTACATTATGCTTAACATATGTTGGATGTTTGTGCGATGTAACTTCACTAGTTTCAAAGCATCCACCCATATCGATACTAACATCAATAATAATAGCGCCTTTTTTCATAGATTGCACCAAGCCTTCAGAAACTACAATTGGAGCTCTGTTTGTACCTCTTACGGCTCCAATAACAACATCGCAGCGTTTTAATGCTTTCAGTAAATTTTTAGGTTGAATGGTTGATGTGAAAAGCGGGCGACCTAATTGAGATTGAATGCGTCTTAATTTTGTTATTGAATTATCAAATACCTTAACGCCAGCACCAAGACCTAAAGCACTTCTCGCTGCAAATTCACCAACGGTGCCTGCGCCTAAAATAACAACCTCTATTGGAGGTACACCACTTATATTACCAAACATTAAACCATTACCACTTTTTGAATCAGAAAGTAATTCTGAAGCGATTAAAACAGATGCCGTACCAGCAATTTCACTTAGCGATCTTACTGCAGGGTAACTACCATCTGTATCTCGAATAAACTCAAAGGCTAGTGCCGTGATTCTTTTTGATGCTAAAGCTTCAAAATATTTCTTAGTTTGAGTTTTAAGCTGTAACGCAGAAATTAAAATAGTTTGTGGGTTCAAAAGCTTTATTTGATCTAAAGTAGGGGGTTCCACTTTTAAAATCATTGGGCACGAAAATACTTTGGCCGTATCTTTTGTAATTTCAGCTCCAGATTCACTATAATCTTTATCGCTAAAATTTGCGCCATTCCCAGCACCAGATTCTATTAAAACCCGATGGCCATTATTTACTAAAGCATAAACAGCATCTGGCGTTAAGCAAATACGCTTTTCTTGAAACGCAGTTTCTTTTGGAATACCTATGAATAACTCTCCTTTTTTCTTATAAATTTCAAGCGTTTCTTCTTGTGGTAAAAGCTGCTGTTTAGTAAAAGGCGAAAGTGGTTGGTTCGACATGGATTAGATCAAATTATGGAATCTCAAATTACAAATAAATTTTTTTAATTAGAAAATAATATGAAAAAATAATTGTTTTCACATTCTAAACATATAATTGCTCTGCAACCATTACTTTTGTGAGAAAAAATAACCACATTACTTCCTTTTTAAAGGCGAAAATTTATTATTATAACTTTGTTTCAGTAATTTAGCGTATGCTTAGAAAATTGTTATCCTGTGTTATTTTTTTATATACCTCGTTTTGTTTTTCGCAAGAATTTAGTATTAGTGGCACTGTAAATGATTCAAACACTAAATCTATTGCATACGCCAATGTCATACTAGTTAGTAAAGCAAATTCAGAAATCATAAAAGGGACAATCACTGATGATTTTGGTGCTTTCAAAATTGAAAATATTAACAAAGGCGATTACACAATTACATTAAGTTTTTTAGGATTCGAAGACTATTCAAAAGTGATAACACTAAATGAAAATATTGATTTAGGAATCATTATTCTCAAAGAAAGTTTGCAAGAACTTGACGGCGTAACCATTGTAGCCAAAAGACCAACTGTAAAAAGAATGGTTGACAGATTAGTTTTTAATGTTGAAAACTCAACACTTTCAAACAATAATGTGTTAGATGTTTTAAAACATACGCCTGGTGTTTTGGTAAATAATGAGATAATTACAGTGAAGCAATCGACGCCAACCATTTATATTAATGATAGACGCGTGCATTTATCTTCCAATGAGATACAGCAACTTCTGGAAGGGACTTCTGCAAGTAATATAAAATCTATTGAAGTAATTACGAGTCCTCCGGCTAAATATGAAGCAGAAGGCGGTTCGGTTTTAAACATTATAACTAGTAAAAATATTATTGCTGGGTATAACGGTAGCATTTTTGGTACGTATAAGCAAGGAAGTCAATTCCCAAAATATGCTTTTGGTACGAGCCATTTTTTTAAAGCTAAAAAACTCAACACATATTTGAATTATAGTATAAGTCCAAGAAAGGACTTTCGAAATAATGATGAGTTTGTTAATTTTATTGATAATGGTCAAGTAACCTCCAGTTGGGAAACTGATTTTAGAAGAACTCGTGAAACTTCAAATCAAAATATAAATGCGAATATTGATTATGAATTTGATGAAAATAATAGTTTAGGGTTTTCAACAAGTATGCTTATTTCTCCTAGGGCAAATACGCAAAACATTGTTAATTCTGTAACAGATGTTTTTGGTAGTAATAAAGTCTTAGATTCAACATTTATCACAGATAATCAAAAAGTTGATGAAACCATTAATCTTGCATTTACTCTAGATTATATACACAAGTTTAAAAAACAAGGAGAAAAGCTTTTAATAAGTGCACATCACACTAATTATGATTTTTCAAGTTTTCAAAATGTGTATACCGATTATTTATTTCCTGATGAATCACTTATAAGGAATAATAGATTTCAAACATTTTCAAGTCAAGAAGTTAAACTCTATACGGGACAAATAGACTATGAATTGTCATTGAGTGGTTCTGGCTCATTTGAAGCTGGAGTAAAAATATCCAATATAAACTCTACTAGCATTTTGTCCCAGTATGATTTTAATAACGGTACAAGAGCGCTGGATTTACAAAACTCTGATACGTTTTTGTATGATGAAACTAATTATGCAGTTTATTCTAGTTATTCAAAAGATTGGAATAAGTGGAGTTTAAAATTGGGGTTGAGAACAGAATTAACCGATATTAAAGGGAATTCAATATCTAGCAATACTATAAATGATACAAAATATGGAAAATTTTTCCCATCACTCCATTTGTTACATACCATAAATGATAAAAACAACATTTATTTCAATTATAATAAACGTATTTATAGGCCCAGGTACAGTCAATTAAATCCATTTAAATATTTTTTAAATGACAATACTTATATGACTGGAGACCCAAATTTACAGCCTCAAATAGATGATGTTTTTACACTGGGTTATACATTTAATCAGAAATATACCTTGGAAGCCTATTACAGATATGAAGATGAGCCCGCCATTGCAATATTGTTTCAAGACAACAATGAAAATGTATTGAAATATGTAAATACAAATATTGATAGAAGTATTTCTTATGGTTTAGATTTCACTACATACACAGAAATCATCAATAATTGGAATTTGTATGTACTTTCATCCGTTTATTATTATGACAACCAATTCTTTGCAATAGAAAGTAATAATGAGTTGTTTAATACTAAGCAATGGAGTTTATATGGGCAAATAGTTAATTACTTTTCGTTTTTGAAAGATAGAAGTTTAGCAGTGGATGTGTCTTATCGATATCTATCTCCTTTTGTTGAAGGAGCTTCTAGTTTTAGTGAATATTCTAATTTCGATATTAATATTAAAAAAATATTATGGAATAAAAGAGCATCTATAAGCTTTGGAATTATTGATATGTTTAATACATTAAACATTAGTCGAAGCACTAAATATTTAAACCAGGATGTCTTATTCAATTCAAGAATTGAGAACAGACTAGTAACTTTTGGATTCAATTATAAGTTTGGAAACTTTAGATTGAATAGTAATAAGAAAGAAGTTGACTTAGATGAACGAGATAGATTAAAAAATTAATTAAAAGTATTCTTTTACTTTACCCCAGAAATTTTTTGGAGATAATTTAAACTCATCTTCTAGTTCTTCTAAAGATTTATTAGCTTCATTAATCTTGTTAAATATACGCGCTCTAATTAAATAAATGGTTGGAATAATAATAGCCATAACAGGTATTAAGTAGATAAGTTGAGATTCGTCGATGAACTCTGTATTCTCATTAAATATACCTAGTATCTGATATATATACATCACTATAGGGACTAGTAGTGTGTGATACCACCAATGTTTATTTGTGAAAAACCATATAAATAGCAATAATAAAGGAACGGCTTTACTTGTGAGAACCCACATCGCAAAATTGGCAGAATCCCAACCCATAGCATCGTATGTAAACAAAAAAGTGTTCCAAACTTTAACGTCTGGAACACTTTCATATAAATAAAAAAAGTAAGGAGTAGCAGCTATTAAAGTAGCAATGATACTACCGCTAACTAAAGTCTTACTAATTCGTTTATCCGTTACATGGGATAGGTCTTTTCTTTTTTTCGATTTTTGCTGTGTCTTGTGCATCAACATTGTAAGTGTTAGCAGCTTGCGCCATAAACATCATACCTCCGAAAATTGCAATTGCAACTAAGTACTTTTTTGTTTTCATTTTAAAGGGATTTAATTAATTAATACCCAAATGTAAATAAAGACTATCTTGAAGTAAATCGCTAAATGTTAAAATTATGTTAAAAACAATGATTTTTAAAATTCGTGATGTGGGTTTCCCGTAAAACCTCAAAATTTACTGGAGAATATGTTATTTATGCGTCATAAGCTAGTATGTTATTGTTTTGTTTCTATTTTATTTAAACTTAAAATACGATTGTTTACAGTATCTAATTTTATTTCAATACGATCAAAATCATCATATAAAATCGAGTCAATTTTTTCGGGCCATTCAATTAATTTCCAATACTCAGAATCTAAATAATCTTCAATTCCAAAATTGTAAGCGTCTTCTAAATTATTAATTCTATATAAATCAAAATGATAAATTTTTTCATCTTTTAATTTATATTCATTAATAATTGAAAACGTTGGGCTGCTCACGTCATCATCACTGCCTAAAATTCTAACTATGGTTTTTATAAGTGTGGTTTTCCCAACGCCCATACCACCATAGAACAACAAGGTTTTTGTTTTAGCGTGCTCTATAAGCTGTTTGGCGACTTGCTCAACCTCATTTATACCATAGCAAATTTCCAATTTTAATAAAATTTATGAGCAATATTAGTTATAATAATTGAAAAAACCAAAGTAAAAACGTATTTCATCGATGATATTTGCTTTTTGTGGAGCTATTTAGGATTAAAAATAGCAAATGGAATAACCATTTCTTCTAAAGACACACCTCCATGTTGATAGGTATTTCTGTAGTAGCTAACATAATGATTATAATTGTTTGGGTAAGCAAAAAACAAATCACTTTTGGCAAAAATATAAGAACTGCTCATATTAATAGAAGGTAGGTGCAGCTCCTTTGGATTTTTGGCCTCGAGTACATCTTTGCTGTCATAAGTTAAGCTTCTTCCTGTTTTATAACGCAGATTTAAACTGGTATCTCGATCTCCAATAACCTTAGAAGGGTTGTTTACATTTATAGTACCATGATCTGTAGTTAGAATTAATTTAAAACCTAATTGTTGTGCTTGTTGAATCATATCTAAAAGCGGGGAGTTTTTAAACCAACTCAGTGTTAAAGACCTATATGCTTTATCGTTTGATGCTAATTCTTTAACGACATCCATTTCGGTTTTAGAGTGCGAAAGCATATCAACAAAATTATAAACTACAACTGTCAAATCATTGTCTTTTAGTGATTTGAAATTATTGGCTAATTTTTTTCCATTTTTAAGATTTGTGATTTTGTGATATTCATATTTTAAATTTGTTAGGCCTAAACGTTTCATTTGAGTCTCTAAGAAATCAGCTTCATGCATATTTTTCCCTCCTTCATCAGTATCATTTTTCCAATACTGCGGAAATAATTTTTCCATATCACTTGGCATTAATCCAGAAAAAATGGCATTTCTAGCATATTGGGTAGCCGTTGGTAATATGCTAAAAAAGGCTTCCTCTTTATCTTTTTTGTAATAATTACTAATAATTGGTTCAAAAACTTTCCATTGATCATAACGTAAATTATCAATTACAACTAATAGCGTCGGCTGTTCTTTACTTATTTCTGGAGCGATCTTTTCTTTGAATAAGGTGTGAGACATGACTGGTGCATCGGTATTAGGTTTAAACCAATCCGCATAATTTTTTTCAATAAACTTCCCAAATTGAATATTTGCTTCGTTTTTTTGAGATTCTAAAATTTCGAACATACCAATATCTTCAATATCTTCTAACTGAATTTCCCAATAAATTAGCTTTTGGTATAAGCTCACCCATTCCTCATAACTATTTACCATAGATAAATCCATAGCTATTTTTCTAAACTCTTGCTGGTAGTTTGAGGTCGTTTTCTCTGACACCAGTCTAGAATGATCTAAGTTCTTTTTTAAACTTAATAGAATTTGATTTGGATTTACAGGCTTTATTAAATAATCAGCTATTTTGTTACCAATAGCTTCTTCCATAATATATTCTTCCTCACTTTTGGTTATCATGACTACAGGAAGGTTGTCTTTTTTCTCCTTTATTTCATGTAAAGTTTCAAGACCAGTAAGACCTGGCATATTCTCATCTAAAAATACAATATCAAAATTCTCGTCATCCAAAATATCAATGGCTTCAGTACCGCTATTACATGTTGTAACATGATAGTTCTTCTTTTCAAGAAATAAAATGTGTGGTTTTAACAGATCAATTTCATCATCAACCCAAAGTATTTTTATCATATTATTATATTTATTGTCTTATTAAAATTACTAGAAATCATTCCCTTTTTGTTTAAAAAAACGTTTTTATTTCAAATACTCTTTATGGGCTCATATCCCTATATTTGTATATATTAAATGTAAAAAATTACAGATTGAACAAACTTAAAATATTAAACGACCCAATTTACGGATTTATTACTATTCCAAATTCGCTCATCTTCGATTTAATACAACATAAATATTTTCAACGCTTACGTAGAATCACACAAATGGGGATGTCTTATTTGGTATATCCAGGAGCACATCATACCAGGTTTCATCATGCTATTGGTTGCGTACATTTAATGCAACAAGCGGTTAATGTACTTCGTTTTAAAGGGGTTACAATTTCTGATGAGGAAGAAACAGGACTTTATGTTGCTATTTTATTGCATGATATTGGTCATGGTCCTTTTTCACATGCCATGGAACATTCTATAGTTAATAATGTCTCTCATGAAGATATTTCATTGCTATTTATGGAACGTTTAAATGAAGAATTTAACGGAAGTTTAACGCTTGCCATTCAAATATTCAAAGGTGAATATCCAAGAAAATTTATGTGTCAGCTCATTTCTGGACAATTAGATATGGATAGGGCCGATTATTTAAAGCGTGATAGTTTTTACACAGGAGTTGCTGAAGGAAATATAAATAGCGAGCGTTTAATAACGATGCTGAATGTAGTTGATGATGAACTTGTTGTTGAGGAAAAAGGCATATATAGTGTTGAGAAATTTATTATAGCTAGACGCTTAATGTACTGGCAAGTGTATTTGCATAAAACAGGTTTAGTTGCAGAACAGTTGCTCATTAGAGTATTGAAACGCGCAAAAGAATTGCATGATTTAGGACATAAATTACAAGCAAGTGATGCCCTTATGTATTTTTTGAAAAATAAAATATCTATCATCAATTTTAAACATGATACGCTTGAAGTCTTTTCACAATTGGATGATTATGATATTATATCGGCAATGAAACAATGGCAGCATCATGACGACTTTGTACTTAGTAATTTAAGTGAGATGATAATTAATAGAAACTTACTTAAAATCAAACTAAAAAATAAAAAAATTAAAGAACGTAGTTTGAAGAAGCATATTGAAACTATAATGACTAAGTATCAGATTTCAGAGGATGAGGCAAGATATTTTGTGTTCACAGGAAGTATTTCGAATCAAGCGTACCAACTAAGTGCTAAACGCATAAACATATTACATAAGTCTGGAAAAATTCAAGACATTGTAAAAGCATCAGACCAATTGAATCTTAAGGCGTTATCAACACCAGTTACAAAATATTATATATGTTACCCTAAGGTTTAACTTTAACTAACATGGCACATTAGATGATTGTTATGAAGTTTAAGACTACAATAAAACATGGCTTTTAAAGTTTTAGCATAGGCTTATTACGGTTCAACTTTTAAAAGTAGCAAAGCATTATATTTTGAAGTAATTTTAAGATGTAATAGATTTTCTAATGCGTAATGCGGGTTTAGTACATTTTTCCTATTTTTGCGTCAATCAAACAAAAAACAAAATCTAACTTTCAAAGTGTGAAATTTACAGCACAACAAATAGCAGGAATATTAGAAGGCGATGTCGTTGGAAATCCTAATATTGAAGTATCAAAACTTGCTAAAATTGAAGAAGGCTTTGAAGGTGCTCTAACTTTTTTAGCAAATCCTAAGTATACACCTCATATTTATACTACAGAAGCTTCTATTACTATTGTAAATAAAACTTTTGAACCTGAGAATGGCTTAAAAACTACGCTAATAAAAGTTGATGATGCTTATTTAGCGTTTTCAAAAATTCTAGAATATTACGATTCAGTTAAAGGTAATAAGGTTGGAGTAGAACAACCTTCATTTATTTCTGATTCTTCAAAATATGGTGAGGACGTATATATTGGAGCATTTAGTTATATAGGAGAGCATGTTGTTATAGGTAAAAATGTTAAAATATTTCCAAACGCTTATGTAGGAGATAATACTACAATAGATGATAATACCATAGTTTTTTCTGGTGCTAAGATTTATTCTGAAACTATAATAGGTAAAAATTGTGTTATTAATGCAGGAGCTATTATAGGAGCTGATGGTTTTGGTTTTGCTCCTAATGAAGATGGGAGCTACAGTAAAATACCTCAAATTGGTAATGTCATTATTGAAGACTTTGTTGATGTAGGTGCTGCCACAACTATTGATCGAGCTACTCTAGGATCTACCATTATTAGAGCCGGTGTAAAACTCGATAACCAAATACAAATAGCACATAACGTAGAAATTGGAAATAATACGGTGATAGCGGCACAAACTGGTGTTGCCGGCTCAACTAAAATTGGAAAAAATTGCCAGATAGGTGGTCAAGTTGGTATTGCTGGACATATAACAATTGGGAATAATGTTAGAATACAAGCACAATCAGGCATTGGTAGAAATGTGAAAGACAACGAAATCTTACAAGGGTCTCCAGCTATAAAATTAAGCGACTACAATAAGGCGTATGTTCATTTTAAAAACTTGCCGACTATTGTTAAAAATATTAATGACTTAGAGAAGTAATACATGGGAATAGTTAAAACGGATATCAAACAAAAAACTATAAAAGAGGAAATTTCTTTAACAGGAGTAGGTTTACATACAGGTAAAGACGTAACCTTAACTTTTAAGCCTTCGGCTAGTAATTCTGGATTTTCTTTTAAAAGAGTAGATTTAGAAGGAGAGCCTGTAATAGAAGCTGATGCAAATTATGTTACAAACACACAGCGAGGTACTTGTTTAGAAAAAAATGGAGTAACTATTCAAACATCTGAGCATGTACTTGCAGCATTGGTTGGATTAGGTATTGATAATGCTGTAATAGAACTTAATGCCGCTGAACCTCCTATAATGGATGGGTCTTCTAAGTTTTTTGTTGAAGCTATTGAAAAAGCAGGAGTTGTAGAACTTGATGCTTTTAGGGAAGAGTTTGTTATTACGGATATTGTATCTTATGTGGATGAAGAAACTGGAAGTGAAATTCTTGTAATGCCCTCTAAAGAGTACCAAATTACTACTATGGTAGATTTTGGAACTAAAGTTTTAGGAACACAAAATGCGACGCTAAATAAAATTTCAGATTTTAAAAAGAATATTTCAGATTCACGTACATTTAGTTTTTTACATGAAATTGAAATGTTATTAGAACATGGTTTAATAAAAGGTGGAGATTTAAATAATGCTATTGTTTATGTTGATAAGGCATTGTCTTCTCAAACCATGGAAAAGCTTAAAGTAGCTTTCAAAAAAGATTCTATTGCAGTTAAGCCAAATGGTATTTTAGACAATTTAACGTTGCATCATCCTAATGAAGCCGCAAGACATAAACTATTAGATGTTTTAGGCGATTTAGCACTTGTTGGAACTAGAATTAGAGGAAAGGTTATTGCAAATAAACCTGGCCATTTTGTGAATACACAATTTGCAAAAAAATTATCAAAAATAATAAAGAACGATCGTCGTAATAATGTCCCTAACATAGATTTAAACCAACCTCCTTTAATGGATGTTATGCAAATCATGGCTATGTTACCGCACAGGCAGCCGTTCTTGTTAATAGACAAAGTTTATGAGCTTACCGAAAATCATGTCATAGCTACAAAAAATGTGACTATGAATGAAGAGTTTTTTAAAGGTCATTTCCCAGGAGCTCCAGTAATGCCAGGAGTTTTAATTGTTGAAGCTATGGCGCAAACGGGCGGGGTTTTAGTTTTAAATACCGTTCCAGATCCAGAAAACTATTTAACATTTTTCATGAAAATGGATAAGGTTAAATTTAAGCAAAAAGTAATGCCTGGTGATACTTTAATATTTAAGTGTTCTTTAATTACTCCAATTCGTCGGGGTATATGTCATATGCAGGGTTATGCTTATACTAATGGAAAATTATGTGCCGAAGCTGAATTAATGGCTCAAATCTCAAAAGTAAAATAAATATGAACCAACCACTAGCTTATGTACATCCTGGTGCAAAAATCGCGAAAAATGTTGTTATTGAACCGTTTACAACCATTCATAACAATGTAAAAATTGGTGAAGGCACATGGATTGGCAGCAACGTTACTATCATGGAAGGTGCTCGAATTGGTAAGAATTGTAATATTTTTCCAGGTTCAGTTATTTCCGCTGTTCCACAGGATTTAAAATATAATGATGAAGATACAACTGTAGAAATAGGTGATAATGTCACGATAAGAGAATGTGTTACGATCAATAGAGGTACAACTGATAGAATGAAAACTATTATTGGCGATAATTGTCTAATTATGGCTTATTGCCACATTGCACACGATTGTGTAGTAGGTAAAAATTGTATTTTTTCTAATAACAGCACGTTAGCCGGTCACATTACTGTTGGCGATTATGTTGTTTTAGCAGGTATGACTGCGGTTCATCAATTTGTTTCAATAGGAAATCATGCTTTTGTAACTGGAGGTTCTTTAGTTCGAAAGGATGTACCACCATTTGTAAAAGCAGCTCGTGAACCTTTAAGTTACGTTGGAATTAATTCAGTAGGACTTAGACGTAGAGGGTTTTCAACAGAAAAAATTAGAGAAATTCAAGATATATACAGAATACTGTATCAAAAAAATTATAATAATACACAAGCTGCAGAAATTATTGAAGCTGAAATGCAGGCTACTCCTGAGCGTGATGAAATTCTTCAGTTTATTAAAAATTCTCATCGAGGTATCATGAAAGGATATTTCAAATCAAATTAATTATATGGCAACGACAAGCGACATTAGAAATGGATTATGCATACGGTACAACAATGATATTTACAAGGTAATAGAATTTTTACACGTCAAACCAGGTAAAGGACCTGCATTTGTGAGAACAAAAATGAAAAGTGTAACTAGTGGAAAAGTACTAGATAATACGTTTTCCGCAGGACATAAATTGGAGGATGTACGTGTAGAAACGCATAAATTTCAATATTTATATAATGATGGAGAGTTTTATCATTTTATGAATGAAGCTGATTATTCTCAAATCCGTTTGCTAGAAGCGGCTTTAGATAATCCTAAATTAATGAAAGAAGGTGAAGTCGTAACGGTTTTAATAAACACTGAAGATAATTCACCATTATCTGTTGATTTGCCAGCTAGTGTTGTTTTAGAGGTAACACATACTGAACCCGGCGTAAAAGGAAATACAGCTACAAATGCGACGAAACCTGCAACTATGGAAACGGGTGCAGAGGTTAATGTACCGTTATTTATAAATGAAGGTGATAAAATTAAAATCGAAACAGCAAAAGGAACTTATAAAGAACGTGTTAAATAGTCATTTTTGAAGTTCCCTAAACCACATACTTTAAAGCAAATAGCAGACTTAGTAGATTGTAAGTTTGTTGGTGATTCTGATTTTCAGGTTTTAGGCATGAACGAAATTCATGTTGTAGAACCAGGAGATATTGTTTTTGTTGATCATCCGAAATACTATGGAAAAGCTTTAGATTCCGCTGCTACCATTGTTCTTATAAATAAAGAAGTAGAATGTCCAGTGGGTAAAGCGTTACTTATTAGTGAAGATCCTTTTAGAGATTTCAATAAACTTACTGATTTTTTTAAACCCTTTCAATCTTCTAACGCTTCAATTTCTCTGTCAGCTAAAGTTGGAAAAAACACTGTAGTTCAGCCCAATTGTTTTATTGGTCATAATGTAACTATCGGTGATAATTGTATTATTCATTCTAATGTCAGCATTTATGATGATGCCGTAATTGGTAATCATGTTACTATTCATGCCGGAACTGTTTTAGGAGCTAATGCTTTTTATTATAAAAACAGACCAGCAGGTTTTGATAGATTGAAGTCTGGAGGTCGCGTTGTCATTAAAAACCATGTTGATATTGGTGCAGGATGTACTATTGATAGAGGTGTTACAGGAGACACCATTATTGGGGAAGGTTCAAAATTAGATAATCTCATTCAAGTTGGCCATGATACAGTGATTGGAAAAAAATGTTTGATTGCTTCACAAGTCGGTATTGCTGGTTGTGTTGTTATTGAAGATGAAGTTACCCTTTGGGGTCAAGTAGGTACAACGAGCGGAATAACCATTGGAAAGAAAGCTGTAGTTCAAGGGCAGTCTGGAGTTACTAAATCTATTGATGGTGGCAAAACATATTGGGGAACGCCAATACAGGAAGTACGTGCTAAACTAAAAGAAATGGCATCAATCAAGCAGATTCCTAATATTTTAAAGCAATTAAAAAATTAAGAGTATTTAAGATAAATAAGTGCGTTCAAAAAATTACATTTGTGCAACAATATTCAAATAAAAAAATATGAGTGTTTTAGTTAATAAAGATTCAAAAATAATAGTTCAAGGGTTTACTGGTAGCGAAGGTACTTTTCACGCCACTCAAATGATTGAATACGGCACTAACGTCGTTGGTGGTGTTACACCAGGAAAAGGTGGTCAAACACATTTAGATAAACCAGTTTTCAATACAGTTTTAGAGGCTGTTGAAAAAGTTGGAGCAGATACAACCATTATTTTTGTTCCACCAGCATTTGCTGCAGATGCCATTATGGAAGCTGCTGATGCCGGTATAAAGGTAATTATTACTATTACTGAAGGTATTCCTGTTGCTGATATGATTACGGCATCAAGCTATATAAAAAATAAAGACTGTCGATTAATTGGTCCTAACTGCCCAGGAGTAATTACGCCTGGTGAAGCAAAAGTTGGTATTATGCCAGGGTTTGTATTCAAAAAAGGTAAAGTAGGTATTGTTTCTAAATCTGGGACATTAACTTATGAAGCTGCAGACCAAGTTGTAAAACAAGGTTTAGGAATTACAACGGCTATTGGTATTGGTGGAGATCCAATTATTGGCACTTCTACTAAAGAAGCTGTTGAGATGTTAATTAATGATCCTGAAACAGAAGCTGTAGTAATGATTGGTGAAATTGGAGGTCAGTTAGAAGCTGATGCTGCAAATTGGTATAAAGCAAGTGGAAGTAAAAAGCCCGTTGTTGGTTTTATAGCTGGTGAAACGGCACCTGCCGGACGTACTATGGGACACGCTGGCGCCATTGTTGGAGGTAGTGATGATACTGCTCAAGCTAAAAAGAAAATTATGAGAGCTTGTGGAATTCATGTTGTAGAATCACCTGCAGAAATTGGGAAAAAAATAGCTGAAGTACTAAGCTAAAATGGATTACATATATATTAAAACCTTGCAAATCTTGTAAGGTTTTTTTATTTGGTGCCATTTGTATTTGTTATATTTGAAATGCTAACATTAATAATAACTAACTGAACATAAAATGAAACTATTAGAAGGTAAAACGGCCATAATTACTGGTGCTAGTCGTGGAATTGGAAAAGGAATTGCACAAGTTTTTGCTGCGCACGGAGCAAATGTAGCATTTACATATAGCTCATCTGTTGATGCGGCAAACGCATTAGAACAAGAACTTAATGCTTTAGGAATTAAGGCAAAAGGCTATAAAAGTAATGCCGCTAGTTTTGAAGAAGCTCAAAAGTTAGCTGAAGAAGTTGCAGCAGAATTTGGTAGTATAGATATTCTAGTTAATAACGCAGGAATTACAAAGGATAATTTGTTGATGCGTATGAGAGAAGAAGATTTTGATACCGTTATTGAAGTGAATTTAAAGTCGGTTTTCAATATGACCAAAGCTGTGCAGCGAACTATGCTAAAACAACGAAAAGGCTCAATTATTAATATGAGTTCTGTAGTTGGAGTAAAAGGTAATGCAGGTCAAGCCAATTATGCTGCATCAAAAGCTGGAATTATTGGATTTTCAAAGTCTGTAGCTTTAGAATTAGGTTCAAGAAATATAAGAAGTAATGTCGTGGCTCCAGGTTTTATTGAAACCGAAATGACTGCTAAATTAGACGAAGAAGTTGTCAAAGGATGGCGTGCTGGAATACCTTTAAAACGCGGAGGCACTCCTGAAGATATTGCCAATGTTTGTGTGTTCTTAGCAAGTGATATGAGCGCTTATATTACTGGACAAACCTTAAACGTTGACGGTGGAATGCTCACGTAATTGTCGTTCCTAAGAAGGCAGTAATCTCATCTATCAAACTTGTGAATTTTAATGAGTTCAGAAACTCTAATATATATTATACTTGCTGGAATAATAGCACTTGGTTTAGCGCTTTTTCAGTATTTCACTAAAAACAAAAGCATGTCTAAATTAAACATGCTTTTTTCTTTTTTGAGATTTTTAAGTGTGTTTGCTGTTTTACTACTAATTATAAACCCAAGTTTTGATCAAATAAAAATAGTTATAGAAAAACCTAATCTGATTGTAGCTATCGATAATTCTAGCTCTGTTAGTCATTTAAAACAAGATAGAAGTGTACTTGAGTTTGTTGAAAATATTAAGAATAACAATGATCTTAAAAATAAGTTCAATATAAATTATTACACCTTTGGGGAAAGTCTAAATGCTTCAGATTCAATTACATTTTCAGATAAGCAAACCAATATTTCAAAAGCATTTACTCAATTAAATCAAGTATACAAGCAAACGACATCGCCAACACTTTTGGTCACGGATGGTAATCAAACCTATGGTAATGATTATCAATTTTCATCAAATAGCTATAAACAACCTGTTTACTCAATAATTTTAGGAGATACGATTACTTATACCGATTTAAAAATTCAACAGTTAAATATTAATAAGTATGCCTATTTAAAAAATAAATCCCCAATTGAAGCCATTTTGGTATACAATGGAAATAGTACTATCAGTTCTAAGTTTATTGTAAAAAATGGAAATGCCACGGTATATTCTAAGGCGTTGACCTTTTCGAAAAACAACAACTCAAAGGTTATTAATTTTACACTACCAGCAAATAGAGTAGGTGTTAACAATTACAAAGCTATTTTAGTTCCTTTAGAAAGTGAAAAGAATACCATAAATAACACTAAAAATTTTGCGGTTGAAGTTATCAATCAAAAAACAAAAATTGCAATTGTTAGTGATTTTTCTCATCCAGATTTAGGTGTTTTAAAGAAGAGTATCGAGAGTAATGAACAGCGATCTGTTTTTATTTTAAATTCAAAAAATATAATTAATCAAATAAATGATTTTCAATTAGTTATATTATATCAACCAAATAGTAAGTTCAATACTGTATTTAGTCAGTTAGAATTGCAAAATAAGAACAAATTTATAATTGTCGGAACAAAAACTAGCTTAAGCTTTTTAAACAAAGTATCTGAAAATTATTCACATGCCATAACAAATCAAACTGAAAATTATCTTGCTGAATTAAATAGTAATTATTCACCATTTGTAATAGATGATTTGAATTTTGAATCTTTTCCACCGCTTCTTTCAAATTATGGCGAGGTTAAGTTTAATATTCCTTTTCAGTCCATTTTAAATAAAACGGTAAGTGGTGTTTCAACGAATCAAACGCTTTTAGCAACTTTTGAAACTAATGGAAGACGAGAGGCTGTTTTATTTGGAGAGAATTTATGGCAATGGCGCGCGCAAAGCTATTTGAATGAAAAATCATTTAATGCTTTTGATGACTTCATAGGTAAATTGATACAATACTTGGCTTCTAAAAAACAAAAAAGTAGACTAAACTTGGATTACGAATCGTTTTATAATGGAAGTGGAAACATTATACTTAAAGCTGAGTTTTTCGATAAAAATTATGTTTTTGATACTCGAGAAACTCTAAATGTGACGGTAACAAACAAAGCTTCTAAGGAGCGAAAAACATTTCCTTTAATTTTGAAAAATAATAATTATCAAGTTGATTTAAATAGTTTGCCGCCTTCTGAATATAGCTTTACAGTAAGAACTTCAAAAGAAAACATCTCTAAATCTGGTAGTTTTCAAATTTTAGAATACAATGTAGAACAACAATTTTTGAATGCTAATGTAACAAAGTTGCAACAGTTAGCTACTAACAGTTTAGGTTCAAGTTATTTTATTGATAATACTCGTGGTTTAGTTAATGAATTATTAAATGATAATAGATATGTTCCCATTCAAAAAAGCAGTAAAAATATCATACCTTTGATAGATTGGAAATATCTACTCGCTATTATAGTTTTAAGCTTAAGTTTGGAGTGGTTTTTAAGAAAGTATAACGGATTAATTTAAATTAAAATAAAAAAATGGAAAAATTACCAAAAGTAGCATTGCCTTTTATAATTGGGGCGATTATATTAGTAGTCATATTAGCAAAATCTGCAGTAACCATAGATTCTGGTGAGGCTGGAGTGCTTTTTAAAACCTTTGGAGATGGTGTTGTTACTGATGAGCCACCAATGGGAGAAGGATTTCATATTGTGGCACCTTGGAACAAGGTATATGTTTACGAAGTAAGACAGCAAGAACTTTTTGAAAAAATGAAAGTGTTATCATCAAACGGATTAGAAATTCAAATTGATGCTTCGGCATGGTATGAACCTGTTTATAACGAATTAGGTAATTTGCATCAGTCTCTTGGGCAAGGTTATTTGCAGCGCGTTATTCAACCTGCAATTCGTAGTGCAGCAAGGAGTGTTATTGGACGTTATACGCCAGACGATTTGTATTCAACTAAACGTGACGCCATTCAAGTTGAAATTTTTGAAGAAACCAAGAAAATACTTGATAAACAATATGTTCAATTAAATGAGGTATTAGTAAGAGATGTAACGTTACCTCCAACTATTAAAGAGGCTATTGAGCGTAAATTAAAGCAAGAGCAAGAATCATTAGAATATGAATTTAGACTTGAAAGTGCAAGAAAAGAAGCTGAGAAAGTAATTATTGAAGCAAAAGGTAAAGCAGAATCAAATAGAATTCTAAGTGCATCATTAACAGATAAAATTCTTCAAGATAAAGGTATAGAAGCTACAGTTAAGCTTTCTGAATCTCCAAATAGCAAAGTCATTGTTATAGGCTCTGGAGATAGCGGAATGCCAATTATCCTTGGAAATCAGTAAGTAAATAAATTGAATAATTCAGTATTTAACATATTCCTTTAAAAAATATTAATTTTTTCATAGGTAAATTTTAATATTGTTGAATTGTTTTAATAATTGTATCTATAATTTGGATTTAATCATATAAATTATTGATATTTGCACAGATAAAAAAGACATGAGTTTTATTCAATTACATCATCATTTTCATATTTGCTCTCAGGCGAAGTGAAAATGTATTGAGTAAAATCAACATATATTTTTAAACCCGTTTGAGACAATCAAGCGGGTTTTTTAATTATAATACCACGTAGATTGTTTCGAACTCATAAAAACAATAAAAATGAGTAAATTAAGAATTGCAGTACAGAAGTCAGGTCGTTTAAACCAAGACTCGATGAGAATTTTAAAAGACATTGGTATTTCTATTGATAATGGAAAGGATCAATTGAAAGCATCAGCACGAAATTTTCCAGTGGAAGTATTCTATTTAAGAAATGGTGATATTCCTCAATATTTAAAAGATGGCGTTGTAGATGCCGCTATTATCGGCGAAAATGTTTTAATAGAAAAAGGTAACGGTATTAATGTTGTTGAAAAACTTGGCTTTTCTACTTGTCGCGTATGTATTGCGGTTCCAAAGTCTGCAAAATATAACAATGTTAAAGATTTAGAAGGCAAACGAATAGCTACATCGTATCCAAATACGGTAAAAATGTATTTAGACAAAAACGGTGTAAAAGCTAACCTTCATATTATTAATGGTTCTGTCGAAATCGCCCCAAATATTGGGCTAGCAGATGCTATTTGTGATATTGTTTCTAGTGGAAGCACCTTATTTAAAAACAATTTAAAAGAAGTAGAAACTATTTTAAAATCGGAAGCTGTTTTAGCAGTGTCTCCCGTTTTAAGTGAAGAAAAACAAGTTATATTAGATAAAATTCAATTTAGGATTCAATCGGTTCTAAAAGGAAGGCAATCTAAATACATTTTGCTTAATGCACCTAATGATAAAATAGAAGACATTATAAATGTATTACCAGGAATGAAGAGTCCAACAGTTTTACCTTTGGCTCAAGAAGGTTGGAGTTCGGTGCATTCAGTAATTAGTAAAAACGAGTTTTGGGACGTAATTGATGAATTAAAAATTAATGGCGCTCAAGGTATTTTAGTTTGCCCTATTGAAAAAATGGTACTTTAATCGTTCATCATGAAAATAATTAATAATCCAAATAGAGAAAGCTGGTCTGAGGTTTTAAAACGTCCAACCCAAACTGTGGGAGATATTGAAGCAACAGTAACTGAAATATTTACTAAGGTTTCTGAAACTGGTGATGTTGCCATTAAGAGATTTACTAAAAAGTTTGATGGGATTTCTTTAGAATCTAACGTCGTAACGCCTAATGAGATAGAATTAGCCGTTCAGCAAGTTCCGGAAAAACTTCAAAAGGCTATTAGATTAGCAAAACAAAACATAGAGGTGTTTCACACTGCACAGAAAACATCAAAAACAGCTATTGAAACTTCCAAAGGGGTACAATGTTGGCAAGAAAAAAGACCGATTCAAAAAGTAGGTTTATACATTCCAGGAGGAACTGCACCCCTTTATTCAACGGTTTTAATGTTAGCTGTTCCTGCACAAATAGCAGGATGCAAAGATATTGTATTATGTTCACCGCCAAATAAAGAGGGGATATTGGCACCTGAGATTTTATTTGCAGCGCAACTTTGTGGTATTACAAAAATTATAAAAGTTGGCGGTATTCAAGCGATAGCAGGACTAACTTTTGGTACAGAAACAATTCCTCAGGTTTATAAAATATTTGGACCAGGAAATCAGTTTGTAACCGTTGCAAAACAACTAGCTACAAAATATGGTGTTGCTATTGATATGCCAGCTGGTCCTAGTGAATTATTAGTAGTTGCAGACAAAACTGCTAATGCATCGTATATTGCATCTGATTTATTGAGTCAAGCAGAACACGGTGCTGATAGTCAAGTTATTTTGGTGTCCACTTCAAAACGTTTGATTGATGAAGTTTCAGAGGAAGTAGCAATACAATTGGAAGTTCTACCCCGTAAAGCGATTGCAGAAAAAGCAATAGCGAACTCGAAACTAATTTATGTAGAAAATGACGATATAGCCTTAGAACTAATAAATGAATACGGACCAGAACATTTCATTATTTGTTGTGAAAATGAAGATTTATACATTGATGGAATAAAGAATGCAGGATCTGTTTTTATAGGTGATTATACTCCTGAAAGTGCAGGCGATTATGCTTCTGGAACCAATCATACATTACCAACAAATGGGTTTTCTAAAGCCTATTCTGGCGTAAACTTAGATAGTTTTTTGAAAAGCATGACGTTTCAAAAGATATCAAAAGAAGGTCTTTTGAATATTGGAGAAGCGATTGAGCTAATGGCAGAAGCAGAAGGTTTACAAGCACATAAAAACGCCGTAACAATCAGGTTAAAGGATTTGAAATAATGAATATTCAAGATTTAATTAGACCAACAATAAAAGCGCTAAAACCGTATTCTTCGGCAAGAGATGAATTTCAGGGTAATAGTGATGATATGGTGTTTTTAGATGCGAATGAAAATCCGTTTGAAAATGGCGTTAATCGTTATCCAGACCCACAACAAAGAACTTTAAAATCTTTACTTTCAAAGATCAAGGGTGTTCCACAACAGAGTATACTTTTAGGAAATGGAAGTGATGAAGTTTTAGATTTGATTTATAGAACATTTTGTGAACCTAATCAAGACAACATCATTACATTACCACCTACTTACGGTATGTATAGTGTATTGGCAAATATCAATGCTATTGAAATTAAAAGTGTCCAGTTAGACGCTGATTTTCAACCAAAATTTGATGAGATATTGAATATAGCGAATGCTAATTCTAAGTTACTTTTTTTATGTTCACCAAACAATCCAACGGGAAATAGTTTTGAAGCAAAATCAATAGAAAAGCTTATTAAAGCATTTAAAGGGATTGTAGTTATAGATGAAGCTTATATCGATTTTTCAAATAAAGAAAGTTGGATCAGTAGATTAAATGAGTTTTCTAATTTAATCATTACTCAAACACTCTCAAAAGCGCATGGTATGGCGGGAATTCGTTTGGGGATTTGTTATGCTTCAGAAGAAATTATTTCAGTTTTAAACCGTATTAAGCCGCCATATAATGTGAATATCCTAACACAACAAAAAGCAATTTCACAATTAGAACAACAAGGATTAACACAAAATCAGGTAACTAATATATTGAAAGAGCGTGATTTGCTAATTACAAAATTAGAGTCAATAGATTATATTTCAAAAATATACCCATCTGACGCTAACTTTGTGCTGGTTGAAGTTGATGACGCAAATAAACGTTATGATCAATTGATAGATAAGGGCATTGTAATAAGAAATCGTACCACACAACCTGGATGTGAAAATTGTTTAAGGTTTACGATTGGCACTCCAAAAGAGAATAGAACATTAATAGATACATTAAAATCTATATCATGAAGAAAGTACTTTTTATCGATAGAGATGGCACCATTATTAGAGAGCCAGCTGATGAACAAATAGATTCATTCGAAAAATTAGAGTTTTACCCGAAAGTGTTTCAATACTTAAGTAGAATTGCTAATGAATTGGATTACGAAATAGTGATGATAACCAATCAAGACGGATTAGGCACCGAAATTTATCCTGAAAATACATTTTGGCCTATTCATAACTTCATTCTTAAAACGTTCGAAGATGAAGGTGTAGTTTTTGAAGAACAATTCATTGATAGAACATTTGCTAAAGACAATGCCCCAACAAGAAAACCAAATACTGGTTTACTGACAAAGTACTTTTCTGATGACTATGATTTAGAAAATTCATTTGTAATAGGAGATCGATTAACGGATATTGAATTAGCAAAGAATCTTGGAGCAAAAGGCATATTTATTAATGATGAAACTAATTTAGGAACAGACGAAATAACAGTTAAGCATGAAGCACTCAATGATTTTATTGCTTTAGAGAGCAATGATTGGGCTAGAATTTATGCCTTCCTAAAAGCCGATGAACGTTCTGGAGATTTGATAAGAAATACTAATGAAACTAAAATTGCTATTCAATTGAATCTTGATGGTACCGGTAAAAGTAATATAGATACTGGACTTGCGTTTTTTGACCACATGTTAGACCAAATTGCGCGCCATGGACAATTAGATTTAAATATTAAAGTAGATGGTGATTTAGAAGTTGATGAACATCATACGATTGAAGATACAGCCATTGCTTTAGGTGAATTATTTAATAAAGCTTTAGGTAACAAATTAGGAATAGAACGTTATGGTTTTTGTTTACCAATGGACGATTGTTATGTGCAAGCTGCTATTGACTTTGGTGGAAGAAACTGGCTTGTTTGGGAAGCTGATTTTAAACGTGAAATGATTGGTAAAATGCCAACTGAAATGTTTTATCATTTCTTTAAATCGTTTACTGATGGGGCTAAATGCAATTTAAATATAAAAGCTGAAGGTACTAATGAACATCACAAAATTGAGGCCATTTTTAAAGCTTTTGCAAAGGCTATTAAAATGGCTGTAAAACGCGATATTGAAAAAATGATTTTGCCATCAACAAAAGGAATGCTTTAATGAAATTAGTAATTATTAATTATGGCGCAGGAAATATTAAAAGCATACAATTTGCTTTTAAGCGTTTAGGAGTAGATGCTATTCTATCAGATAATCCAGAAGAGATTATGGCTGCTGATAAAATTATATTTCCAGGTGTTGGTGAAGCAAATAGTGCCATGAAAATGCTTCGAGAAAGTGGATTGGATAAGTTGATTCCAACTTTAAAACAACCTGTTTTAGGGATTTGTTTGGGTATGCAATTACTTTGTAAATCCACCGAAGAAGGAAACACTAAGGGTCTTGGTATTTTTCAAACAGACGTAAAACGATTTACTAATGATGTAAAAGTGCCTCAAATGGGATGGAACGTGATTAAAGATTTAAAATCTGACTTGTTTAAAGGTATTAAAGAAAGTGAATACATGTATTTAATACATAGTTATTATGCAGAACACTGTAATGAGACTATTGCTAAAACAGATTACGGTATTAATTATGCTTCAGCATTACAGCATGAAAACTTCTATGGAGTTCAATTTCATCCTGAAAAAAGTAGTACAGCGGGAGCAAAAATATTAAAGAATTTTTTGAATTTATAAGTAGCTTTCAGCTAATTTAAAAATTAAGATTAAACACCCAAAATATGAGAATAATACCAGCCATAGATATCATCGACGGAAAATGCGTTCGCTTAACAAAAGGGGATTATGAAACTAAAAAAATTTATAATGAAAACCCTTTAGAAGTTGCAAAGATGTTTGAAGCTTCTGGTATTGAATATTTGCATTTAGTAGATTTAGATGGTGCTAAAGCTAAGCATATTGTAAATTATAAAGTATTAGAGCAGATTGCCTCAAAAACGAAGTTGAAAATTGATTTTGGCGGTGGTTTAAAAACTAATGAAGATTTACTTATTGCCTTTAATTCTGGTGCCAGACAAATTACAGGAGGAAGTATTGCTGTTAAAGACCCTGAAACTTTTGAAGGTTGGATTAATAAATATGGCGGAAACAAAATCATTTTAGGAGCAGATAGTGATGCTGGGAAGGTTTCTATAAGTGGTTGGATGGAACAAACTAAAGAAGATGTTATTCCGTTTATAAAAGGGTATCAAAAGAAAAGTATTCAATATGTGATTTGTACTGACATTTCTAAAGATGGCATGCTAGAAGGTCCTTCATTTGATTTGTATAAAGAAATCATTGACGAGTTTAGTAATAGTAGTAGCGGACAATCTATAAAATTGATTGCCTCAGGAGGCATTTCTCATATTGATGAATTACCAAAATTAATCGAGTTAGGTTGCGAAGGTGTCATTATTGGAAAGGCGATTTATGAAAACAGAATTAGTCTTCGAGATCTAGAAAAATTTGTATAATGTTAACTAAAAGAATCATACCCTGTTTAGATATTAAAAACGGACGAACGGTTAAAGGCGTAAATTTTGTTGATTTAAGAGATGCTGGAGATCCTGTTGAACTCGCGAAGCAATATGCTGATTATGGTGCGGACGAACTTGTTTTTTTAGATATTTCTGCAACGCTTGAAGGGAGAGCAACTACTTTAGATATGGTATTGCACGTCGCTGAACAAGTTAATATTCCGTTCACTGTTGGTGGCGGTATTTCATCTATTGAAGATGTAGATGCATTGCTACAATGTGGAGCAGACAAAGTGTCTATTAATTCGTCAGCAGTTAAGAGACCTGAATTGATAAACGAATTATCGAATAAATTTGGAAGCCAATGTGTAGTTGTAGCTATTGATGCTAAAGAAGTTAATGGTGAATGGAAAGTGCATTTGGCTGGTGGTAGTATTCCGACAGAAATCGATTTATTTGAATGGGCAAAAGAAGCTGAAGAGCGCGGTGCTGGTGAAATTCTATTTACATCAATGAATCACGATGGTACTAAAAACGGTTATTCTAATAAAGCGCTTGCAAAATTATCAGAACTTATAAATATTCCAATTATTGCATCTGGAGGAGCGGGAAATGTTCAGCATTTTATTGATACTTTTAAAGAAGGAAAATCTGATGCCGCTTTAGCAGCTAGTGTTTTTCATTTTGGCGAAATTCCAATTCCAGAATTGAAAAAAGAATTAAAAAAGAATAATATAGAAGTACGACTTTAGTCGTCATGCTGAACTTGTTTCAGTATAACATATAGATATAAATATGACTATTAAATACGATTCAAACGGACTAGTTCCGGCGATAATTCAAGACGCTTCAACAAAAAATGTGTTGATGTTAGGCTATATGAATGAGGAGGCTTATCAAAAAACCCTCGAAACAAAACAAGTTACTTTTTTTAGTAGAAGTAAACAACGCCTTTGGACGAAAGGAGAAGAAAGCGGGAATTTTTTAAATCTTGTAGATATTAAAAATGATTGTGATAATGACTCGCTTTTAATTCAGGTAAATCCTGTAGGGCCAACTTGTCACAAAGGAACAGATACCTGCTGGAAAGAAGAAAACTCATCCAATTATGGTTTCTTTTCAACCTTAGAACATGTGATTGCTGAACGTGTTGCCAACAAAGACACTAATACATCATATGTAGCAAGTTTATTTTCAAAAGGTATTAATAAGATCGCTCAAAAAGTAGGCGAGGAGGCTGTTGAAACGGTTATTGAAGCTATGGATAACAACGATGAGTTATTTCTATATGAATCTGCAGATTTAATGTTTCACTATTTAATGCTATTACAAGCCAAAGGGTTTACTCTAAAGGATATAGAGAACGAATTAAAGGGAAGGCATAAATAAAAAAAAAAGAGCACTGTAAAATTACAATGCCCTTTTAAATGGGTTAATGTGAGTTATTAAGAAAGCCAATCTTTATTTCGAGACATTCTTGAAAACCATACAAAGAAAAGAGCAAAAACGATTATCATTACAGTCATTACGATGTTGGATTCATAACCGTTAATTAAGGTATATCCCATTTGTATAATTACTGCAATTAAGGATAAGAACCATAATTTTACTGCCCAAGATTTTCTAAGTAATAGGCCAATGGCACCCAAAGCGCCTGCAAAAACAGCTATAGCAAAAGCAGCGGTTACCCAAGCAGGCATGTTGGCAGCAATTTCAAGTTGCTCCTCAGAATACATGGTTTGATAACTTTCGGTTTTAAAGGCTTGTTGTAAGTAAGCGTTAACGCCCATGCCATTCCAAACGAGGGCAATTATACTTAAAATCCAGAACCAAATTGGTGGTTTGTTTGTTGATGTGGTTGTCATAATTTTTTAGTTTTAGTTAGTAAATAGTAATACAAGTTATAAATTTTTTGTCACAATTAATAAATAGTCTATTTTTCCAATCAATTTTTATTTTGAAATGAAAAAGTATTTCTACGTCATTAACATTCAATATTTAGGCTATCGTTTTCATGGTTGGCAAAAACAACCCAATGTAAAAACCTTGCATTTGATGGTAGACCGGACATTAAATTTTATATTAGAAGGTAAGTACTTTAAAAGTTTAAGTTCAGGAAGAACAGATGCTATGGTTTCGGCAGAAAGTGCAGCCTTTGAATTGTTCTTACAAGAGCCTATTGAAGATGAAATCGCTTTTTTAGAATTATTCAATCTCAATTTGCCACAAGATATCCGTGCTTTAGATATTAAAGAAGTTGATGACAAGTTTAATATTATTCAGCATTCAAAAATTAAGGAATATTTATATCTGTTTACTTATGGCGAAAAGTGTCATCCGTTTTGTGCACCTATAATGACGACTATTCTTGATGTTTTAGATATAGAACATATGAAACAAGGCGCAAAACTTTTTGAAGGTGAAAATTATCTAAAATCTTATTGCTACAAACCAACCGATAACGGTATTTATACTAGAGAAATTTTAACCTGCGAATTGGTTGAGAATAAAATATATACAGCTAATTACTTCCCAAAGCAATCCTATATATTGAGAGTTAGAGGTAAAGGTTTTATGCGAAATCAGATTAGGCTCATGATGGGAACACTAATCGATTTAGGAAAAGGAAAATTGTCATTAGAAGATATTAGATTTAGCTTATTACCAAATAGCATTGTTAAAATGGATTATATAGCTCCTGCCTCGGGTTTAATTCTTAACAAAATAGAATTTGAATAATACTTAGGCTTTTGTAGCTTTATAAAAAATAAAAATCATGAGCACATCCATACCAAAATCTGTTTTTACGTTTTTCAAAAAACTAGAAAAAAATAACAATCGAGATTGGTTTAATGAGAATAAGCCTGAGTTTAAGGCTATCGAAAAGGATGTAAAAGCAGTTTATAATACTATTTTTGAGAACTTGAATATGCATGATGAGATTGATAAACTCAAGGTTTTTAGAATCTATCGCGATGTACGTTTTTCAAAAAATAAATTGCCATACAAAGCCCATTTTGGTGGCTCCTTTCATAGATTAAAACCGAGATTAAGAGGTGGTTACTATTTACACCTTCAACCTAATAATGAAAGTTTTATTGCCACTGGTTTTTGGGAACCAGCGAAGGAAGATCTTTTGAGAATTCGTAAAGAATTCGAAATGGATGATTCTGAAATTCGAGATATTTTAGCTGATAAAAAATTCAATACAGTTTGGAGAAATTCATTTGTTGGTGATGAAGTTAAAACGGCTCCTCGTGGGTTTGATAAAGAACATAAAGCTATTGATTTAATAAAAAAGAAACAATATATTTTCACTAAAAAATTTACAGACAAAGCCGTTTTAGATGCTAATTTCCTAGATGAAGTTAATGCTTCATTTAAAGCCATTCGCCCTTTTTTTGATTACATGAGCGATGTATTAACTACAGATTTGAATGGTGCTTCTTTAATAGACTAATTAAACGGCAGCTAGCAACTCTGGCTTTTCAAAAAGTTGAATATGACTTAATAAGCGTTCCTTAACAATATTCATCATACGCTTATTTAAAGCTGAAGAGGTTTCAATATAAACACCATATTCTTCAACAGTAAAATGCCCGATAATCATGCCTTTCATAGAATTACGAAGCTTCATGTCTTTTTGTATGGCATTCTCTATATAAGCCATTCGTTTTTCCAATGATAAATCATAAAAAACAGATTTATGCTTTTCAACGTAATTTCTAAAAACACCAATTAGTAAATCATTTTGAAATTTTATAATAGGCCGCAGTACAAGGTTTTGAAAACGCTCATCAGTACTCATATTGTCATTAATGGTAGCGCCTGAAATTTCTGGTCGAATACTTTTAAGCTTGGATTGTCTAGAGGTCATTTTAGTAGAATTTCAATAAAAGTATCGATTATTAATTCTTGATTTTACAGGTGAACATCATAATTGTTAACGAGGTTATTAACAGTAATAGCATTCATCTTTAAAAAATGAATATATAGAGCCCTATTCTTTTCTAATAATTTTAAAGAAGAATAAGTATCCGCGATTACTATGTCTGTTTATGATGACCAAACAAGTCTTTTTTAAAACAATAAAAAAACGTTTAAAAATTATAATCAATTTTGTTATTCTATTGCATAAAATGCAAATAATAATGTATTCATTGGTTATTTTATAAAAATTCAATAACAAACTACCTGAAAGTTTCAAATAACTGTAATAAAATATAAATTTGTTTTTTAATCTCCTTAGAGTTTTTAAACACAATAATTAAAGATATTTATGAGTAAATCATTGTTTGACAAAGTATGGGATTCGCATGTTGTGCGAAGCATTGAAGATGGACCAGACGTATTGTACATAGACCGTCACTTAATTCATGAAGTTACAAGTCCTGTAGCTTTTGTAGGATTAGAAGGTAGAGGTTTAAGTGTATTATATCCAGAACGTACATTTGCGGTAGCCGATCACAACACACCAACAATTAATCAACATTTACCAGTTCAAGATCCATTATCTGCTAATCAATTAAAAACATTAGAAGATAATGCAAACAAATACGGTATTAGTCACTGGGGATTAGGTCACCAAAATAATGGTATTGTTCACGTTGTTGGACCAGAAAATGGAATTACACTTCCGGGAGCAACAATTGTTTGTGGAGATTCGCATACATCTACTCATGGTGCTTTTGGTGCTATTGCCTTTGGTATTGGAACATCTGAAGTTGAAATGGTGTTAACTACACAATGTATCATGCAGCCTAAGCCTAAGAAAATGCGTATTAGCGTTAATGGTGTTTTAAACAAAGCAGTTACGCCTAAAGATGTTGGACTATATATTATTGCTCAATTAACAACTTCTGGTGCCACAGGATATTTTGTAGAATATGCCGGCGATGTTTTTGAAAACATGACAATGGAAGGTCGTATGACGGTTTGTAACTTATCTATTGAGATGGGTGCACGTGGTGGTATGATTGCTCCAGATGCTAAAACATTTGAATATATTAAAGGTCGTCCAAAAACGCCTAAAGGAGCAGATTGGGATACTGCTATGGCATATTGGAATACATTAAAGACTGATGACGATGCTGTTTTTGATAAAGAATTTACGTTCAATGCTGATGATATTGAACCTATGATTACCTATGGTACAAATCCAGGTATGGGCATGGGGATTTCTAATAACATTCCATCTGCTAATGCTGTTGAAGGAGGTAAAGCCACTTATGACAAGTCTTTAGCTTATATGGGATATACTGAAAATGAGCAAATGATTGGAAAGAAAATTGATTACGTATTTATTGGTAGTTGTACTAACGGACGTATTGAAGATTTTAGAGCATTTGCAAGCATAGTTAAAGGAAGAAAAAAAGCAAATAATGTTACGGCTTGGTTAGTTCCAGGTTCGCATATTGTTGAAGAAAAAATAAAAGAAGAAGGCTTATTAGCTATTTTTGAAGACGCTGGTTTTGTTTTAAGAGAACCAGGTTGTTCTGCGTGTTTAGCAATGAATGATGATAAAGTACCTGCAGGTAAATATGCGGTGAGTACATCAAATAGAAACTTTGAAGGCCGTCAAGGACCTGGATCAAGAACATTATTAGCTAGTCCATTAGTAGCTGCTGCTGCTGCGGTTACTGGATTAGTAACAGACCCAAGAGAATTTCTATAAAACAGCTTATAGCTTTTAGCCGTTTGCTATTAGCTAATAAAACTTAATAATAAAAATACGCCAATAGCCAAAAGCTAAAGGCCAAAAGCAAATTAAAATGGCTTACGATAAATTTACAACACTAACGAGTACTGCGGTTCCTATGCCCATTGAGAATGTAGATACAGATCAAATTATTCCAGCACGTTTTTTAAAGGCTACAAAACGTGAAGGTTTTGGAGATAACTTATTCCGTGATTGGAGATATAATAGTGATGATACACCTAAAGCGGATTTTGTTTTAAATAATCCAATTTATAAAGGTAAAATACTAGTAGGAGGAAAAAACTTTGGTTCAGGATCTTCTAGAGAGCATGCCGCGTGGGCGGTTTATGATTATGGTTTCCGTTGTGTAGTATCTAGTTTCTTTGCCGATATTTTTAAGAATAACTGTTTAAATATTGGTGTTTTACCAGTACAAATTAGTCCAGAATTTGCAAACGAAATCTTTGAAGCTATTTATGCGGATGCGAATACAGAATTAGAAATTAATTTAGAAGCTCAAACTATTACCTTGTTATCATCAGGAACTCAAGAGTCTTTTGTCATCAATAATTATAAAAAAGGAAATATGTTAAATGGCTTTGATGATATTGATTATTTACAAAACATGAAACGTGAGATAGAAACATTCACAGAATCTCGCCCTTTCTAGATAATGAGCGTTAAGAAAATAGAAATAATGGATACGACATTGCGCGATGGTGAACAAACCTCGACAGTGTCGTTTTCAGCTTCAGAAAAATTAACTATTGCCAAACTTTTACTTGAAGAATTAAAAGTGGACCGTATTGAAATTGCTTCTGCGAGAGTATCCGAAGGAGAATTTCAGGCGGTAAAAGGTATTACAGATTGGGCATCTGAAAACAATTATCTTGATAAAATTGAGGTTTTAACTTTTGTTGATAAAGGTGTTTCTATTAGATGGATGGTTGAAGCGGGTGCAAAGGTTCAAAACCTACTCACAAAAGGTTCGTTAAATCATTTAACTCATCAACTTAAAAAGACTCCAAATCAGCATTTTGAAGAAATAAAAGAAAATATTGAATTCGCGAAAAAAAACAATATTGAAACCAATGTTTATCTTGAAGATTGGAGTAATGGGATGCGAAATTCCAAAGCCTATGTTTGGGACTATTTAGAATTCATAGCGACGCAACCTATAAAACGCATCATGCTGCCGGATACTCTAGGTGTTATAACACCTTCTGAGTCCTATGAATTTGTAAAAGAAATAAAAGATAAATATCCGAATTTACATTTTGATTTTCATGCACATAACGATTATGATTTAGGTGTATCCAATGTTATGGAAGCTCTAAAAGCAGGCGCAGACGGTTTACATTTAACAGTAAATGGTATGGGCGAACGTGCTGGAAATGCACCTATGGCGAGCACTATTGCTGTTATAAATGATTTTATGCCGAATATTGAAATTGGTGTAAACGAAACTTTTTTATATACCATTAGTAAATTGGTAGAAACCTTTTCTGGTGTTATGATTCCTTCAAACAAACCCGTGGTTGGTGCTAATGTGTTTACGCAAACTGCTGGAATTCATGCGGATGGGGATAACAAAAACAACTTGTATTTTAGTGAGCTCATGCCAGAACGTTTTGGTAGAACTAGGCAATATGCTTTAGGAAAATCGTCTGGTAAAGCTAATATTCAAAAGAATTTACAAGAATTAGGACTTCAACTTAACGATGAAGATTTAAAGAAAGTCACTCAACGTATTATTGAGTTGGGAGATAAAAAGCAAGTGGTTACCAAAGAAGATTTGCCTTATATCATTTCGGATGTTTTAGATAGAACATACGAAGAGAAGGTAAAAGTAAATTCTTATGTATTAACGCATTCTAAAGGTTTAAAGCCATCTACTACAGTGTCTATTACTATTGACGACGAAACTCTTGAAGAGCATGCGCAAGGTGACGGACAGTTTGATGCTTTTATGAATGCAATTAAAAGTATTTTCAAAAGGAAAGAAGTGCTATTGCCTAGTTTGATAGATTATGCCGTGAGAATACCTCCAGGAAGTAACTCTGATGCTTTATGTGAAACGATTATTACTTGGAAAAGTATAGATAAAGAATTTAAAACGAGAGGTTTGGATAGTGACCAAACGGTTTCTGCTATTAAAGCGACAGAGAAGATGTTGAACATTATTGTGAGTTAGGTTGTAAGATTTAAGTTAACGGTTCTTGCTCGCGTTAGGGATTGAATGGTTTGTTTGAGCTCGCCGACTTTAGGAGGAAGCGAGTAATAAAAGCCCGACCCAATGGGGTAACGCCCAAATAAAAATAATAAATAAAAGATTAAAACAAATACAATGAAATTAAATATTGCGCTTTTAGCCGGAGACGGTATAGGACCAGAAGTTATAGATCAAGCCGTAAAGGTAAGTGATGCTATTGCTAAGAAATTTGGTCACGATATTAATTGGAGACCAGCATTGACTGGTGCTGCAGCTATTGATGCTGTAGGCGAGCCTTATCCGGATTCAACACACGAGATTTGTAAAAGTTCTGACGCTGTATTGTTTGGAGCTATTGGGCATCCACGTTTTGATAATGACCCGTCTGCAAAAGTTCGTCCGGAACAAGGGTTATTAAAAATGCGCAAGGCTTTAGGTTTGTTTGCTAACGTGCGACCTACATTTACATTTCCGTCGTTATTGGATAAATCACCATTAAAAAAAGAGCGTATCGAAGGTACGGATTTAGTATTTTTACGTGAGTTAACTGGCGGTATTTACTTTGGAGAAAAGGGCAGAAGAGATGGTGGAGAAACAGCTTTTGATAACTGTGTTTACACAAGAGCCGAAGTACAACGATTAGCAAAGAAAGGTTTTGAATTAGCTATGACACGTTCTAAAAAACTATGTTGTGTTGATAAAGCTAATGTATTAGAAACATCTCGTTTATGGAGAGAAACGGTTCAAGCTATGGAAAAGGATTATCCTGAGGTTGAAGTGAGTTACGAATTTGTAGATGCGGTTGCCATGCGATTAGTGCAATGGCCAAATAGTTATGATGTGTTAATTACTGAAAATCTGTTTGGTGATATTTTAACGGATGAGGCATCTGTAATTTCAGGATCTATGGGATTAATGCCATCGGCATCTTTAGGGTCTGATATTGGCTTATTTGAACCTATTCATGGGTCTTACCCACAAGCAACAGGGTTAAATATTGCAAATCCAATGGCAACGGTATTATCTGCGGCTATGATGTTTGAAAATTTTGGTTTATTAGAAGAAGGAAAAGTTATTAGAGAAGCTGTAAACAGTGCTTTAGAAAAAGGTATTGTTACAGAAGATTTAGCCGACGGCGGAAAAGCTTACGGAACTAAAGAAGTTGGAGACTGGTTAGCTAGTAATATATAGAACTAACACATTACATACATATTAAAAAGCCTGTTAAGTTTTAACTTAACAGGCTTTTTCTTTTTAATGTGTTGTATTTCTAAAACTAGAGTTGCTAGGCAGTTCAAAAATCTCTAAATTAAAATAGGGAAGGGCAGCTATTAAATGATCGAAAATATCAGACATGATATATTCATAATTTTCCCAACGCTTATCGCTACTAAACGCATATATTTCTAAAGGGATACCTTGAGTAGTAGGTGCTAATTGACGAGCCATAATCATCATATCTTTATTAATGGCAGAATGATTATTTAGATAAATATCAATATATTTTCTGAATACTCCAAGGTTTGTGAGGTTTCTACCGTTTAAAAGAAGGTCTTTATTAATACTATTAGAACTATTGTATGATTGAATATCACCTTGTTTAGTTTCTAAATATGATGATATTAATTGTATCTCTTTAAGTTTATTAACCTCATCATCGGTTAAATATTTAACTCCCTCTTGTTTAATATTTAATGCTCTTTTAATACGTCTACCCCCAGAACTTGTCATTCCTCGCCAGTTTTTAAACGAATCTGAAATTAAAGCATAAGTAGGAATGGTAGTGATTGTTTTATCGAAATTCTGAACTTTTACGGTTGCTAAATTAATTTCAATAACATCACCATCTGCGCCATATTTTTCAAATGTAATCCAATCGCCAATTCGCACCATATCATTTATAGAGACTTGAATACTAGCAACAAAGCCCATAATAGTGTCTTTAAAGACTAAAATAATTACAGCAGAAATTGCCCCAAGACCGGTAGCAAATTTTAAGAATGGAATACCTGTAAGAATAGCAATAGCAGACATAAAACCAGCTAACCAAGCAAAAATCATAAACACTTGAATGTAGCTGTCTATTGGTTTATCTTTTAATCGCGGTAAAGTTTTTAAGAAATCTTTTAAGGTGTGTAAAATACTTCTAACAATCCAAAGGGTTAGAATAATAGCAAATACTTGAAGTCCTTTTTCAACAACATTTTCGAAAGCAGGAAAATCAGTAAATACAGCACGAATAAACTCTAAAGCAATTAATAAAGGAATAATGTGTGCAATGTTTCTTGGAACATTATTAGAAATTAAAAGATCATCAAAATTAGTTTTAGAATTTGTAGCAAATTTCGTAAAAAAACCTCTTATTAATTTCATTATTACAAAATCGATAATAAATACGACGAGCAATAAACTAATTAATAAGGCCAACATATTTAAGTATTTGGCAGTAACTTCAGTAGTGCCAAGAGATACTAAATAATCGTAAAGTAAATGCTTATAAGTAGTCATTCTAGTTTGCAGGTTTTAAATATTTTCTATCAATATAAAATGTACCGAAGGGTAAGATTGATGCTAGAAGCACCATTATAAATTCTTTGTTAGTCCAAGAAAACTCCTTTTTAAAAAGGAAGGCTAATGCTACATAAGCCACAAATAAAACACCATGTGGCATTCCCAGGAGCTTAACGTACTGTGGGTCATTTAGTAAATACTTTATAGGTGTGGCAATAAATAGAAGTAAGATATATGATACACCTTCTAAAAGCGCAACAATTCGAAATATATTTAATGAAGAAAACATGCTGATTTATTTTTGAACAAAAGTAGTTCACAATCAAATAATAACAGTCCGTTTTAAGTTTTTTTTATAAGATATTGAAAATGATAAGTCCATAAAAGGCAAAGCGCGCTAAACGGAGTGAACCATAAACAATAACGTTCTTAAATGGAAACTCTATAATACCAGCAGCAATGCAGGATATTGAAAAGGGTAGTGGCAACAAGGCTCCAACAATAATTAAAAAACCACCCCATTTTTTAGAGTTTTTAAGTTGTTTTTCCATTTTTACTTCTAAATAATTATGCACCGAAGGGATTTTAGTAATGGTTCTTCCCAACCAATACGATAATAATCCACCGCCATACGATAAAAGTGCCAATAGGCTTAAGTAAAACCAAGGACTATACATTTTTCCAGCCCAGGCAATAAATATTTCTGGTGGTACAAGACCCAAAAGTATTTCTGAAACAAAAAAGAAGCTTAATACACCATAAGATGGCAGAATTTCTGTTAATCTAATTAATGCTGTATTAATATTAAAAAAATGATTAACGGTATAAACAACTACAACTAAGGCCATAATATATGGCAATACTTTTTTTACCGCTTCCCATACAAAGGTATAGAACCCTGTATAATTATAATACTGATGTAATAACTGCAAACGAGACTTTGCAGTTTTCTCTTTAGACTTTTGTTTCATATTCTTGTCAGATAAGGGGTACGCAAATATAGGATTAGAATTCCATTGAAAAAAGTAATTAACATATTTAACAATTCACCTAAATACTTGATTATTTAATGACATAAGTCATTTTTTTCGAATCTTAAATCATTTAATTTTATGATTATCAACATTTAATCCATGAAACATGAAAGTATTTGATGAAAAACATATTAAAAATATTGTTCTAGTAGGCGCTCATCATAGTGGAAAGACAACATTAGCTGAAACTATGTTGTTTGAGGCTGGTTTAATAAATCGAAGAGGCACTGTAGAAAATCATAATACGGTTTCAGACTACCGTGACATTGAGCATAAAAGAAATGCATCTATATTCGCCACTCCGTTACACACCGAGTGGCGTAATTTTAAGATAAATATTATGGACACTCCAGGTTTAGATGATTTTATTGGTGAAATTATTTCGTCTATAAGTGTAGCAGATACTATTGTAACGTTGGTTAATGGTAGGCAAGGCGTAGAGGTAGGGACTGAAATAATATGGAATTATATTGATACCTATAGAAAGGCCACTTTATTTGTGATAAATCAAATTGATCATCCCAATTTAAAGTTTGAAGAAAGTTTTAAGAGTATAAATGAATTAGTAGGCAATCATGCCATAAAAATTCAATTCCCAATAAAAGTTGATGGTGCTCAAGGTATTATTGATATTTTAAAAATGAAACTCTACAAGTTTAAACCTGAAGGCGGTAAGCCAGAAAAATTACGTATTCCAAAAGAATATCTAGAACTTGCCAATAAACTGCATAATGAGTTGGTAGAAAAAGCAGCCGAAAATGATGATGAATTATTAGAATTATTTTTTGAAAAAGGGACGCTTAATGAAAATGAAATGCGACAAGGTATTAAAGCAGGCATGTTAAATCATGAATTATTTCCTGTATTCTGTGTATCTGCATTAAATGATATGGGAACTGGCAGATTAATGGGCTTTATTGATAATGTGGCACCAGCGGCATCCGAGTTAAATGAAGAACAAACTTTAGAGGGCGAGACTTTAAATAGAGAGGTTGGTGCGCCAACATCGTTATTTGTTTTTAAAACTATTTATCAGCCTAATTTAGGTCAAATTACCTTTTTTAAAGTAAAATCCGGTGAAGTTAGAGTTAATGATAAATTGATAAATCCAAGAAATAATGAAACCGAAATTATAAACCAACTTTTTATTATGGATGGTAAGGAACGGCACTCCGTCACAAAATTAACGGTAGGTGATATTGGTGCCACTCTAAAATTAAAATTTACAGATACTAACGATACCTTAAGACACCTAAAAAGTAATACCACCATTAAACCCATTAATTTTCCGAAGCCAAGAATTAAAAAGAGTGTGGTTGCTACTGAAAAAAAAGATGAAGAAAAATTAATTGATGCACTTAAAAAAATTCATAGTCAAGATTTAACGGCGGTTTTAGAATTCTCAAAAGAATCAAAACAAGAATTGTTAGGGTGCCAAGGCGAATTACATTTAGCTACTATCGATTGGACTTTAAAACATATTTATGGTATTGAAGCTAAATTTGAAAAGCCAAAAATAACATATCGAGAAACTATACAACGCACATCCAAAGCTAGCTATAAGCATAAAAAACAATCTGGTGGGTCTGGGCAATTCGGAGAAGTGCACATGAAAATTGAACCATGGTTTAAAGGCATGCCAGAACCAGAAGGATTTAGTTTAAGAGGTAAGGAAGAAGTTGATTTACCATGGGGAGGGAATCTCGTATTTTATAATTGTATTGTTGGTGGCGTTATTGATCAGCGCTATTTACAATCCATCATGAAAGGAGTTTTAGAGGTTATGGAGGATGGCCCATTAACAGGATCATTTATTAGAGATATACGTGTGATGGTTTATGATGGAAAAATGCACTCGGTAGATTCTAACGACATTTCGTTTAAAATAGCTGGAGCTTATGCATTTAAAGAAGCATTCTTAAAAGCTAATCCGAAATTATTAGAACCCACTAACGAGTTAGTGGTAAAAGTACCTGAAGAAATGATTGGTAGTGTGATGACCGATTTACAATCTAGACGATCTATCATCCAAGGTATTGAAAGTCAGAATAATTATCAGATATTAAAAACGATTACGCCTGCAGCAGAATTATATGGGTATTCAACAGATTTACGTTCGTTAACCCAAGGTAGAGCAACATTTAATACCACGTTTTCATCATATCAACCTGTCCCTGCAAATGTTCAAAAGGAGTTAGTAGAGCAATTAGAAATAGTAGAAGTATAATATATAAAACAACAAGTCATATGCAAATTAAAGTATCATATTTAAGCGATTTAAAGTTTAATTTAGAAACTTGGAGAAGAGAATTACGTTTTCATTTAAATGAAATGGATACGTTTGAAGAAAAACTAGAAGAAATAGCTGGTAGAGAATTTGGAAAGAAGGCAACAGTGCCTTTAGAAAATTTCCAAAATAGAATTATGATTGAAAGAGCAGCCATATCAAAATTGATGCATCGCTGTAAAAATAAAATGAATAATATTCATACAGCGGATTTTAATGAAAGTATTGATGGCCGTTTAAGTCATGAACAGCATACATTAAAAGATGATATGAGAACTTATATTAAAATGCATTATGAATTAAAAGAAGAAATGATGGCCTATTTTTTAGAATGGCTCTAATACTTTTAAAAGAAAAAATTTAAACCAAATTAAGTATTTAATATGGTTTTTAATTAGTAAATTTTAATACTGATTTATGTCATAATATTAGGATTCAATTATCATTAAATTTATAAAATTTAATACCAAAAAAAATGAAAATTAGCAGATTAATTTTAGTAGTATTGGTTATTTTTTTTACGTTTAACCTAGGGAATACACAGAATAAAGACGAATTTGAAGAAATTATTTGGCATATTAAAGCGTTCATGCCTCAAGTTAAATTGTTAAAAATAAAGGCAATTGATAAGGAAGGTAATAGTTATGATGTTAAAGCCATTCAAGACTCAGAGCAAACTAATTTATTAAGCATAAAAGCGTTTATAAAAGGAAAAAGAGTTCCGGTAAAAATGTTGGTTAGTGATGATATTTACCATCCTGTAAAAGCGGTAGGTGATGATGGAACTATTTATGATATAAAAGCATTTACAGATGATGGGACAAAACTACCAGTTAAAGGCGTTAGTAAATCTGGTAACATCATACACATTAAGGCCATTTATCAAAATATAGTTTTTTATAATGTTATTGCCATTTCTCCTGATGGTAAAACAAATGCGGTGAAAGGCATTAAATTGAGCGACGAGGATATTGAATCTACTATAAATGGTATTGAAATTTATGCTCACGTAAAATCTTTAAGATTTACAAATAGGTGATAGTAAGGTTATAGATAAAGTTAGCAAGGTGTTTTTGAAAGATACCTGGTTTTATCTTTTGTAATTTTCTATTTTACATAATATAAATTATAGAACATTTTTAATTATGAATTATCCTATGGATGATTCATAATTAAAAGTATTTAGAACAATTTTAATATCTGTTGCTGCTGTGTAGCAATAATTAAATATCTCAAAAACATTCTATTTCTATACGATGATTAGTACTAGAAACAGAAAAAATAAAAAGAAAACTATTTTTTATCATAAAAAGAGAAAAATATGGTTTTGTATAGTTTATGTATTGGAGATTTTTTATAGAGTATGGCTTAAAGTATTTAATTTAGGTAACTTAAAATAAACAATTTATAAAAAGATTAAATCTAATATTAATAGATATTAAATAAGAGATAAATGCTAAAAAAAGATAAATTTAAGAATAGTGCACTACTTTTTTTATTCGTGTATTTTACATATAATAGTTATGATTTAACCGCTCAAACTGTAAGAATAAGTGAAATAGTTTCTTCTAATACTGATTATACAGATGAAGATGGTGATATGCCTGATTGGTTAGAAATTCATAATTATGGCAATCAAGATGTTTCAATAAATGGTTGGTTTTTATCTGATGATATAAATGACCTTACACAATGGACGTTTCCTAATATTACACTAACGCCTAATGAATATTTACTTTTATGGGCTTCCTCAAAAAACCGTAAAGAAATTAAATACTCTAGAACATTGATCAATCAAGGAGATGAATTTAAATATTTAATTCCTACTTCAGAACCAAATTCTAATTGGAATACTTCTAGTTTTGATGATTCAAACTGGTCTTCTGGTATCTCTGGTTTTGGCTATAATGATGGAGATGATGCTACTATTATTCCCAATGGAACACAATCTATATATCTTAGAAAAGCGTTTACAATTAATAATTTATCTTCTATTTCTTCATTAATTTTAGATTTAGATTATGATGATGCTTTTGTTGTCTATATAAATGGAAATGAGGTTGCTAGAGCTAATATTATTGGTACACCACCAGCTTATAATTCTGGTACTATTACAGATCATGAAGCTCAAATATATACAGGAGGAAAACCTGAAAGATTCCTAATAACAGATTTCAGTTCCTATTTAAATGAAGGTGAAAATATATTAAGCATTCAAGCGCACAATATCAGTGCAAATTCGTCAGATTTTACCATCATACCTTTCTTATCTACAGTTTTTACAACTCCGAATAATACTGGAATAGAACCACCTGAAATTTTAAATCTAAATACTACAAATTTTCATACAAATTTTAAAATATCATCAAGTATAGAGACATTAATTTTAACAAATGCTTCTGGTACTATTGTGAATCAAATAACTGCAGAGAATCTTCCCATAAACACTTCTATTGGTACTTCCATAAGTTCTGGAGAAGTTGTAAGTTATTTAGAAACTACACCAGGTTATGAGAATTCTAGCCAAGAATTTTTAGGGAGTATAAAAAGTGAAGTTGTTTTTTCTCATGAAAGTGGTGTTATAAATACTGCTATAAGTTTAGTTTTATCTGGAAATACTTCAGGGGAAATAATAAGATATACCACTAATGGAGTTACACCCACAGAAAATTCAACCATCTATACAAGCCCTATTCAAATAGATCAAAATACAACTGTAAAAGCACAAATGTTTTTAGCTAACTATATACCATCTCGAGTATTTACAAATTCTTATGTGTTAAACACAAATAATTTAACATTTACAGATAGTAATCTACCAATTGTTGTAATAGTTACAGATAATGGTGATGAAATTCCAGATGAACCAAAAATATTTGGTACAATGAAAATTATTCGAAGACCAGATGGATCAAGAAATTTTGTAAGCGATGTAAACAATGAAGTTTATTTGAATTATTCAGGTACTATTGGCATAGAAACACGAGGGTCTTCATCACAATTATTAGATAAAAAACCATATGGTATTGATACATTAAAGGATAACCGTTTAGATAATGATAATGTGGAATTACTCGGCATGCCAAAGGAAAATGACTGGATTTTAAATTCATTCGCTTTTGATGATAGTATGATGCGCGATTATATTAGTTATGAAATGGCAAGGCAAATGGGCCAATATGCTGTAAATTTAAAGTATTGTGAAGTGGTCGTTAATGGTGATTACAAAGGTTTATACGCGCTTTCAGAAAAAATAAAAATTGATGGTGACCGTGTGGATATTGAAAAGCTATCTGATGTTGAAAATACATTTCCAGAGATAACGGGAGGCTACCTAATACAGACTGATAGACCATCTTCAGAAGATCCTGAGGCTTGGTACAACAACGGTGCAGGATATATTATTGAAAAACCAAATCCTGAAGATATAACTTCAAATCAATCTTCTTATATTGAATCTGTTTTTAGAAAACTAGATCAAACTGCAAATAATTCAAATATTACAAGTGGCTACCCGTCAGTTATAGATGTACCTTCATTTTTAGATTATATGCTAATGGCAGAAATTGCCTCTAATGCTGATGCTTACGCGCTTAGTACTTTTTATCATAAAGATAGAGGTGGTAAATTAAGAGCTGGACCTATTTGGGATTATAATTTAACTTTTGGTAACGATTTATTTGACTTTTTTGGCACCAATTATGATCGAAGTTTTACTAATGTTTGGCAATTTGAATTTAGTAACACAGGTGCTAATTTTTGGGGTGACCTTTTTGACGATCCAACATTTAAATGTTATTTATCTAAACGGTTTAATGAAGTAACTAGTGCAGGACAACCGTTAAATTACAATTATATTTCTGATTTAATTGATAGTACTGCAGCGTTGATTTCAGAAGCTATAGTACGTGAAGATGAACGATGGAATACCATTGATGATTTTTCAGGAGAAGTTAATAATATGAAGAGTTGGCTGCAGGATAGAATTATTTGGATGGGAAACAATATTGGTGATTTTTCTAGTTGTAATACGGTAGAGACCCCATCTTTGGTTATAACTAAAATTGACTATAATCCTTTAGAATCAGTTGAATTTCCAGAGAGCGATGATTTAGAATTTATAGAAATTCAAAATACCGGAAGCACAATTGTTGATCTTACTGGCATATACTTAATAAAACTGGGTATATCATACCAATTTCCTGTTAGTGCCACTATTGCGGCTGGAGAATCTATTTCCTTAGCAGCCAATGCTACGACTTTTCAAGCTAAATACGGAGAAGCACCTTTTGGCACATTTTTAAGAGATTTATCAAATAAGAGTCATAATTTGGTTTTATCAGATACTTTTGGGAATTTGATAGATCAAGTTGAGTATTTTGATAAAGCGCCTTGGCCAGAAACTGCTGACGGTGGCGGTTTTTACTTAAGACTTGTAGATGTAAATTCTGATAATGCTATAGCTAGCAGCTGGGTAGCAAGTTCTAGTGTAAGCCTAAGTACTAATGATTTTGACAATGATGGATTCGATTTTATGGTATATCCGAATCCAACAGAAGAAAAATTGATGATAAATTCGGAACATGCAATACAAAATATTTCAATTTATAATCTAGTTGGACAGCAAATAAAAACGATTCAAATTAATGCTAAATCAAGAGAAATTAATATTAGAAACCTTAGTGAGGGCACATATATATTGAATTTAAAATTATTAAATGGCGCTAGTGTTTCCCGTATGATTGTTAAAAAGTAGGATCTTTTTACGAGTTTAGTTGAACAATACTATTTCAAACCCATTTCACGTCACTCCAATCTTCACTTAGTGAAAAAGTGTTTACTAACTCCACTCCTATTTGAGAAATAGGAGCTCGTGAATCTCACATGAATGCTCGATTTCATTAAGATTGTCGTAGAAACTTTTGAGAATAAATTTTTTCAAGAAACTGTAGTAACAACTTTCGCTTTTAACCAAAGCTCAAGTTAGATAACGCAGAGCATTATATAATAAATGTATTATTATTTTTATAATAGTGGTTATCCTTTGGATGATTCAATTTAAGAATAATAGTGCGATTGTGAAAACATATTATATTATTTAATACTTATTTTTTAAACATTAGCCAACTATCATGATATTATGTAATTCTCTAAATTTATTATTTAGTGTTTCGGTATATTTGTAAATCAATTAACAAAATCCAATTATATATTGATAAAGTATTGTGTTTTCATATTTACAAGTTTATTCCTCGTTTTGAATGCTCAGACTATTTCAATGTATGACGAAATTAGTGAAGACTATCATTCGGCGTTAAGTTTATTTAAGAGCCATAATTATGAAGAAGCCTTGGATATGGCTAGGCTTGGTTTTGAAAAAGCCCAGAAACTAAAAGATAAGAATCAAATCGCTTATGGCTATTTTTATCAAGCAAGATATTATGATAAATTAGGTCCTTATAATGAAAGTGTTATTTTATACATGAAAGCACTTGCTATATTTAAAGCATTAGATAATACAGCACAAGTATCACGCTGCTACTATAAATTGGGGTTCAATCATTTTAAACTCGCAGACTATGACTTAGGTTTAGACTATTATTTTAAGTCATTAAAACTTGACGAAGAAAGAAACTACAAGCCAGGTATAGCACTTACCTTAGAAAGAATAGGGAAACTGTATTTGAATACTGGAGATTTTTATAAAGCACGTGAAAGTTTTGAAAGAGCCTTAAACATTTTTATAGAATTAAAAGATGACTATCGTATGTTGATGAATGAGTCATGCATCGCTGTTACTTACCAAAAAGAGGCTATGAGATACGACAACGATAGTCTCTTTTATAAAGCTATAGATTTATACAAAGTGCTTCTTCCAAAATCTTCAAAAAAATCACCAGAGACTCACGCTACACTCCTACAAAATATTGGGTCCTCTTATAGGTTTTTAAAGCAATATGACAAGTCTTTAGAATACTTAATAAAGTCATTACCTATACAAGTTGAACTCGGATTACATAAAGATTCTGCGCATACTTGTAATGATATTGCTGAAACTTACTTAGATATGAATCAACTATCTAAAGCAAAAAAATATGCTTTAAAAGCTGTTGATTTTGCAAGGGGATATGCCTTACAGCAAGAACGATACGCCTATTATGTGCTCTACTTGATAGAGGAAAAAACACAAAACTTTGAAAGTTCACTAGTCAATTATAAAAAATATCAAAAATTACAGGATAGTATTTTTTCTCTTGAGAAAACAAATAAAATAAATGATTTACGCATAAAATATGAATCTGATAAACAACGCTTAAAAATTGAAAATCAAGAAAGTAATATTGCCCTTTTAGATGCTAAAAATAGTGTAAAAAACCAATGGCTAATTTTTGGTAGCTTGGGGCTATTATCTGTCTTTTTATTGTTTACAATTTCTAAATCAAAAAATAATGCAAAAAAGGAGAAAAAGCAACAGGAGAAATTCTCTCAAAATTTAATGGAGTCCCAGGAAATGGAACGTACAAGAATTGCTAAAGAATTGCATGATAGCGTTGGTCAAAAATTAACATTAATTAAACGAAAGTCTCAAAACACAAAACAAATAGAACTGACAAACCTAACTAATGATGCCCTGGAAGAAGTGCGGAGTATTTCTAGAGGTTTGTATCCAGCGTTGCTAAAAGAATTAGGATTATCTAGAAGTCTCACTCAACTAGTTAATGAATATGATGAACAAACTGAATTGTTCTATACTATGGATATAGATATTATTGATAGCTATTTTACAGAAACTGCGAGTTTAAATTTTTACCGATTAATTCAGGAATGTTTGACAAATATTGTAAAGCATGCTCAAGCAAAATCAGTTACTGTTTCAATCAAAAAAGAAAAAAATTCAGTTATTGCTTTTATTGCTGATAATGGAAAAGGATTTGATCTAGAGGATAGTAAAAAACAAAATAGCTTAGGATTAAAAACTATTTTTGAGCGCATTAAAATCTTGGAAGGAAAACTTTCTATTGATAGTAAATTAAATACTGGAACTAATTTTATTTTAACAATACCTGTCAAAAATGAATCATAATATCTCTATTCTTGTCGCAGATGATCATCCTATGCTTTTAAAAGGTTTAATTCATGAATTGACAGAATATGGATTCGACGTGTTAGAAGGGGCTTCTAATGGCGCAAAAGCGCTTGAAATTATAGATTTACAAAAACCAACTATTGCTATTTTAGATATTAATATGCCGCTTTTAACAGGATTTGAAGTTATTGAAAAGTGCAAAGAAAGAGGATCGCTTACTCGATTTATTATTCTAACATCCTATAAAGAGAAAGAAGTGATTTTAAAGGCGCAGAAAATGGGTATATCAGGATACCTGCTTAAAGATGAGTCGTTTTACGAAATTAAAAGTTGTATACGTTCCGCAATGAATGATGAATTTTATGCAAGTAAGGTTTTTAATGAAGTGCTTAATACAGAAATTTATCCTGAACTTGAAAGGATTAAATATCTCACCCCTTCTGAACGGACTATCGTTCGCCTCATTGCCCAAGAAAAATCGTCGAAAGATATTAGTGATCTCTTAGCTATTTCAATAAGAACAGTACAAAAACACCGTTCCAATATTATTACAAAATTAGACTTACCCTCGGCTTCCGACGCATTGTCGCTTTGGATTTCCAAAAACAAAGAGATATTCTTGTCTTTATAAGAATTTAAGTACTGCTATTCTCTTATTTAAATACGTACCCCTGCTTAATTTCTGCACGTCATGCGTAGTATTATTAATATAAATGATGGTTAATTTTACAACATAATAACCAAAAAACTATATTATTATGAAAATTTTATGCTCTACCCTTTTACTAATCTTTTTTAATTTAATCCTAAACGCTCAAAGCAAATATGATGTTACAAAAAACATGAAATATATTAATCAGGTGGTTACCAATGTTGAGTCTATAAAAATAAAAAAAATACAAAATTTGGCCGCCTATTACAATATAAAAAACGTGAATGGATTTGATGCTAAAAAAAAATCAACTTATGATGTCGTATTTACAGAAACGAACTGTAAAATTGAAGCAACGTATAATTCAAAAGGGGAAATTTTAAATTCAGTCGAAGTCTATTCAGATATGAGGTTACCTCTGTCATTAATAAATCTAATACTTAACGAAAATAAAGAATGGTACATTACTAATAATACTCAAATTATAAAATATAATCACAATAAAGATTCTTACAAGTTATACAAGGTTGAAATAAGAAACAAAAATGAACATAAACAATTAAAATTTAAAATTGATATGGTAGATGATAATATAACATATGTTGTGTTCAATAATACGGACTTTTAGAGAATAAGTGATTTTAAAAATTGACACAATTAAAAAGGGCCGACTTTATTATAAGTCGGTCTCTTAATTTGTAAAACTTGTATAATAATAAAAATGCATTCCACACATATTATACATTTATCCCAAGTTTTCGCATAAAAAGTGTTTACTTCCACATTTTATTTTTATAAATAGGTATTCGTGAACGTCATAAACTCAGTTTAACTAACTGCTGTAAATAAACTTTTAGATTAATTTTATTAATAAACAATAGTAATAACTTTCACTTTTAATCAAAGCTCAAGTTAGATAACGCAGTAAATTGTAGAACATTTTATAATATTGGTTTACCCTATGCGTGTTTCATAATCGAAACAAATACAGACGATGTCAAAACCGCCTCATAAATAGTAGTATCCTTACCAAACCATGCATAGTATGCTTTCATTTATGTACTACATAATACTCTAGAAACTGTATTTACCCTTTGCGAAATGTTTATATTACAACTTCTAAAATAAGTTCTATGAAGTATCTATTAAGTTATTTATTCACTTGTGTTTTTTTCTTAGGGTTTTCACAAAATTACTTTGATATTGCAAATTTCACTTATATCAATGCACCTCCAGCTGATTTTGAAATTTCTAATGCACAAACTACCATTGAAGAAATGGCTATAGAACTTAATTTTCCTATTGTTATCAATAAAAAAACAACATTGCTTACGGGGTTTTTTTTAAATAAAACGAAAGTGAATTTAGATGCAAATCCATCAAGTTCTAATCTCAATGTTTTAGGATTTAATATTGGACTTAATAAGGTAATTAATAATAAATGGTCGGCAACATTTATGGCTTTTCCGAAAATAGCTTCTGATAAAATCAAGCTCTCAAATGATAACTTTCAATTTGCATTTTTATCTTTATTCACAAATAAGAAGCGTGTTGATTTGAAATATAGATATGGTGTATATGCAAATACCGAAAAATACGGATTAATTGTAGTTCCAGTTTTTGGTTTATATTATTTGAGTGTTAACAAGAAATTTGAAGCAAATTTAAACCTACCTATTATTGCTGATATTAATTATAAAATGAGTAACAAATTTTGGCTCGGTATGAAGTTCGATGGATTAGGAACTACCTACAATTTAAATGATCAAAACTATAGCGCAGATGGTGCCTATGTATCAAAAACCTCAAATGAATTAGTAAGTTATTTAAGATACAAGTTAAGTAAATCCTTGTATATACAGACAAAAGTAGGTTATGCCTATAGTAGAAATTATAAAGTGTATGATATTAATGACAAAATAGACTTAGCTTTAAGTTCTTTTTATTTTGGAGATGATAGAACGCAGTTAAATGAGCGTTTTAAAGATGGAGCTATTTTCAAGGTAGAATTATTTTATCGTCTTCATTTTGATTAAAAATTTATACTATTACCTTACAAATATTATACTTCCATTAAGGCTCAATAAAATAATTAGCTTTAAATACTCTAAGCACTTGTTATATTCATATCTTTAAACACTTTGTTTTTACAATTCAGAAATTTCAGAATCTAACCAACTTAATCTATTATTTATCCAGTTTACAAGATAATCCTTTTCTTCTGTATATGTATTACCCACAAAGTTATTAGGCCATATATATTGTCCTAAAACAGGCCATTTTTCAAAATTTTCCTCAATACTATTTGATGCCATAAGAGTTTCTAAATATGCATCAATTTTTTCAAAAATAGCGATATTCGAAAGTTGGTTACCACGCAACTGAAGCCAACGTGCTTTTAGCTGTAATACAAATACTGGATCTTCCAAAAAACGATCCCACCAAAAAGGGATTTGCCAAATATCTCCTGAGCAACGTTCATTAAATTTATAAGCCCAAACGTTGGTTTCTCCGCCACTACAATAATTTGCATTACCAAAAGCTAAATTAAAATCCCATATTGGCCCCATTTTAAGTTTTTCATTTTTGTCTTTTACAAGCCAGGTGCTCAATCTATAGCCATCTACGTTGTTAGATAGTTCATTTAATAAAAAGAAATCAATAAAACTTTGAGTATCTATATATAAATTATAGCCTATATCAGAATCCGTAAAATCGCTACTTGCCAAAGCATCTTCGAAAGAAGCTAAATAATTACTTATGTAAGTACGCTGTTGAGTTGTAATATCTTCTTCATCTGGTGAGTCGTATAAAAAATGTATTTCTTGTCCTGAACTTGAATTATTAGGAGCATATAAAGATGTTATAGAATTTGTACTTGTATATAACGTTTCATCAGAACCTCCTGCTTTATCAATTTTAAGAATGTATCCACCCGTAAGATTTTCACCATCATTCTCGTCATCCTTTAATTTGTTAATATCGATACGATTATTATCTCTCTTCAATTTCTCAAATAATAAATAAACACCATTGTAAGATTCATTAATCGTGACATCTACAAATTTTGCTCTACTAGCGTAACGCCCAATTTCTCTAGATAAATCGTACATAAGAATATTACGCATTAATGATTTATCACTATAGGGAGCATATAAAATCCAATCTTCTTCTTCTGGAAAACCAAGCAAGGACACGTCCATATCCTCATTGGCGGCATCTCTAGTTTCAAATCCAAATTGTTTTTTAGGAAACATCTGAGAACTAGATCCTCTTATTTCTATACCAATAGCTCCAGTATAATCTATTTCATCATTTACTGTAATAGTCATTTCTGCATTAATCTTGGGTTCATCAACAATTTCTGCTCCATTGGTATTAATAAATACTTGAGGTAGTTTCTCTTCAATAGGTATTTCAACAATAAGTTCTTCTGTATTAACTGGTTCATTTTCGCAAGAACATAAGCCAATGGTTAAAAAACTAAGTGCTATAAGATTTGTTAACTGCTTCATTATATTACATTTTTGTTGAAATCAAATATAATATTTATTAAGCCGGTTTACTAAAGTTTTCTCTGCCCTAAAGTTAAAAATTAAGCTAAATCCAAAATATCATACCCTCATAGCGGATTTAAAATTAGAAATAATATACCATCAATCCACTCTATCTTTTCAGCTTCCTCCATAGTTAAATTAGTTGCTTTTTCTCTTGATTTAAATATGGATGAAATATCATAGAAAAATTCAACTATAAAAACACCCAAAGGTGGAATGAAAAACATTACTAATGATATAAAACCTGGAATTCCAAATATAGGATATTCTTCAAGAGAAGATTCTCCAAATAATATGGATTGTAAGAACATTAATAGCGATGATATTAAAATTCCACTGACTACTGTTATCCAATATATATTTCTAATTTTTTTATCACGAAAAAACCATAGCATAAAATAAATATATGAAAAAAAGAAGATATATATTAATCAATAGTATTGACATAGATTAATTACTACAGGTATAAGTAAATAATTATTGTAAATTGTAGCTTTAAAAACTTATATATGATGAAAAAAATATTCTTAACATTAATTTTTGTTCCATTTATTTGTTTTGGACAATATGTTCCTCCACAAAACAACTATAATGTAACTGTAAAAACACAGCCATCTTTTTCTCAATCTTTTACTCAGGGAATGCAAGCTGGAGCAGCAGTCAGATCAGCAAGAGCAGCAGAAGAAAGAACAAGAATTGAAGCAATGAAGGATAATTACTCTAATATTATTATAGATAAATTAAAAGATAATGGACATAATTATAAGTATGTAGTGGTAAAAAGTGTGACAGGATGGAAGCCTAAAGATAATATTAATACAATTAAAGACGTACTCAAAGCATCAAATATCTATGGTTATGTCAGTATGGTTGGAGCAATAAGATTTTGGACTCACAAACAATTACCTGAAATAATTAATAGAAGGCCTGAACTGGTCTTGTATTTAAGTTTTCATCGAGAAGCTGAAGGTGCATATTCTAGAACAAGTAAAGTAACTCTAGCAGATTACAAAGGTGAAACTATTTTTCAAGCAGATTACAAAAATATTGAGTATTCTACTATGCTAAAACCTTTAATTGCAACATATATTACTTCTGAGGAAGAAAAGCTAGCAAAAAACAAGTTAGCTAAAGAAGAAGCTCTTCAAAAATTAAAAGAAGCTAAAAATGAGGCTTTTAAAAAATTAAAAGAAGCTAAAGAATTATTAGATTTAGGTGTAATAACAAAGGAAGAATATCAGTCCCTTGTTGAAGAATATAAGCCAATTCTTTTAGGTAAGGATAATTAATCTAAATTATAACTTACCTAGGCAACTCATTTAGTACTAACATTAATTAAAACACCATTTATAAACCAAAGGATTTATTTAAACTACTTTGACATTTATAGCATTCATTCCTTTTGGAGTTTCTTCTACATCGTAGCTTACTTTGTCCCCTTCATTGATTTTATCTATTAGACCATTTTTATGCACAAATACATCTTTTTCCCCTGTTTCTGGAGTGATGAATCCAAATTGTTTTTTAGGAAACATCTGAGAACTAGATCCTCTTATTTCTATACCAATAGCTCCAGTATAATCTATTTCATCATTTACTGTAATAGTCATTTCTGCATTAATCTTGGGTTCATCAACAATTTCTGCTCCATTGGTATTAATAAATACTTGAGGTAGTTTCTCTTCAATAGGTATTTCAACAATAAGTTCTTCTGTATTAACTGGTTCATTTTCGCAAGAACATAAGCCAATGGTTAAAAAACTAAGTGCTATAAGATTTGTTAACTGCTTCATTATATTACATTTTTGTTGAAATCAAATATAATATTTATTAAGCCGGTTTACTAAAGTTTTCTCTGCCCTAAAGTTAAAAATTAAGCTAAATCCAAAATATCATACCCTCATAGCGGATTTAAAATTAGAAATAATATACCATTCCACCCACATGTACTTTTCGTTTAATTTTAATATTCTGTATAACAATTGAAATTTTTATTAATGTGTGATTTCAAAGAAGCTTTACGTTTTTTCGTTTGGTGTTATGATTTGATGTTTTGTAAATTTTCCGCGATCAGATATCAAAATGATAATTTTTATACTGCTGATAAAAATCATTGGTATTTAAGCTCTTGTTACATACATTTATATTTTAGGTCTAACTTTCAATAAGCAAGTTTAGTAATGTCCACCCATAAAAACATAACTAATCCAGCAATTACATTGCTATCATTAGTAGGAATTGTCCTGTTTATATTTTTTTACATCATTGCAGCTATAAACTATCCTGGAGGATCGGATATTGCACAAAATCAGACAGGTTTTAGTTTAAAGAATAATTATTTATGTGATTTACTGGATAATCAAGCTATAAATGGTGCTTTAAATTCAGCACGGATATATGCCAGTATTGCATTAGCCATACTTTGTTTTAGTTTGATATTACTTTGGTATCATTTACCAAAATTATTTGACAGAAAAAATAAGGCTCAAACTATTATGAGTATTACAGGAATTTTGTCTCTGATAATTACCTTGTTTTTAGCTTCCGGAATACATGATATTATTATACGTATTGCAGGAGTTTTTGGAGTAGCCGCATTGCTTATTTCTTTTATTGAACTTTATAAAGCCAACTATTACAAACTATTAATATTCGGTATGATATGCTTACTCCTATTTTTAACTAACTACTATATCTATGAAACAGAAATACTAATAGATAAGCTTCCTTTAATTCAAAAAGTAACATTTTTATTTTTCTGTAACTGGTTTGTATTATTGAGCATTTGTATTTACAGGAAGTTAAGTTGACACTTTTAGATGCTATTTAATAGTATAAGCTAGAAAAAGGATAAAATAAATTTAAAGTTTTTTATTGAAAATATAAAACAAGTCAAACAAAGAATCCAACACCATAACTGGATTCAATAAATACAACATACAAATGCTTATTAAACAAAGAATGAACGTTCATTTTTGTTTATATTTGTATCCGAATTTATACAACATGGCTAAACTTCAAAAAAGCATAGACAAGCGCAATGCACTTATAAAGGCCACCATTGAGTTGGTAAATAACAATGGTTTTCATGCGACTCCTATGAGTAAGATTGCTAAAATAGCGAATGTATCACCTGCGACTATTTATCTCTATTTTGAAAACAAACAAGACTTAGTCAATAAAACCTATATCGAAGTAAAAGCGGTTTACACCGCATATGCTTTTACAACTTACGAAACTAATGCATCTGTTGAAGTAGGATTCGAAACCATTTGGAAACGTATTGCAGAATTCAAGTTAAACGAGAGCGAATACGCCATATTTTTAGCACAATGTGATAATACACCTATGATTGACGAATCGAGCAGACAAGAAGGAATTAAGCATTTTCAGCCTCTACTCGACCTCATGGAACGCGGTAAAAAAGAAGGAATTATAAAACCAATATCAGATTACTTATTGTATGCCTATGCTATAAATCCATTGTCCTTTTTAATAATGTCACAACAGCGTGGGGCATTTCAATTAAATGAAAAACATATCGAAGAGGCTTATCAATCGGCTTGGGATAGCATTGCAGTAAAGAAATAACATGAAAAAAACAGCCATTATATTGGGGGCCTCAGGTTTAACAGGTAGTAGTTTACTTCAAAAATTAATTAAAGACGAGCGCTATGAAAAGATTAAATTATTTTCACGTTCAAACATAGAAGGCTTACCAAATAAAGTCGAACAGTTTATTGGTGACCTGCTAAAATTAGAACAATTTAAATCGGAGTTCATCGCAGACGACGTGTATTGTTGCATTGGCACAACAGCTAAGAAAACTCCAAATAAAACGCTTTATAAGATGATAGATTATGGCATTCCTATTGCCGCGGCTAAACTTTCAAAAGCAAATAACGCACTTACCTTTTTAGTCATTTCAGCTATGGGAGCCAATAAAAATAGTAGTGTATTTTATAATAAGACAAAAGGCGAAATGGAATACGAGGTATTACAACAGAACCTTAAAAATACGCGAATTTTAAGGCCCTCTATAATTAGTGGAAATCGTAATGAAAGAAGAACATTAGAAAAAATAGTATTAAAACTATTCAAAGTCATTCAGCCTTTATTTTTTGGTAAATTAAAGACATATAAAATTGTAAATGCCGAAACCATAGCGCAGGTCATGATACATTTAGCAAATACTAAAAATCATTCTGAAGTCATTATAACTTCAGATCACATTAATAGATTAGGAAACAATAACTAAAAATACAATTGTACTTATGGAATTATTAGATCAATTAAATTGGAGATATGCTGCAAAGGCGATGAACGGTGAAACTGTAGCCGAAGATAAAATAGAGCGTATTTTAGAAGCAGCACGCTTAGCACCAACATCCAGTGGATTACAACCCTTTGAGATTATTGTTATTAAAAATCAAGAGCTTAAAGAAAAAATTAGACCTGAGGCTTGGAACCAGTCCGTAGTAACAGACTGCTCTCACCTACTCGTTTTTGCAGCTTGGGATAATTATACGGTTGATCGTATCAATTATATGTTCGACTTAACTAATGAAATTCGTGGATTTAAAAACGAAGGCTGGGAAAATTACCGTCAAATGTTATTAAGTGCTTACCCACAAAAAGAGGCTGAAGAAAACTTTAATCATGCGGCGAAACAAGCTTACATCGCTTTAGGAATGGCCATGGTTGCGGCGTCATACGAAAAAGTAGACTGTACTCCAATGGAGGGTTTTAGTGCAGACAAAGTAGACGCTATTTTAGGACTACGCGAAAAAGGATTACGAAGCTCTGTGATGTTACCAATAGGTTACAGAGCCCAAAAAGAAGATTGGTTAGTAGACCTCGTTAAAGTAAGAAAACCAATGAAAGACTTAGTAACGGTCATAGAATAAATTATATCTTACTTAATAAAGATTAACAAATAAAAGCGAAAAGAAGATGAACAATTTTGAATTTAAAAATCCGACCAAAATAATTTTTGGAAAGAATACGATAGAAAAATTAGAAAACGAAATTCCCAAAGATGCTAAAGTTCTACTGTTATATGGTGGCGGAAGTATCAAGAAAAACGGCATCTACGAACAAGTAAAAACGGCTTTAGCTAACGTTAATATAATTGAATTTGGAGGTATTCCTGCAAATCCAGAGTATGCCATTTTAATAGAAGCCTTGAAAGTGATTAAAGACGAAAACATTACTTACCTTTTAGCTGTTGGTGGTGGATCGGTTATTGATGGTACCAAGTTTTTATCTGCTGCGGCCTTGTTTGACGGCGATACACCTTGGGATATTTTGTCTAAAAATATCAGAACAGAAAAAGGAATGCCTTTCGGTACTGTACTAACTTTGCCGGCTACAGGTTCTGAAATGAACTCGGGCTCGGTAATAACAAGAGCAGAAACTAAAGAAAAACTAGCTATGGGAGGACCTGGTTTATTTCCTGAATTCTCAATATTAGATCCTCAAGTCATCACTTCAATTCCACAACGTCAGTTAGCAAATGGCTTAACGGATGCCTTCACACACGTTTTAGAGCAGTACATGACCTATCCAATTGGAGCGTTATTACAAGATCGTTTTGCGGAAAGCATTTTACAAACCATAATTGAAATCGCACCAAAAGTATTAAAAGATCCAACAGACTATAAAGCGGCAGCTAACTTTATGTGGAGTTGCACTATGGCCTTAAACGGATTAATACAAAAAGGTGTACCTACAGATTGGGCAGTCCATGCTATTGGTCATGAATTAACCGCGTTGTTTGGTATAGACCATGCTCGTACCTTAGCAGTTATCGTTCCAAGCCATTATAAGTTTAATTTCGAAACTAAAAAAGAAAAATTGGCACAATATGCAGAGCGCGTGTGGAATATTACTGAAGGAAGTACAGACGATAAAGCCTATGCAGCTATAGAAAAAACAGAAGACTTTTTTCATGACTTGGGCATCGACACTAAACTATCCGATTACACTAAAGATTACGAAGGTACCGCCGAAATAATCGCAAAACGCTTTACAGATCGTGGTTGGAAGGCATTAGGTGAGCACCAATCCATATCACCAAATAAGGTGGAAACTATTGTGAAAATGGCTTATTAATTTATAGTATGAAAATAGTAAAAATTTCAGCCTTAGTGCTATCGGTAATTACGGCATCAAGTTGTAAAGAGACAAATAATGAAACACCTTCTGAAAACGATTTGGAAGTACAAACAGAATTAAAAAAAGAAAAGACAATGAATATATTATTCGTATTAACATCTCACGATAAATTAGGAGATACAGAGAAAAAGACAGGATTTTGGGTTGAAGAATTTGCAAACCCATATTACACGCTTTTAGATAAAGGAGCAAACATTACGATTGCTACTCCAAAAGGCGGCGCAGCACCAATAGATCCAAGTAGTGATTCACCAAATGTAGCAACAGAAGATACGGATCGTTTTAATTCCGATGCTGAAGCGAAAGCACATATTGCAAATACCAAAGTTTTAGAAGACATGAATCCAGATGATTTTGATGCCGTTTTTTATCCAGGTGGTCATGGTCCTTTATGGGATTTAGCAAACGATAAAACGTCTATTGCATTAATCGAAAAGTTTAATAAACAAGACAAACCAGTAGCATTTGTATGTCACGCTCCAGCAGCATTAAAAGATGTAAAAAACACGAATGGCTCACCGCTGGTAACAGGTAAAAAAGTAACAGGATTTACAAATACTGAAGAAGCAGCAGTTGGATTAACTGAGGTAGTGCCTTTTTTAGTAGAAGATATGTTGAATGAAAACGGCGGCATCTATTCTAAAAAAGAAGATTGGGCAGCTTATGCTATAAAAGATGGGAATTTAATTACAGGTCAAAATCCAGCATCTTCTGAGTTAGTAGCCGAAAAATTATTAGAAAGTTTGAAATAAAAAAAATTTAAATCTATATAAAGGTTGTTCTTTTTAGAGTAACCTTTTTTTTTTAATTTTATTGTCATCACATAAGATTTTTAGGATTATTTAGGTCCAATAATTTAAATAAATAAATTTTTTGTTTAACATTAATGATAAAACTTTAAACATTTTGTATATTTGAAATAACTTCCAGTTATGGAATATTAATTTAAACCTATATTTATGTTTGGGCTATTTAAAAAAAAATCAGAAAAAGATAAGTTATACGAGCAATATCAAAAGCTGACTAAAGAAGCATACAGTCTTTCTACCAGTAACAGAAAACTAAGTGACCAAAAGGCTTATGAGGCTGATGAAATTATGAAAAAATTAGAAAAGCTAAAGTAACAGATGGACGGTAAAAAAAAACCTGATAATGTTGTCTATAATATAGAGACTCAAAAATACGACGCTTCTCTAAAGCCATATGCAACAAATTTGGGCGCTCCAATAATTACTAGTACAGATACTATTGCTTGGAAAAATAGAAGTATTAATAAACTGAACCATAAAGTTCAAACTAGATTTAAAGAAATCAAAGAACAATATGAGCAGCTAATGCAAGAGTTTGAGGATAATAGACTAATACACGCTGCAAAATTTTCTTTTGAGCCTATTATTGGTCAACATTATCATTTATATGTGCGTGAGAATGGCGAAAACTTTTTGTCCATTATCGCACCAAACGAGTGCAGTTTTAATTCACTTGGAAGTTTCTATTTAAACGTAGATCAAATATGGAAAAAAAGTAGTTTAGATGTTATACCATAAAACATTTAGACTGCGCATTAAATGAAGAAAATCTAATTTAATTTATAACAATACACAAGTACTTAGTGTTTTTAAAAACTAATAAAAAAATGAAAATGAAAGAAATAATTTTAAAATGGTATCCTGTTATTTTAGCCTTCCTTTGTTTATTATACTCTGTAGGATTAGGGCTTTTTGGTATGACAGCTGAAGCCCAATATTCTGCACACTGGCCTGGTACAATATTATTGTTTGCAATAGCAATTAGACAAAGAAGAAAACTATGAATTTATCATTTTTTATAATTGGAGGCGTAATATTTGCCACATATATGTTCTTAACATTTTATAATATTTTCTATTCAAACAAGAAACAAAAAGAAGAGAACTATCCAAATTTAAAGCAAAATTCTGATGACGAACACAAGAAGTGAGCTGAGTATAATTTATTTATTTTTTACTATTTAAATTCAAATCTAATATGGGAAAAAGTAGTTTAGATATCATACAAGAAAATAGCTTTACAGAAAGACAATTAGACCGTATTATCGAAATGGCTTGGGAAGACCGCACGCCTTTTGAAGCGATAACATTTCAGTTTGGTATTGCCGAAAATGAAGTTATTAAGCTAATGCGTGGTAATCTTAAAGAATCTAGTTTTAAACGTTGGAGAAAACGAGTAAATAGTGGCGTAAGCACAAAACATTTAAAAAAACGAAGTGCTGACATTACACGCTTTAAGTGCTCTAGACAACGTGCGATTTCTGGTAATAAAATTAGTAAGCGTTAATGTTGGATGATACACATAAAAAAGTCCATTTCTCAACAGAATATGATGCCATACTTCATAGAATAGCAACAATAGATCCTATCGCTTATGGACCTTCCAGAAATTACATTGATGGCGAAGTAAGCTATCTATCGCCGTATATTTCTCGTGGTGTTATTTCTACAAAATTTGTGTATCAAGCATTGTTAAGCCGTGGTTTTCATCCAAGTCCTATACTAAAATTCATTCAAGAACTGGCGTGGCGAGATTATTGGCAGCAGGTTTGGATAGTTAAAGGCGACGCCATTAATCAAGATTTAAGACGTAAACAAGAACCTGTTGCAACGAATGGATTATCCTTAGCCATCAATAACGCAAAAACAGGAATAGACGTTATAGACAAGGCTATTAATGAATTTTATAAAACAGGTTACCTTCATAATCATGTACGAATGTATATTGCATCTATGGCGTGTAATATAGCCCAAAACCGTTGGAAACATCCTGCGCAATGGATGTACTATCATCTACTCGATGCCGATTGGGCTAGTAATGCGCTTAGCTGGCAATGGGTTGCAGGAGCCAATAGCAACAAGAAATATTATGCCAATCAAGAAAACATCAATAATTTCTGTTATGGTAAGCAGACAAATACGTTTTTGGACGTATCTTATGATGATTTTGAAAGCTTTCGCATACCAGAAGTATTACGTCCTTCAGAATTATTAGAATTAATAACACCGCTCCCAGAGCCAAAATCCATAATAATAAATGAAGAACTTCCAACGCTTATTTATAATTTCTATAACTTAGACCCACTTTGGAAAAAGGAATTTTCTGCAAATCGTATTCTTTTACTTGAACCGTCACATTTTAAACAATATCCCGTGTCTCAAAAGACTATTGATTTTATAGTTGATCTTTCAGTTAATATAGAGAATATGCAAATATATGTTGGTGAGTTCAGCGAACTTAAAACTTTATATCATTTAGAAAATATCTATTACAAAGAGCATCCTTTAAATAAACATTATGAAGGCATAGAAGATGAAAGAGATTGGATGTTTACTGTAAAAGGCTACTACCCTTCTTTCTTTGCCTTTTGGAAAAAATGTAAAAAAGAAATTATATTTTGAATCGGGAAGCCATAAATATCGTTTGGCTAAAGCGTGACCTTCGATTGCAAGATCACGATCCTCTGCATAGGGCGGAGCAAGATGGAATTCCATATTTTATTATCTATCTTTTTGAACCAAGCGTCATTTATTATCCAGATACCAGTTTAAGGCATTTACAGTTTGTTTACCATGCTATAAAATCACTTAATAAGCGCTTAAAAAACTACAATCGTACTATTGAAGTCTTTTACGGAGAAGCAATCGATGTCTTTACTTTTCTTACTAAAACCTATACCATACAACAACTTTTAAGTTACCAAGAGAGTGGTACTAAAACCACTTGGAAACGTGACAAACAAATCAAACAATATTGTACTAAAAACAAAATCAGATGGATTGAATCTCAACGTGATGGTATCATTAGAGGTTTAAAAAATAGAGCTACTTGGAACAAACGATGGCATGCAGCCATGCACGCTCCTATTATCAAAAATTATTATTCAGTAACTACACTTAATGCACTTGAGCATTCGTATGTAGTACCTTCAGAATTAGTTACTAAGCTAGAAAACTATCCAAAACAATACCAACCTGCAGGAGAAGAAAATGCATGGCGTTACCTGAAATCGTTCGCTCAAAAAAGAGGGTTTAATTATCATAGACATATCTCTAAACCTACTGAAAGTAGAACAGCTTGCAGTCGTTTATCACCTTATCTCGCTTGGGGTAATATCAGTATCAAGCAAGTATTTCAATTTGTAGGCACGCATCCCAACGGAACCGCTAATAACAGAGCCTTTTCTGGAATGTTAACACGTTTACATTGGCATTGTCATTTTATACAGAAATTTGAAGTAGAATGCACCTATGAAACTCATTGCGTAAACAATGGATACGAATTATTAGAGCATATAAAGAATGAGACATTCATTAAAGCTTGGAAGACCGGACAAACTGGCTATCCAATCGTAGATGCTTGTATGCGGGCTGTTGAGGAAACAGGATGGATTAATTTTAGAATGCGGGCCATGGTCGTTTCTTTTTTAACACTTAATCTAGATCAAGATTGGAGAGATGGCGTGTATCATTTAGGGCGTCAGTTTTTAGATTATGAACCAGGTATTCATTATCCACAATTTCAAATGCAAGCAGGAACTACAGGTATTAACACGGTACGACTTTATAATCCTGTAAAAAACTCTCAAGAACATGACCCCGCAGGGACATTCATTAAAAAGTGGGTTCCTGAATTGGCAAATGTACCCACCGCCTACATTCACGAACCATGGACTATGAGCGTTATGGAACAAACTTTTTGTGGGGTAACTATAGGTTTAAATTATCCCTTACCTATCGTAGATCTTAAAGCGAGTGCAAAAAAAGCGAGAGATAAAATTTGGGGACATAAAAAACATCCGGCGGTCAATGCTGAAAAGCAGCGTATTTTGGCAACACACGTCAACAAAAGGATATGAAAAAAGAAAATTTACCTCAAAAGATATGTGTAGTCTGTGAAAGACCTTTTACGTGGCGTAAAAAATGGAAGAAGAATTGGGAAGAAGTAAAATATTGCAGTGAACGCTGCAGAAGAAACAAAACATAAATGAAAGCAATAAATCTTATTTTTCCGAATCAACTATTTGAACACTCGCAACTATTAGAGAATGGTTTCCCTATATTTCTTGTTGAAGAATTGCTGTTTTTTAAACACTATAATTTTCATAAACAAAAAATAGCGTTTCATAGAGCAACGATGAAACATTATGAAGCTTTTTTAATTTCAAAAAACATTGAAGTTGACTATATTGAATCTTCTGAGGATATATCAGATATTCGAGAATTGATTCCCTATTTGAAATCTATTGGAATAACCAATATTAGCTATATAGACCCTGTTGATAATTGGCTTCAAAAACGAATAGCGAAAGGCTGTTTGGACAATAGTATTGAAAAAAATGTTTACGACTCACCATTATTTTTAAACACTAAGGAAGATTTGCAACCTTTTTTCCGAAGTGATAAAAAGAAATACCATCAAACAAGCTTCTATACGGCGCAAAGAAACAACAGACATATTTTAATAGATCCTGACGGTAAACCTACTGGTGGTAAATGGACTTTTGATGCAGAGAACAGAAAAAAATATCCAGCAAAAAAAATACCTCCTGCCATACAGTTTCCAGACGTAGATTCCTTTTATAAAGAAGCTCTTGAATATGTAGACAAAAACTTCTCAACAAACATTGGACAACTCACTACCAATGGGTTATATCCTACAAATTTTAAGACTAGCAAACTTTGGTTTCAGCAGTTTTTAGAACAACGTTTTCTAGAATTTGGTACGTATGAAGATGCCATTGTAGCAGAAAATTCTATTTTAAATCACAGCGTATTAACTCCCATGCTCAATACAGGGTTAATTACACCCGCCTATGTGATTGAACAAAGTATCGCTTTCGCGGAAACAAATAATATTCCCATCAATTCATTAGAGGGTTTTGTACGTCAAATAATTGGTTGGAGAGAATTTATTCGGGGAATATATGAGAGCAGAGGAAGTGATGAACGAACACGTAATTTTTGGGGATTCACTAAAAAGATACCTATATCATTTTATGATGGAACCACAGGAATATACCCAATAGATCAAACCATAAAAAAAACATTAGAAACGGGTTACTGCAATCATATAGAACGTCTCATGGTTCTAGGTAATTTTATGTTGCTTTGCGAATTTGATCCCGACGAAGTCTACCGATGGTTTATGGAACTGTTTATAGATAGCTACGATTGGGTAATGGTCCCAAATGTGTACGGAATGAGTCAATTTGCAGATGGCGGATTGATGGCCACAAAACCCTATATAAGTGGTAGTAACTACTTAATGAAAATGAGTAATTATAAAAAAGGTGAATGGCAAGCCGTTTGGGATGGCCTTTTTTGGCGTTTTATGGATACGCATCGTAGTTTTTTTAAACAAAACCCAAGATTAGGAATGCTTGTTGCCATGTTTGATAAAATGCCCCAAGAAAAAAGACATAAACATTTAGAAAATGCAGAGTTATATTTAGCTAAACTTTAAAAGCAATAGTCTTAAATATAATAGTCTTTAGACTTATATCGAGTAATTCTGTGCTAGCTATTTGTGGATTGATTATTACAATTTGAATGTTAAACTATAATGGTTTACTATATAAAATATTCCACAGTCCTTAGATTTCATAAGAAACAGTTGTACTTGGGTCATCAAACATTTGTATTTTTGCTTCAAGTGTAATACATATATACAGAGATTTTTAAATAAGAATTTCTCATCAACTTTGACGGGAAATCTTTTATTAGAAAAAACTTATTAAACGCCTTTAAAAATTCAAAGTGTATAGCTAATAAGAATAAGACATGATTATACCTAAACTGCATTATATATCTCAAGGAAATTCTCCAAAAGAGCATCTAGAAAATATCCAAAAAGCATGTACATCTGGTATAGAATTAGTGCAATTACGTTTAAAAAATATTTCAGAAAAAAAATTTTTAAAGTTATCCACATCAGCCAGAGAAATCACAAGTCATTTTCAAACCCGGTTAATTATTAACGATCATTATAAAATAGCAAAAGCCATTAAAGCTGATGGTGTGCATTTAGAAAAAACAAACGTCTGCCCTACTATAGCGAGAAAGCATTTATACACTTGGCAAATGATTGGAGGAACAGCAAATACATTACAAGACTGTGAAATATTACTTGATAAAAAAGTTGATTATATAACTTTAGGGCCATATAGAGTTGAAATAACCAAAGATAATTTAAATCCACCTTTAGGTCTAAACGGCTATACTGCAATTATAGAAAATTTAAAAACCGAAACGCCAATTATTGGTGCAGGAGGAATGACCATAAAAGATGTTACAGATGTATTAGAGACTGGTGTTTCTGGAATTACTGTATCTGGAGAAATTACCAGAAATTTTGATTCTATAAAAATATTTAACCAATTACTAAAAGCATCCTCAACAAAAGAGCAGCGACATACATTCAAATAAAGTAGGCACTATTTTAGAACTTCACAATAAATTAAAAAATTAAAACTATCTTAATATTCTTAGATGATATAAGCATATTTAAGAATAAACCTTTAGACGTACACCTACTCTATTTAACTCAGTATACCTTAAATTTTGCTAATAAATTAGTGTCTCACATAGTTAAATTGACAAGATATTATAAAAAAGATGCCCAAAACTTATAACTTTATACATAGATATGAAGGAAGTATTCCATGAAAAAATGTCTTTTACAGTTATCATTTATTTTTATTGAGATACTTTAGTGGAAACTGTTATATGATGCAGAAGAAATTCTCATTAAAAGCTATGAAACAGAAACGGTTGATTTTAAGGATGAATTATAGATTCAATAATTGCAATTGAAGTCTCAAATGAACCAGATAAAATCTGTGAATACCTATTATGTGCAAACCACAATTATTAATTATCTAACTCAGAAATAATGACACACATCTATTATATACATGGAATGAATTGTAACGGATGTCGCAGCCATGTGGAAGAAATACTTTCAAAAGTGGAGGGAGTTTCAAAAGCTAAGGTTGATTTAGAAAAGGCAGAAGCCATAATTGAAATGGAATCACATATTCCATTAAAAAGTTTTCAAGAAGCCTTAAAAAGTGAGGGTGATAGATATAGCATTCATAATTCAGTAGAAGATCATCAACATTCTAAAGCAGAAAAACAAGAACAACCAATAGGGAAAGGTACAGGGGTGTTTTATTGTCCAATGCATTGCGAAGGCGACAAAATCTATGACAAATTAGGCGATTGTCCGGTATGCGGAATGGACTTGGTTGAAGAAATTAGTTTAACCTCGAAAAGCGCGCTGTTCACTTGTCCAATGCATCCAGAAATTATGAATGATGAACCAGGTTCGTGTCCCATTTGCGGCATGGATTTAGTTCTATTGGAAACAGATATTTCAGAAGAAGATAAAACTTATAAAAAGCTATTAAAAAAATTTGGGATTGCAGTCGCCTTTACGCTGCCGATATTTCTAATAGCAATGTCCGAAATGTTAGATAAAAATCCGTTGTATGCTATTTTGGATCAAAAGCAATGGAATTGGATTCAATTTGTATTGTCTTTTCCAGTGGTTTTTTATGCCACTTCGATGTTTTTTAAACGTGCCTGGACTTCTATTAAAACAATGAATCTAAATATGTTTACGCTTATTGGAATTGGTTCTGGTATAGCGTGGCTATTTAGTGTTTTCGCCATGTTGTTTCCTGAGGTGTTTCCGCAAGATTTTAAAACATCTGATGGTAACGTATTTGTGTATTTTGAGGCTGCTACTGTCATTCTTACATTAGTGTTATTAGGCCAATTATTAGAAGCTAGGGCGCATAGTCAAACTAGTGGCGCCATAAAGGAATTATTAAAATTAGTGCCTTCAACTGCGACCTTGGTTGCAGATGGTGGCGATAGAATAATAGCTATTGATAAAATTAAACAAGGTAATTTATTACGTGTAAAACCTGGAGAGAAAATACCCGTTGATGGACGTGTTGTAGAGGGGTACAGCAGTATTGATGAGTCCATGATCACTGGCGAGCCTATTCCTGTAGATAAAAATGTTGGTGATAAAATAAGTTCTGGAACAATTAACGGTACAAAATCATTTATAATGAAAGCTGAAAAAGTAGGTTCAGAAACTTTACTTTCTCAAATTATTCAGATGGTAAATACAGCAAGTCGTTCAAAGGCACCAATTCAAAAATTGGCGGATAGAATTTCTAAATACTTCGTTCCTATAGTATTACTAGTCTCGCTAATAACGTTTACTATTTGGGTAAATTTCGGTCCCGAACCAGCTTATGTTTATGCCTTTATAAATGCAATTGCGGTATTAATTATTGCTTGTCCTTGCGCCTTAGGTTTAGCGACACCAATGTCAGTGATGGTTGGCGTTGGAAGAGGCGCACAATCTGGTGTTTTAATTAAAAATGCAGAAGCATTAGAGAAAATGAATACCGTGGATATACTAATTGTAGATAAAACAGGAACGATTACAGAAGGAAAGCCATCGGTTGAAAAGGTAATAGCAACTAATGCTGAGGAAGAAACTAAGTTAGTACATTATATAACATCCTTGAACCAATATAGTGAGCATCCTTTAGCCGAAGCAATCGTGAACTATGGTAAATCAAAAAAAGTATCAATTAGTAAAGTAAACGATTTTAAAGCTATTACAGGTAAAGGCGTTATTGGTACAGTCGGTGATAAAAAAGTAGCTTTAGGAAATGCCAAACTATTAGAACAATTCTCTATTGTCATAACTGAAACTTTAGCAAAAAAAGTAAAGGCTGAACAACAACAAGGAAAAACAGTATCATACATAACAGAAGAAAATGAAGCGGTAGGTTATGTTTCTATTTTTGATGCTATTAAAAAAACAAGTGAAAAGGCTATTAAAGAACTACAAAATAATGGTGTTGAGGTCATTATGTTAACTGGAGATAATAAGAATACAGCCAAAGCCGTAGCAGAACAATTAAATCTAAAACACTATAAAGCTGAATGTCTTCCCGGAGATAAACTCAACGAAATAAAAACACTTCAACAACAAGGCAAAATTGTTGCGATGGCAGGTGATGGTATTAATGATGCACCTGCATTAGCACAATCCGACGTTGGTATCGCCATGGGAACTGGCACAGATGTAGCTATTGAGAGTGCAACAATAACTTTAGTAAAAGGAGATTTACGAGGGATTGTAAAAGCTAAAAAATTAAGTCATGATGTGGTTAAAAATATAAAACAAAATCTATTTTTTGCGTTTGTTTATAATGTGGTGGGCGTTCCAATTGCCGCTGGTGTTTTATATCCGGTTTTTGGATTATTACTCTCGCCAATGATCGCGGCATTAGCCATGAGTTTTAGTTCAGTATCCGTAATAGCCAATGCATTAAGATTGCGAAATATTAAAATATAATAAAAATGAAAAAATATTTAGATTACTAAGAAATATTAGTTGTTGGTCAACTTTTGGGTTGGTTCCTTTTTGGAGGTTCTTCTAACAATGAAACAGAGCGTAGTCATGGCAAATACATTAAAAAGATTAGCTATATTCACTTGTTGTTTCTTGAACATTCATGAAAAAGACAAAACTAATGACCAAAACAAAGAAATTTAGAACATTCGAAGGCGTTTTTACACCATCAATATTAACCATCTTAGGTGTAATAATGTATATGCGCTTAGGTTGGGTTGTTGGTAACGCTGGCTTATTTGGTACTATCATAATTATCATTATTGCACACGTTATCGCTGTTACTACAGGTTTAAGCATATCATCCGTGGCATCTGATAAAAAAATTGGAGCTGGTGGTATTTATTATGTATTATCACGAAGTATGGGCATCCCTTTTGGAGGTTCTATTGGCATTGCTTTATATGTTGGAACCGCTTTTTCTATTGCCTTATATTTGGTTGGGTTTGCTGAAAGTCTTAATGGTTATTTGGGTTTTGGCATGTCAATTAATGATATTAGATTAACAGGAACCCTTGCATTAGTAGCTCTTACGGTTTTAGCATTGATAAGTACCTCGGTGGCACTTAAAGCACAATTTTTCATTCTTGCCGCAATTGTTATTTCATTGATTTCTATTTTTTTGGGAACCTCTGAATATACACCCGAAACGGTACATTTATTTTCTGATGAAGGCTCTGTCCCTTTAGAAGTTGTATTTGCCGTATTTTTCCCAGCTGTTACCGGTTTTACTGCGGGTATTGCTATGAGTGGAGATTTAAAAAATTCAAAAAAATCTATTCCTTTAGGAACGTTATCGGCTATTGGTGTAGGTTTAGTCATTTATCTTGGACTTGCAATTTTTATTGCATTTAATGTTAACTCCGAAGTATTAAAAACAGATTATAACTTTTTAATGAAAATGGCGCTCTTTACGCCGGCCGTTGTAGCGGGTATTTGGGGAGCTACTTTATCTTCTGCTTTAGGAGGTCTTTTAGGAGGCCCCAGAATTTTACAAGCCATGTCTATTGATAAGGTAACACCGAAAATATTTAGTAAAGGAAAAGGAGTCAATAACGAACCTGTAAATGCCTTGTTTATGGTTTTTATTATTGCAGAAGCTGGTATTTTAATTGGGGAATTAGATGTTATTGCCCGTGTAGTTTCCATGTTTTACCTAACAGCTTATGGCTTTATCAACATTTCTTATTTTCTAGAAAGTTGGGCAAATCCAGATTTTCAACCCACATTCAAAATTAAACGGTGGATAGGTCTACTTGGTTTTATAGCCTGTTTTGCAGTCATGTTTAAGTTGGATATGATGGCCATGATTGGTGCTTTTTCTATTGTAGCCTTGTTATATTTCGGATTGCAGCGCAAAGAAGTGAAGTTACAATCCAATGATGTATGGCGAAGTGTTTGGGAGAATGTGGTGAACAAAGGATTAAAAAAAATTGATGCCCAAATTGATAAAAACACCAATTGGAATCCAAATATTATTCTGTTCAGCGGACAAAGTGAACATCAATATTATTTGTTAGAACTATGTAAAACCGTTTCTGGGCGGACGGGGATTGTTACTAATTTTAAACTTATTGTGGGAAAGGATAATTATAAGCCCTTTAAAAAAACCGAACAAATAGTGAGGGATAACACCTTTAACCATCTTGGTATTTTTGCACGACAAATAAAAGTTGATAATATCTATAATGGCATAACAAATATAGCCACCACTTTTGGGTTTTCGGGCGTAGAACCCAATACCATAATGATGGGTTGGCCTAAAGGATTAGAGAATTCTGTGGAATATTCCCAAATGACTCAAACTCTATTGCATTTGGATTATAATTTATTGTATCTCGATTTTGATAAAAAAACAAAATTTGGTAATTATCACACAGTAGATTTTTGGTGGCGTGAAACAGACAGTAAGAATGCTGAAATGATGCTTAATATTGCACGATTTATAATTGCTTCTCCAAGATGGAACGACACCAAAATCAGGGTTTTATTTATAAATAATAACAATGTGGATGTTGATGTTGTACATTCTAAAATTTCAGAACTTGTTGAAGACTTGAGGGTAAATGTTGAAATAAAAATTATCAATAATGCAGTGGAACAGCAACCTTTTTATAGCTTAATAAAGCATCATTCTGAATTTACAGATTTAACCATAATTGGTATTCCTAATTATAAGATTGAAAAACAAGCAGAATTTGTACTTAAAACCAATGATTTATTTGAAACGATAGGCTCAACCTTATTAGTTAAGGCTGCAAATAATTTTAACATTCTTGATTTAGATTTTATTAAAGACGCATAGTATTATTTATTACTTCTAAATTATATGCTATTACGCTTCTCTGCTCCTATTATTTTTTAAACCAATAATTTAGTGATTTATCAATAGCAATATATGGGGTTATTAGAAGATTATGAGGAGAATTATACAACAGGATCACCTATTAGTAATGCGATAAATTTAAAAAGTATTCTAATGATTATACATGGAACGGCAGATGATAATGCACACTATCAGAGTTTTGAACGATTGGCGAACAAACTCAGAAAGCATAACAAAATGTTCGATATGATGTCATTTCCAATGCAATTATATGGTGTAAATGGACGTGGAGGCAAATCGTTAAACGTTAGAGTAATTATGGGTGTGTTTTGGAAACGCGTTCTTGATTAAAACTTCAAATGACAATTGTCATAAAAAAATTATATAAAGCTCGCTACATTTACTTTAAACTTAAATTATAAAAATGAAAAATCAAATTAAATTATTAACCCTACTTTTTAGCGCATCAATATTGTTTTGTTGTAAGGATAACAAAAGATATATATCCACAGAAAATGAACAAACAAAAACAACACCAGCTACTAACCAATTGAATCCAAATTTACAATCTGATACTACAGTCGTTGAAACCTTTACCATTATAAAACCAGAAAATGGAATATCTTTAGAAGAACTATTTTCGAAGAAAGAATTATTTTCAAAAAATAGCATTATCGTTAAGGGGAAAGTAACGAAAATAAATTATGGTATTATGGACAGAAATTGGATTCATATTAGTGATGGAACTGAGTTTGAAGGTAAAAAAAGTTTAACGGTAACCACTCAAGATTCTGTAAATATTGGAGATATAGTGACTTTTGAAGGCACTATAATTTTAAATAAAGATTTTGGCCATGGTTATATTTATGACATCATACTAGAAGAAGGTAACATCATAGAACATATAATCTCAGAGGAAGCTTCAGGACTCTAAACAACGTTGTCTGCAATGTAATTAGCAATGGTGAATAATTATAGGATAAACGCAGCAAACTCTTGTAAAAAGGCGTTTTTTTTATGGAAGAATTATTAAATATATACTTATCAGATTTTGATAATTAACGCCTTAAATATATAAATCCGAAGATATAGAGTGTGCTTCACTTTTTGCAGATGATTATTGTAAGGTGCTCATAATAAGCAATATTTGGCATTCAAAACATAGTTTTTATCCAAAAATATCGTAACTTTAGGATGAGCCATAGTCATCGTTTAATTGAACTCAATAAGCGCAATTTGCGATTTAGTTTTAATAAGGCAAAGACTAAATAAATAATAGTATTTATTAAGTTCATTGTCTTTCCATATACGTACAGATAGATAACCTTTAATACATTTTATCATGACCCAGTTTGGCATTTTCGCTATTATTATCGCGGTATTCTTAGTTCTTGGTATTCGAATCGTTTTTGAATACAAAAGAGCCATTAAATTTAGATTTGGAAAATATATAAAAACCTTGCAACCAGGGTTTCGATGGATTATTCCTTTTATTGAAACCATCCAAATTGTAGACATTAGAGTTATAACATTCAACATTGATTCACAGGAAGTGATGACAGAAGACAACGTGCCCTGTAGTATAGATGGCGTTGTGTTTTTTAAGATTGTTAATCCTGAAAAAGCAGTTTTAGAAGTTGAAGAATATAAATTTGCAATTACCCAATTGGCACAGGCAGCACTTAGAGATGTTTGTGGTAAAGTGGAATTGGACACCATCCTATCCAAACGTGAAGAAATGGGTAAGAACATTAAAGATATTGTTGAAAAAGAAACCCAAGATTGGGGTATTGAAATTAGCGATGTAAAGATAAAAGATATTCAGCTACCCGAAAACATGCGCCGTATGATGGCAAACCAAGCAGAAGCAGAACGCTCTCGTAGAGCTCAAATTATTTTGGCATTGGCAGAAGAGCAAGCTGCTGGTAAGTTACTTGAGGCGGGGAAACTGATAGATCAGTCTCCATCGGCCATAAAATTGCGTCTTTATCAAACGTTGTCGAATATTGCAGCAGAAAAAAATTCAACGATACTCTTCCCTTTCCCAGAAGAAGTATTGTCCGTTAAAAGAAAGAAATCTAAAAAGGGTAAATAACGTTTGAATAATTAATTTATAAAGTTATGTGAATCCTTATCTTTGTGAACTTAATAACAAGGGTCAACAGATTTGCAACAGATAAAAGCTTACTTAGATCAAATAGCAACCATATCGAACTCAGATTGGGAATTTTTTACGTCGAAATTACAGCCTCGTATCATCCCTAAGAAAACGATATTTTTAAAAATCAATGACATAGAAGACCAAATCTCTTTTATTGAATCTGGTGTTGTACGTTTATTTATTCCTAAAGAAAATCCGGGAAAAGAAATCACTTTTGGTTTTAGTTTTAAAGACCAATTTATTAGTGCTTATGACTCCTTTTTAACACAGAAACCGTCAGCATATCAATTACAGGCGCTAACAGAAACTACCCTATTAAGTATTACTTATGATGATTTGCAAGATGTTTATAACAATACCCAAATTGGAAATCTTATTGGCAGATTAACCGCAGAACGTCTCTTTTTGTTAAAATCTAAGCGCGAACAAAACTTATTGAATCTTACAGCAGAGGAACGCTACATGAAATTGTTTAAAGAGCGTCCAGAGCTCTTAAAGGTAATTCCTTTGAAATACATCAGCTCTTATATTGGTGTCACTGCACAAGCCTTAAGCAGGATTAGAAAGCGTTTGTAATATGTAATTTATTGATTTGGGTTCATTGTTTGTTACATATCCTGCACCTACCTTTGCGAAAAAATATTTATGACTATTATAATTTTCGTTTTAGTGCTGTGGTATGGTGGATTATTTTTTCAGTCTTTCTTTCTGCATCGCTATGCAGCGCATCAGGTTTTTACCATGTCGAAAACCATGGAGCGTATTACTTTTATTTTGACTTGGATTTTTCAAGGCTCAAGTTATTTAAGCGCTTATGGTTATGGGATTATGCACCGCATGCACCATGCTTATACAGATACTGAAAAGGATCCACATTCGCCATCTCATGATGCTAATATGTTTGCCATGATGTGGAAAACAAAAACAACTTATCAAGATATTAATAAACAACGTATTGAAATTGATTCGCGTTTTACCAAAAACGTGCCGCAATGGAAAGGTTTTGATAAATTTGCAGGTTCTCGCTTTTCGAGATTGCTTTGGATTTCGCTTTACATTCTATTCTTTGCAATCTTTGCGACGACTTGGTGGCAATGGTTATTATTGCCAATAACTTTTTTAATGGCGCCTATTCATGGTGTGATTATTAACTGGTTTGGCCATATTTATGGTTATGTGAATTTTAAGATGAAAAATACAAGTAAAAACCTGTTCCGTTTTGATTTCTTAATGATGGGTGAAGGGTATCATAATAATCATCATAAGCATGCTAGTAGCCCTAATTTTGGTGTGAAATGGTATGAGATTGATATGACCTATATGATTATAAAACTATTGAATGCTTTTGGTGTTATTAAGTTGAAACCCATTAAAATCAAGGATTAATATCTATTAGATACATACTTGCGAAAGAGTTACTGCTTGGGCAATGGATACGTTGGTTATCAGAATTTCATTTTTTTTAAAAGGAAAATTCCTAATAATGTTATTTTTAAACTTCTGAATATTAACAGTGTTCACTAATACGAATAGATTTTAATAAAAGCACAATTTATAAAACTTTTAGCACACATTATTAGTTTTATTATCCATTAAAAAATCAAGTATCTTCGCGCGCATTATGTGGATGTATCTCGGACTTTTATCAGCCTTATTTTTAGGCTTACACAGCTTATGTAAAAAACACGCTGTACAAGGAAATGAAGTTTTTCCTGTGCTTTTAGGTACCATTTCATCAGGCTTTTTATTAATTCTCCCTCTTTATATTGGATCCTTATTGTATCCAGAATATATGTCTGAAATACAACTTTATATTACTGATATACCATGCGGCATTCATGGTTTTATTTTAATAAAATCTGCTATGATGGCTGGCTCTTGGTTATTGGCATATCAAGCTTTAAAACATTTACCTATTACTATTGTTACGCCTATACGCTCTGCAGCTCCTTTTTTTACGTTTATTGGCGCTATTACTATTTATCAAGAAAAGCCTAACTTTTGGCAATGGATTGGTTTTTTTTTAATTATTTTTTCGGTGTTATTATATTCCAGAATTGGAAAAAAAGAAGGTATCCATTTCAAAAGAAATAAATGGGTATATGCTATTATTAGTGCTACTTTTTTAGGTGCATCTAGTGGTTTATACGATAAGTTTTTAATTCAAAATTTAACCTTAAACCCACAAACACTGCAATTTTGGTTTTGCTTGTATACAATACTTATTCTATTGGTTATTTTAACAATAACGTGGTTTCCTTATGCTAAAAAGAGAGAAGCGTTTAAATGGCGTTGGTCAATACCATTGGTCGGTATATTATTAATATTAGCTGATTATTTTTATTTTAGAGCATTACAAGACCCAGAAGCTTTAATTATGTTACTTTCTGCTATAAAACGTAGCCAGATTATTATAGCGGTTGTTATTGGTGGATTGATTTTTAAAGAACAAAACAAACGCAAAAAATTAGTACCGTTAATAGGTATTATGTGCGGTGTCTTTTTGATTTTGTATTCTTAAATTATTTAGAAACAAAAAGCGAAACTAATTCTTCACTTACATCACAATTGTGTCTAGAAAATGGTCCGCTGCAAAAAAGCATTACCCCCATGTGCTTCTTGTAATTTCAAAAGCTAATCGATATCAGCTAATAATTTTTTGATTATGACGCTGCAAGATTATATATCTTGGTTAAGATTATTTTGGGTTATAAATTATAAAATCGTAACCCTTACTTTTTTCTTTTTCAATCTGGTATTGTTTAATTTTTCAACCAATTCATCAGCCATGGTAAGCGGAATGGCAACAAATGCACAATCAGGCTTTAGTTCAATAGTTCCTAATTGATCTTTATTAATACCGCCTTGTTTAAAAAATAATCCCGCGATATCGCCTTTAGAAATCTTATCTTTTCGTCCGCCAGAAATAAATATGGTTTCCCAAAATTGTGGTTTATGTGGTGCTTTCTTAGAAATATTTATCCCTTTAACATTTTGAATAAATTCCGGCAATAATTGGCTTTCCCATTTCAATACATAAGCGGTTCCTTTTGCATTGACTCTAGCTGTTCTGCCGTTTCTATGAATAAATTCTTCTTCATGTCGAGGTAATTCATAATGAATAATATAGTTCATTTCTGGAATATCAATACCTCTAGCTGCCAAATCAGTTGCAATTAAGATTTGACTCGTGCCGTTTCTAAATTTAATTAAAGCCCGTTCTCTGTCCTTTTGTTCCATGCCCCCAGAAAAACAAGCATGACTAATTTTATTTCGCTTTAAAAAACGACTGACTTCATTAATACTATCTCTTAAATTACAGAAAATAATTCCAGGTTCATTACCAATATGCTGTACCAATTGCAACAACGTTTTTAATTTGTTTTTGTCTGGAGAAACCACTGTTTTAATAGCTAATTTTGATCCCTTTTTTTCTTTTAAATAGTTAACAATGGTTGGTTTATCTAACCTTACAAAACCCGGAACCTTAACTGCTTGAGTGGCAGATGTTAGTATGCGCTTATTTACACTAGGTAATTGAGTGATAATCCCTTTCATTTCTTCCTCAAAACCATCTTCTAAAGACTTGTCAAACTCATCTAATATGAGCGTCTTTATACTTGTTTTAGAAAACCTGTCACTATCAAAATGGTCTAATATTCTACCTGGAGTTCCTATTAAAATAGCTGGATTATGTTTAATTTCAACTTTGTCTTTAGACATAGGTCTACCGCCATAAACCGCATTTACTTTATAGCCAGAACCCATAGACCGAATGACTTGTTCTATTTGAATAGCTAACTCTCTTGATGGCACTAGTATTAATGCTTGAACCTCTTTAGAATCAGGGTTTAAGACTTTTAATAATGGTAAAGAAAAAGCCAATGTTTTTCCTGTTCCCGTTGGAGATAATATAACTGTATTTGTTGTTGTTTCAATTACAGAAACAGCTTCCTCTTGCATGGAATTCAAGGTATGAATATTTAATTTTGTTAAAATATCCTGTTGATTTTTAATACTATTTGCCATAATGACTATTTCTTTTTATGCTTTTTAGAATCCTCTCGTTTTGGATTCGTCATACCAGATTGCGCTAAGTAATTTGCTAATATTTTATCTACTAACTCCTCTTTTGTTAAATGATGAAATATCGTTTTTACTTTAGCTTTAAAATCTTCTGATACCTCTCGATTAGGCTTGGTTTTAAATATTTTTTTAGCCCATATTAAGCCATTATTTTCATCAATGCTCTGTGCATCTGCTTTTTTCAATTCATTAAAAGTAATGCCTAATTCATTTTCAAATTCAGGAATATCTTCAATCTCTTCCTTTTGTATAATACTTAACGAAAGCCCATTTGCTCCTGCTCTTGCGGTACGTCCACTTCTATGTACATAGGCATCGTAAGTATCTGGTAAATGATAATTAACCACATACGATATTTCTTTAACATCAATACCACGTGCAGCTAAATCGGTAGCCACCAAAATATCGATGTAGCCTTCTCTAAATTGTCCCATAATACGGTCACGAATACCTTGAGATAAGCTACCATGAATAGCTCCAGATGAAAATTTATTAATGGCTAATTTTTTTGCTAATTTATTAACCGCCGCTTTGGTTTTACAAAAGATAATACCTCTTTCTCCTTCTTTAGTATTTAAGAAATGAAGCAAAACCTCTAGTTTTTCAATAGGTTCTACAACCACATATTGATGATCGATTCCCTGATGCCCAACGGTAGACATATCTGCCTCTATCTGAATAACATGTTTTGACATGTAATTTTGAACCAATTGCTTTATGGCACCTGGCATGGTAGCCGTAAACAATAACGTTCTTCTCGATTTCGGAATGTCTTTGATAATAAAATCTAAGTCGATTTTTAAAGCACTCACCATTTCATCGGCTTCATCCAATACTAAATACTTTATGTTTCTAATGTTTATAGCGCCTCGTTTTATTAAATCGACTAAACGTCCTGGAGTTGCCACTACAATTTGAGTAGCAGTTTTTAGACGTTCCATTTGAGGTTTTATAGGAATCCCTCCGCATACGGCTGCAATTGAAATTGCAGGGCTTTGAGAAGCAAAAGATATTAAGTTGGCATGAATTTGATGCCCTAATTCTCTTGTAGGCGCCAATATTATAACTTGTACGTTAGTGTCTTCAATATTGATTAACTGTAACAAAGGCAATCCAAAGGCGGCTGTTTTACCTGTTCCGGTTTTTGCTAAAGCAACAAGATCTTCTTTTTGATTAAGTACAACGGGAATTGTTTTTTCTTGAATATCTGTTGGAACAGAAATTTGTAAATCGGCTAAGCCTTGATTTAGCTGTTCATTAATTCCTAAATCAGAAAATGATTTTGTCATACCATAAATTTTTAAGCAAAGATAACTATACGACATCCTAGAACCTTCTAAATTAGTGCGCTAATTCACTTTAAAAATATGATGATGATAAAGAGCAATAAGATAACACCAGTTTCTTAAGCCTCTTGCAGCGTACGCTTTGATTTTCTATAAATGAAGTTAGGATAAATGGCGCGTTTAGCGTAGCGATTCAATTTATTAGAATTAATCATCTTTATATAGATGGCCTTCGTAACTCCAAAATACTCGTAAGTGGTGCCATCTAAAAAAGTAATTTCTAATAATAAACCCTTGTGAACGTAATCTGCTATTCCAGAATTTGTTATTGTTTCAGTATAGACATCTAAGTTTGCTGCTATAGTTTCAGGAGCTATACTCACCAAAAAGTGATACCCATCAATGATTTTACGGCTATTTACTTCAGCTTCTTCTAGCTTAGCATCGCCTTCTTGAAACTTATCTGGATGCCATTCTTTTGCTAAATTACGGTAACGTTTTTTAAGTATCCTAAGATCAATCTCTTTTTCTATACCAAATAGCTTCTTATATTGACTTATACGTTTCATAAACTCCTTTTTTTACAAGCCGCGAAACTACATCTTTATTCTGAACTACTTAGCGTAAATACAGTGTTTTTTATTGTCGTGGAAATTGACCTAATTATTAAGTATGTTGGATGTCTTAATATACTTCTACTACTTCGGTAAACAACGCTAACTAAACAAGATCCATTAGAAATTAGTACAGGTCACCAAAAAAAGCCCATCTAAATAGATGGGCTTCTGTAAAACTTTAAAGTATATGTATTAGATAACTTTTACGTTCACTGCATTTAATCCTTTGTTTCCTTCTTGAAGATCAAATTCAACTTGGTCGCCTTCGCGAATTTCGTCTACTAATCCTGAAATGTGTACAAAGTGATCTTTTTCTACGCCTTCCTCTGTGATAAATCCAAATCCTTTAGCGTCATTGAAAAATTTTACTGTTCCTTTACTCATTGTAATGTAATTTAATTTATAATACTTATTTAATGGCAAAGATGGTGCCATTTTTTGAAATACCACACATTAATTAACATATTTTTAATTTATTGTAAACCTAGTTGTTGTGATTAACTACTATTAAACACATCTTTTCTGTAAAATTTCCAATTGGTAGATTGTTTGCAATTAAAACAATAGCAATACATTATATTAAAAAACTAATATGTAGAAGTTTCCTCCTTACCCAGTACAATATCTCTTTTAGCTTCGAATAAGCCTTCTTTTTTATTAAGCTTAAGAATTCGATTAGGGTTAGTTTGTTCAACTTTGGTACGGCATTTCCCTGTTAAAAGAGGATCATCGTCAAAAAGAAAAGTTTCAATTTTATACTCTGGCTTATTCGGCTCTTTGATAATTGGTAAAATTTGAGTTAACTCGTTACCTAATATATATTTACCTGGAACAAATGTGTAAAAGGTGTATTTGCCGTCATCATCAGTCTTTATCCAGCCTCTATGGTGAACATAGCGCTTTTTATTTTGTCTTTTTAATTCGAAATTTCCGCTTTCATCTGTATGATGAATAAATAACATAACATTTTTAGCTGGGGTTGTTCCATCACTTTCATAGATGGTGCCTGTTATTTTTAACTTTTGCGACTTAGATTTAAAATCTGGAATAGTATCAATATTGTTCAATTGACTTTCAGAATAATCATAAATAGGACTCCGTTTTTTGAAATTTTCAGGAATGTCATTAGCTTCTTGTGCCTGAAGTAAATTAAAACTAATGAATAAACAAACAAAACTTAGTAGGGTAATTAAATTTTTCATTCGGGGATGTTTTATTAATCTTCTCAAAATTAATTCAATACACACCCGTTTAAACAAAAAAATCGATTGAACTATAAAATTTCACGATGAATAGATGAAACGCAAATCATTTAGAAGAAAAATAAACAAAATGATTGTAAACTCTTAATCTTTGTTTTAGAATTAATTAAAAGTAAAAGAAACGCAAAATTGATATAACTTATATCAAGTATCAATAGAATTAACTTAATACTTTTTAAAAGTTTATTTTAAAATTCTATTGATTTCAGTAAACCAATCTTCAATATTAGTTTCATTAGTATCAAGTGCTACACTACCATTTCCATAAGGTCCATAAGTGTTTTTTTTAGTTCTAGAGAAAAATCCAACAATAGGTATTAGAGAGGCACTGGCTAAATGCATAACACCATTATCCGCAGAAATAAAAATGCTAGTGTTGTTAATAATTGCACCCATTTCTCGGATATCTTGACTATAGAAATTTGGAGCCTTGAAATTGATTTTAGAAATATTCTCAATAGGAAGCATTTCAATAATGTTGTAATCCGGGTATTCCTTTAGTAACCTCGTATAAACCGTTTCCCACCATGTTTCAGAATAGCATTTATTACCAGTGGCGTTGGTGTATATGCAAATGGTATTCTTGTTATTTTTAACAATGTCTTTTAATATGTCTTTTCCTTTAGAAATTTCTTCTTCACTTAATTTAATATCTAAAAGAGGCATTTCACTAGTATCATTCTCAAAGCCTAGTTTCGAGAAATAATGTCTTAAATTATAAATAGGATATTTGGAAATATGCTCATGATCTTCGTATTGCTCTTTAATGGTTTCATCAACCTCTCCAAAAACTTTAATTTTTGCCTTGGCTAATTGCGTTAGCAACTTCCCCGAAGAAGAGTTTCTATCAGCATTTATAACTAAGTCATATGTTTTGCTTTTTACAGAAATCCAACTTTTAGAATACTTATATACATTATCAAAAGGCTTTCTAGGTAATTTTATAATGGTATTGATTTCTTTATAGTTTTCAAAAACGGGATGCGCCACACCTCCTTTTACAAATAAATCAATTTCACAATCAGGAAATATATGTATTACCTCTTGTACTAGAGGTGTTAATAGCAGTTGATTTCCTAATCGGTGATTTGGTCTTATAATTAATACTTTTTTAATATCTGAAATTTTAATTTCACCCTTTTTAGGTTCAGAGTAGGAACTACCAATATTTTTGGTAATGCTACGCATGATATTCCTTCTTATTATATTAATACGGCTTTTAAATTTCATTAAATTTTATATTCTATTAAATCGGCGCAAAATTACAAATTATAAAAATAATCTTGATTAAAGTAAATTGAAAATTAGAGTTTCGGTTTTACCTTTATACAAGGTGTTAAAAATTAATCCGCATTTAATCAAAGCAATACCTAATAAACTGAATACAGTATATATTTCACTAAAAAGTAAAACGCCTAACAATGATGTAAATATAACTTCTAAGTACTTTAGATGAGCCATATAACGCAATGAAAATAAAGTACCTATGGTCAAATATCCGGTAGACATAAAAAATAATATCATAGAAGTAACACTAGCCAATCTCTCTTATGACTAATAACTTTTTGGTGTTTCCAAATGTGCTAAATAAGGAGTTTATAGATCTAAAAAATACAATTTGAAACGCACTTAAATATCTTAATAGTTAAACTATAGCGTTCCTAAAAGCAAATTAATAGCACTAATAAACATAAATTTTATTGTCCGCTTAACGTCCAATAGCTCTTGGTTTTAATGCACGTTTTGTATTTATAAAATAAACACCTGTAAGTAAAACAACTGCCGCAATTATAGATTGAAGCGAGATATGCTCATTTAAAACCCACCAACCTAAAATTAATGCAATGATTGGATTAACATAAGTTGAAGTCGCTACTTTTTCTGGAGACACCTCTTTTAAAAGATAGTTAAACGATGTAAAGGCAATAATACTTCCAAAAACAATTAGTCCTATCATAGCCCATTGAACTTCTGGATGCCATGTAGTTGGTAACGACCAAGATTCATTTAATACCAAACTAATAATACCAAGCATAATGCCTCCCGTAAGCATTTGGTAACCTGTATTCACAAAAGAGTTTTTAGGTAAATCTGCTTTTCCTACAAAAATACTAGCATAAGCCCAACTCAACATACAAACAAAAATTAAAATCATTCCTAATATTTGGCCTTCTTTGTTGATGATTTCTTTCTGACTCACCAAAAGAAAGATGCCTATAAAACCGAAAACTACACCAATATAAGACATGAGTTTAATAGGTTTACCTTGAAATACACGCATCATTATGAGAATTACTAAAGGTTGTGCAGAAATTTCTAAAGCAGCAAAACCACTATCTAAATATTTTAAGGCCAAAACAGCAAGTCCGTTACCCATGGTCAAAAACAGGAATCCCGCAATTGTGGTATTTAATAATTGTTTTTTAGAGATGGAAAGGCTAATACCTAATGATTTTGCAATAATAAAAATGATCATACTAGCAATAAGGAATCTAACAGAAGCCAGGAAAAATGGGGGTAATTGTGAAACAGATATTTTATTCAATAAATAGGTAGATCCCCAAATAATATAAATAGCAAAAAAGGCTAATATGATTAGAACCGTTTTACGCGATACGCTCATAATTAGCCTTTTGAATTATAAATTACTGGATTAAAATACCAGTATAAATACTATATTTTCTTTACTCTAACAGCGTTCATGCCTTTTTGCCCACGCTCTAATTCGTAAGTTACTTTATCGTTTTCCTCAATATCTTCAAGGGTTCCGCTAACATGTACAAAATATTTTTCTTGATTTATACTATCTATAATAAAGCCAAAACCTTTAGAATGGTCAAAGAACGATACTTTTCCTTCTTTGTTTACTGGCTCCTCCTCTTCTCTATCTTCTTTCTTCGGAATTCCAAGTTCAATGCTTTCAGCCTCAACTTTTTCGCGCATTGCTGGATCAGGTGGTGTATCGGTTAGATTACCGTTAAAATCTACATAAGCAAACTGAATTCCCTGTGGGTTTTCTTTAGCTTCAGCTCTACGAGCATCTTTCTTTTTTTGCTTTTCCTCTCTCTTTTTTAAGCGTTTTTTCTCTTTTTCAATTTTGTTAAATGTGACTTGCGATTTTGCCATAGTTTAAATACTCCTACTGGGTTTTTTTGAATTAATACGATGTAAAGATACATCTAATATTTATGATGCTATAATATTCACAGTATTAATAGTATCTGTGTTCCAAAAACGCCTAAAAAAAAAGCTGTTATTTGGAAGACTCCATCAAAAAGGGTCAGGCGATATTCGTTGGTTTGTATGTTAAATTATCGGACTCAGGAATATAAATATTATACTATTCGCTTCTTCCTATCTTAGACGATCTCAAATGTGCCATCCATTCCCTTAAGCAAATCTAGAATTCTGTGTTTATGATCAAAAGTGAAGGTTCGTTTGATAGTTTGTTAATGAAATTTAAAAAAAATCAAATAATTATAGTTATGTCATAATGAGTTACAACTTATTGGTTTACAAGATTTTTTTCTTACTAATGAAGTTGTGAAAGTTTTTAGTAAGTACGATTTTGAGATAATAGAAAAAAACCTGGATACTAAGCTGGTTCATTCTATAATTTCGTAATCAATATTTAATTTTCGCAAAGCTCTTAAAGCAGAACCAGAGTTTTTATCTTCAATTTCAATATCTACAGCATCTCCTTCTAACAGTATATCTGTAAGTTCATTCGACAAGGATTCATTAATGTTAGATGAAACCTCTACAATACATTTGGCTATTGCTCTTCTATCTGGTTTAAGAGCGTCACAAGACAATAAGTTTAATTTCATAATAGTTATATATTCGAGCTGAGACTAGATAAGTCTGGATTACATCCAAATCAGGATTCATTTTAATAATACAGAGATTAATTGGATATGAAACGGTTAAGTGTTTTTATAATGAGCGTAGAACGAAGTTAGCTGATTTTTTCACAATGTCAAGCAAAATAACCATTTAAACTTGGCTCACTAGCGCTTTTAAGCACAACAGTTGATTCGAAAGTCGCTAATCTTCTGGTGGATAACCATGAATACTTTCAAAAACGTCATCAAAGTTTGAGCGCAAATAAGAATTAAGTTTCTTTTTGTAATCGCCCTTAAGCCACTCTACAAAATTGTAGGTACTTTTACTTATACATTTACTGTAACGTTGTATTCTAAAATCCACATCGTCACCAAGTTGTTTTGCCAATCCTAATGCATCATAAACATCTTCACTGTTTTCTATACAAATTTTAGCATGTTGCTCTATAGAACGCTCTAAAACTACTTTTGAAGATTCTCCTGCTCTTATAGAATCAACATAAGTTTTTTGAATATCAAAATGTACATCTTCAGATTTTGAAAACTCTGCACGTAAAGCATCTGGCATTTCATATCTAAAATTGCTTTCTAAATCTTCATCACTTAAAATAGCATCTAGATAGTATGTTGGAGATTTAAAAATACGCTGCCAATCTAAACCATCGCCCCAAGGTCCAAATCTGTGGAAATTATTACCTAAATCAATAACCGAAAATGTTCTCTTATCTTTTAAGATACGAGACCCACGACCAATCATTTGGTAATAAAGTGTTAAAGACTTCGTTGCCCTATTAAGAATAATACTATCAACAGTAGGTTCATCAAAACCAGTTGTTAAAATACTCACCGAACTTAAAATGGCATCTGGTGTTTTCTTGAACCATTTTAGGATCATGGCACGTTCCTTTTTTGAATTGGTATTATCTAAATGTGCTACAGGATAACCAGCTCTTCTAAACGTATCATAAACATGTAAAGAGGTATTAATACCATTATTAAAAATTAAAGTCTTCTTTCCTTTTGCACGTTCTTCGTATGCTTGTAACAACTTGGATAGCATATCATTATCCGTATACAAGTCTTCAGATGATTTAACAGTATAATCGCCGTTAGCACCAACTACTAATGAGGTTAATCCAACATTATACGTAAACATTTCTGCTCGGGCTAAGAAGCCATTATCTATAAGGGACTCTATACTCTCACCAACGATTAATTCATCATAATTGTCAGTCATTGGCAATTCAATACTCGAACTTAATGGCGTTGCGGTAACACCTAAAATGAATGATTTACTAAAAAACTTGAATAATTTTGTAAATGAGTTGTAGTGTGCTTCATCAATAATTACTAATCCAATATCCGAAATATCAAGCTTATCATCATTCAATCTGTTATTTAACGTTTCAACCATCGCTACGAAACAGCTGTATTCTGATTGATCACTTAAATCTGCTTTACTATCTACAACTTTATTGTTAACACCAAATTCTGTAAGCATATTAGAGGTTTGCTTACATAATTCTATTCGGTGCGTCATCACTAACACTTTCTTTTTATGGTGCTTTAAATACTGCCTTACTATTTCAGAAAAAATCACTGTTTTACCACCACCTGTTGGCAACTGATACAGCAAGTGATAATCCTCAGGAGATTCTTCAAAAGCTGTAAAAATTTTATCAATAGCACCTTTTTGATAACTATATAAATCTTTACCTTCTTTTCTTTCCTCTAATTCTAATTGAGCTTTTGTAATCTCCATACTTTAAATTTTGCAACGTGCAAAAATAACATCTTTAAAGGGTATTTCAAGCATTATTAGTGTGAAATTATCCAAGTAATATTAACAGGACGAAAATTTATTATAATGTTCTACACAAGTTAATTTTAAAATAGGCATCTAAACTATTGAAGCACAAATCCTTTGAGTTTATTAAAACCTCGGATTCCGTAACTATACTTATCTCTGTATTATTTGTATGCATTGATAATTCTGAAGATGTTAATGAACAATTAACCTAGAAAATAATTGAGAAAAGGAATAAGCTGGATGTCTATAAAAACACAAAATGTTTATGTCTATAAAAAGAGCTTTTTTAAAAAGGATTTATACATTTTTTGTCTTAATTTTATAATATGGAAATCAATTATAAATCAGGAGTAAAAAGCTATTTAGCAGAAGAAGGTAGATATGATTCAATGACATACAATCGAGCAGGAAAAAGTGGCGTGCTTTTACCTGCTATCTCCCTTGGATTATGGCATAATTTTGGCTTTGTTGATGATTTAAAAAATGGAAGAGACATTTTAAGAACAGCTTTTGATTTAGGAATCACGCATTTGGATTTCGCTAATAATTACGGACCTCCTCCCGGTTCTGCTGAAGAAAACTTTGGAACTATATTTAAACAAGACTTCAAGGCCTATAGAGATGAATTGTTTATAGCCACAAAAGCAGGATATGGCATGTGGCCCGGACCTTATGGAGATTTTGGTTCTAGAAAATATTTAATATCTAGCTTAGATCAGAGTTTAAAACGCATGGGATTAGATTATGTTGACATTTTTTATCATCATAGACCAGACCCAGATACACCTTTAGAAGAAACAATGGGCGGATTGGCAGATATTGTCCGTCAAGGAAAAGCATTATATGTCGGTATTTCAAATTATGGGCCTGAGGATACTCAAAAGGCTGCTAAACTATTAAAAGATTTAAAGGTTCCTTTTATTTTGCATCAAGCCAGATATTCCATGTTCGATCGTTGGGTTGAAGATGGGCTTTTAGATACTTTAGAAAACAGTGGTTTAGGATGTATTGCATTTTCGCCTTTAGAACAAGGTATGCTTACTGATAAATATTTAAAGGGTATTCCTAAAAACTCTAGAGCAGGAAATGATTCTATCTTTTTGAATGCAGAAACTGTTCAATCTAATATTGAAAAAATTCAAAATTTAAATACTATTGCACAAGAACGTGGACAAAAACTATCTCAAATGGCTATAGCTTGGTTATTAAGAAATCCAGAAATAACTTCCGTATTAGTTGGAGCAAGCTCTTCTATCCAGTTAAAAGAAAATGTAAAAGCGTTAGATAATTTAGTATTTAATCATGAGGAATTGAAATTAATAGATGGGATAATTTCTTAAGTTCTAATTATTCTCTAATTATGTTTATAACTCCCTTAACATTTGTAGAGAGGGCCCATAAGTCTGTTGCTATAAGTTCTTTTTGTTCACCAACTATTCTAAAGTGGGCGGTATTGGGTAAAGCGTAACCTTCATTCAATGCAAGAAACTCTATTTTATTGACACCCATTTTTAATTCAATTTTAAAACCTTTAAATGCATTCGATAATCCCACCCTATATTCAATAATTTCGTTATTTACTGAGACCCGAACATAATCTCCATCTTCAAGACCATAATCTCGATACATAACTTGAATATTTTTAGATTTTGTTCTATGATTGCCAAAAAAGAGATCAATTTTACTACCCTTAGTACCTAAACCTTGCTCCTGTTTAATAGTATTTTCTTGTTTTTTTAACTGATTTGTATATAACTCACCTGGGTTTCCAAACTTTTCTTTTGGAAACATAGAAAATTCTTTTTGAGGCAAATCAAGTGAAGGTGTAACACTTGGTCTATTCAGACCAATAGTATTATCACTCTTTATTGATTTTGATGGTGTTAACGGACTAATATCAGCTGAATCCTTCTTGCTTTCAACAGCAGGAATAGAAATAGACTTCTTTTTACTATCTATTTGTGCTTGAACAGATAGCGTTAGGAACATAAAAAAAAGAAAAAATATATAAGGTTTCATTAAGCTTATCTAAATAATTTAATTTTTTTCATAGTCGTATTATTCTTCAAAGATATTTCTTTCCGAGAAATACAACCATGTTAAACACATTATTTAATTGTTGTTTAGCAATAACCGTTCCTAAAACATACTATTTTCTACTTCACTACTACTTTAAACTGTTAAAACTTGTTAATTTATTACTTTGTTATGCATAGTACTGTAACAAAATTAATTTTTATTCGTCTATCTAGTATAATCACATAAAATCAATAAGTATTTATTAATCAATTAAAATCAAAAATTATGAGAACTTTAAACAACAATCAATTAACTGGAACTTTGAACGGAACTAAAAGTAACGAATGGAACACTAAAAGACGTTACAGATAAGTAATGTCTTTTAGATTCCAAATCTTTCATCAAACAATTTAAATCAATCAGAATGAAACCAATCATCAAAATATCAAGATATTTAAATAGCATTACTCAAGAGAATTTATTTACTAATAAACGTATTGTAGATTTTAATACTTCCAATACAGGTCTGTGGAAAGGCACGAAGCGATACGCACATTAATCAACAAAACCTTACGGTATGCTGTTGTTTTTGGAAATACCGTATTCTATACATACTTGTTTTCTACCCCATTGTTTTGCTACTTTTACATCAACTCCCATATAAATATCAAATCGAGATTTCCATCTATAATGCATTTTGTCTTTAACGGCATAAACCCCTTCAAGACCTTCAATTTTGACAGGGATATTATGTTTTAATCCAAGTCTCAACAAATCTCTAGAAACTGCAATATATTTTAAACCACGTTTTAAACTATCTCCAAAAGCAGTTATATGTGGATTGGAATTGGTTTGGTAAGCTAGGGAATTATAGGCAGTAGCGGTTACATTCAGCGAATCCCAAATATACTTATTTTCAAATATTTCTTCTGCTTTTTTACAACTGAAAAGCATTAAAACATAAAGGCATACAAGAATTATCAAAACATATAGTTTTATATCTTCTTAAAAATAAGTAATAAAATTACACCTAATTCTTAATTGAGATTATTGTAAAATAAAATGATGATTATTTCACTTTATTCAAATCAAAAAAACAAACATAGCATAAGTTATGATTTCTTTTTTAAATGAATGAGAAACCAAAAAGATGATGTATCACTGTGTTTTAAATTAATAAACAGTATTAGTACTCTAAAAGTGCTTTTAATTCGGTTTCAAATCTATTTTTAGGAAGATACTGTTGTTCTAATTGGCTTGCAAAAGGAATAGGTGTTTCTATGCTCGCAACACGCTTTACTGGAGCATCTAAATATTTAAAACAGTGTTCCATGATTCCAGCTGAGATATCACTAGAAATACTACCAAATAGAGAATCTTCTTGAAGTATAATAACTTTTCCTGTTTTTTTAACTGACTCATAAATTGTTTCTACATCTAATGGTTGAAGCGTTCTCAAATCAATGATATCTGCTGAAACATTAGGATTATTATCTAAAGTTTCTAAAGCCCAATGTACAGCGCCGCCATAGGATACAATAGTTATATCATTACCAGTCCTTAAAAGTGATGCTTTCCCGAATGGTAATGTATAATAATCGACTGGAACTTTTTGACGCATACTTCTATATAACCCTTTGTGCTCAAAGAATAACACAGGATTTGGATCATTAATTGCTGTGTTTAATAAGCCTTTCGCATCATACGGAAACGCGGGGTAAACTACTTTTAACCCTGGGGTTTTAGTAAACCAAGCTTCATTAGTTTGCGAATGAAACGGGCCTGCAGATAAACCACCGCCACAAGGCATTCTTATCACAACATCTGCGTTTTGATTCCATCTGTAATAGGACTTAGCCAAATAATTTACAATAGGATTAAAACCAGAACTCACAAAATCTGCAAATTGCATTTCAACAACACTTTTTATACCTGCAATGGATAATCCCATGGCTGCTTCAACAATAGCAGATTCACAAATAGGTGTGTTTCGTACTCGACCTTTTCCAAATTGTTCTACAAAACCTTCAGTAATTTTAAAAGCACCTCCATATTCAGCTATATCTTGTCCCATAATGACCAAATCATTATGTTTCTGCATACTCTGTTTTAAACTATTTGAAATAGCATCTATAAAACGAACTTCTTCTGAATTTGAATTACTTATAACTTCTTGATATTCAATATTTTGATAAACATCATTTAACTCTACACTTTTATTAGCAATAATATCTTCTTCATTAAAAGCAACTTCTAAATGTTTATTAATTTCGTGTACAATTGATCCTTTAATTGAGACTTCATCTTCTTCAGTCAGAATATTATTCTCCTTTAAAAATACCTGAAAGTTCACTAAAGGATCTTTAGTGCCCCAAGTATCCATGAGTTCTTGTGGAACATACTTAGTACCACTAGCCTCTTCATGCCCTCGCATTCTAAACGTTTTAAATTCTAATAAAACGGGCCTAGGATTTTTTCGAATATCTTCAGCTAACTGGCTAACCTTGGTATACACTTCTATAATATTATTTCCATCTATAATATGAGATTCCATACCATAGCCCAAACCTTTATCTGCAATATCTTTACAATTATATTGTTCATTTGTAGGCGTCGATAAACCGTAACCATTATTTTCAACACAAAATAAAACGGGTAGACGCCATACTGATGCTACATTTAAAGCTTCATGAAAATCACCTTCACTTGTCGCACCTTCACCCGTAAATACTGCAGTAACTTGGTTTGTGTTTTTTAATTTAGTCGCCAAAGCTATACCATCAGCAACCCCTAACTGAGGGCCCAAATGAGAAATCATGCCAACAATTTTAAATTGCTGTGTTCCAAAATGAAATGATCTATCTCTACCTTTAGTAAATCCCGATGCTTTTCCTTGCCATTGCCCAAATAATCTATACAAGGGGACATGTCTGGTTGTAAAAACACCTAAATTTCTGTGCATTGGCAAGATGTATTCATCATCATTCATAGCCATGGTAATACCAACAGATATAGCCTCTTGACCAATACCAGAGAACCATTTACTTATTTTACCTTGTCGTAATAAAATAAGCATCTTCTCTTCTATCAATCTTGGCTTCAGCATATTTCTATATAATGATAGAAGTGTTTCTGATTCTAAACCTTCACTCGTATAATCTATCTTAGATGAAGTTTTTGTTACTTTCATAAAAAATTGGGTATTTCATTATCAAATATAATATAATTAGTATTTATTTATAGAAAAAATTGCACATAACTCAATATAAATAACTTTGAATGTTTTTGTACATTTGTTTTGACATAATTTTAAAATCAAACCTTATGAATACCATACCAAGTGTTAATTTGAAAGACTTTCTTTCTGATAATCCTATTAGAAAACAAAACTTCGTAAATGCGATTGGACAAGCGTATGAAGAGATTGGTTTTGTGGCACTTAAAGGTCATTTTTTAGATGATACTTTAGTTGACAATCTGTATTCAGAAGTTAAAAACTTTTTTTGCTTGCCAACAGAAACAAAACGGCAGTATGAAATTCCTGGAATTGGTGGACAAAGAGGTTATGTGTCGTTTGGAAAAGAGAGTGCAAAAGGAAAAAAAGAAGGTGATTTAAAAGAGTTTTGGCATTTTGGTCAATATGTTGAAAATAATGATAAACTTAAAGTAGAATATCCTGATAATGTTAATGTAAAAGAACTTCCAGAATTTAATAAAACTGGAAAAGAAACTTATAAAATGCTTGAAAAAACGGCTAAGTATGTTCTACGTGCTTTGGCCTTGCATTTAGGTTTAGAAGAAACCTATTTTGATGAATATATTTATAATGGAAACTCTATTTTAAGACCTATACACTACCCTCCTATTACCGAAGAACCCAAAGAAGCTGTTAGAGCTGCGGCACATGGTGATATTAACTTAATAACTCTATTAATGGGCGCTCAAGGAAGAGGATTACAGGTGAAAAATCACAAGGATCAATGGATTGATGCTATTGCTGAAGCTGATGAGTTAATGATTAATGTTGGCGATATGCTTTCTAGACATACCAATAATAAACTAAAATCGACAATACACCGAGTAATAAATCCCCCTAAAGAACTTTGGGGAACGTCGCGTTACTCCATACCATTTTTTATGCATCCTATAAGTGATATGAAATTAGATGTTTTAGAAGGTTGTATTGATGAAAACAATCCAAAAGCCTTTGATGATATTACTGCAGGTGAATTTTTAAATGAACGCTTAATAGAATTGGGGTTAAAAAAATAGTACGCAGTTTTCAATAATATAAAGCAGTGTATACTATCAACTGAAGACTACTTATGTGATACTTAAAACAATGGATTTACAAGACCAACTTAAAAATTTATTTCCTGATTATGTTGAAGAAGAAATCACTTCTGATGCTAATGAATCATCTGGGATTTGGATGCAAGATGATCCTATTATTTGTAAATATGAAAAGCGTAAAGGAAAGCCTATAACTATTCTTGAAGGATATACCGGAGCAACAGAAGACTTTAAAATATTAGCAAAAGAAATTAAAACAAAACTTAGTGTAGGCGGTAGTTTCAAGGATGATAAAATTATTATTCAAGGTGATTATCGTGATAAAATAATGCAAATGCTAAAAGACAAAGGGTTTAAAGTAAAACGCGTAGGCGGATAAATTTATGAGTAAACAACAACTTCACATTACTAACGGAAGTCATTTGACTAACGTACTTAATGAATTAAATATTCAAGGTGTAAAATTGACTTGGCAAGAATTATTATGTGAAGGCCCTACAACAGAAAAAGTTGGTTCTGAATTATTTTTAGAAACTAGAAAATCCTTTTTTACTCAATTTTATAATATTGATTTGGATATTGAATTCATTAAAAGTGAATTAGATAAATTCAATGATTCTGAAAACTATTCTGAAATTGTACTTTGGTTTGAATATGATTTATTTTGCCATATTAATATGATTGCGATAATAAGTCTTATTCAACAGAAAAAAATGAATCTTCCTTTACATTTGGTATGCAGTGGAAGAATTGAAGGCAGCAAAAACCTGATGGGTTTATCTGAATTATCACCTGAACAACTACTAAATCACTACAAAAATAAGGTATTTCTTAATAAAGATGATATCGATATAGCGACAACAGTATGGGGAATTTACTGTGGTGTAGATCACAATTTACTAAAGCCTTTTATAGTTAAGCCCTCTTCATTTAAATATTTAAGTAATTGTTTAAAAGCACATTTAGAGCGTTTTCCTGATTCAGTTGATGGATTAAGTATACTGGAAAGAAACATTCTTCAAATCATTGTAAAACATTCTATTACTTCAAAACATCATTTATTAGGTTACGCCCTCAATTATCAAGGCTTTTATGGCTACGGAGATCTTCAATTAGAAAGGATTATTAATCAATTAAGTATATTCTATTCTGTTACTGAAGGTGAAATTGAATTAAATAGAAAGGGACATGAAGCCCTTCTAGGACATCATAATTTTGCGCTAGAAATTGATAATGATATGATGTATGGTGGAGTAAAAAAAATAGCATTTCAATTTAATAAATCTAAAAATAAACTTGTAAAATCTATATTAAATGTCAATTAAAGAATCTGAACTTATTTTAAATCCAGATGGTAGCATCTATCATTTAAATTTAAAACCCCAAAATATTTCAAATACTATCATTTTGGTAGGTGATCAAGATCGTGTTGAAAAGGTAACATCACATTTCGACTCTATTGAATTTGAAACACAAAAGCGGGAATTTAAAACCCAAACAGGTCTTTATAAGGGCAAACGTATTACTGTAATTTCCACAGGCATAGGACCTGATAATATTGACATTGTACTAAATGAGTTAGACGCCCTTGTAAATATTGATTTTAAAACAAGGCAAATAAAAGACAAACTCACAAGTCTGGATATTATAAGAATTGGTACTTCTGGAGCTTTACAAGACCATATTCCTGTAGATTCCTTTATAGTAAGCACTCATGGTCTTGACATTAATGGAATGCTACATTCTTATAAAATTGATGCCATTAGAAATACTGATATTGAAGAAGCCTTTGTTCAACAAACCAATTGGCACCCCAACAAAGCATACCCAATAGTAATAAAAGGTAGTCTTAAATTAGAAAAGACATTTGAAAGCGAAAAGGTGCATAAAGGTTTAACAGCAACTGCTGGAGGCTTTTATGGGCCGCAAGGTCGAGTACTCAGACTAGCAATTCAAGATGAGGAATTAAATTCTAAAATGGATAATTTTAACTTCAACGGTGTCAAAATTGCAAATTTTGAGATGGAAACTTCAGCTATTTTTGGTTTAGCAAAATTAATGGGCCATGAAGCTATTTCCTTAAATGCAGTTATAGCCAATAGGGTTTTAGGTACTTTTAGTAAAAATCCAGGTACAGTTATTAAAAATTTAATTATTTACACGCTAAACAAAATTACACAATAAACCGATTGATTTAATGAAGCAAGTAAACATTGGCGGTGTGCCAGAACATTTCAATTTAGCCTGGTACTTAACATTAAAAAATGGCGAATATAAAGAAGAAAATATCAACTTGCGGTGGCATGATTATTACGGTGGCACAGGCGCTATGTGCAAAGCACTGCGCAATGGGGATATTGATATTGCTGTTATTTTAACTGAAGGTATCATAAAAGATATTATTGACGGTAACCCAAGTAAAATTGTGCAAACCTTTGTGCAAACACCACTTGTTTGGGGTGTTCATGTAGCAAATCATTCCAATTACATAACGGTTGAAGACTTAAAAGGTACCAAAGCTGCTATTAGCCGATATGGATCTGGATCTCACCTAATGGCATATATAAACGCTGAAAATAATGATTGGAATTTAGAAAAAGATTTAGATTTTGAAGTCATAAAAAATTTGGATGGTGCTGTTGAAGGTTTAACAGAAGGTAATGCTGATTATTTTTTATGGGAAAAATTTACTACAAAACCTTTAGTCGACAATGGAACGTTTAGACGCATTGATAATTGCCCTTCTCCGTGGCCTTGTTTTGTTATTGCTGTAAGAGAAGATTTTATAAAATCTAATAAAAAGGATTTAAAAACTATTTTAGATATTATCAATAACACAACTGCAGATTTTAAAGATATACCGAGTATTGACAAATCAATCGCTAATCGCTACGAACAACAAATCGAAGATGTGCGAGAATGGCTAAATATTACAGAGTGGTCTCAAGAGTTAATTGATGAAAAAACCATTATGAATGTTCAAAAGGAGCTATTTGCTTTGAATATTATCCCTGAGATTGTTGATTATAATAAATTAACACAAAAGCTCTAGTCATTTTGCTTTTCGCGAAATGTTAATAATTTATCAAAATAAATTGGAGCAGTATCGCAATTCCCTATTTTTGAACTTAAATAAATAAAAAAATGAAAAAACTACTTTTTATTGCTTTTGCAATAGCATTAATTGGATGTAAAACAGAAGCAAAGCCTGATTATGCCATTATTTCTGGCAAAATAGCCAATAAGCAAGCTGGAGATTTAACTATAAACAGCGAGGATAGAACATTTAAAGAAACACTTTCTGTTACTGCAGATGGAACCTTTACCGATACGCTAAGCACAGATATCAGTTCATATATACTTTATGATGGAACAAACCCTATATTCCTGAATATTGAACCTGGTAATAATTTAAATATAACTTATGATGCTAGTGATTTTGATAACACTATAGCGATATCTGGAGTTGGTTCTGAAATCAATAATTATCTGGTTGCTAAAAGAAAAGCAGAAAAAGAGCTCTCTAAAAAGAACCAAGAAATATACTCATTAGAAGAAGATATGTATTTAGAACGAATGATGGCGTTTAAAAATTCTCAAGAAGAATTATTAAATAATTCTGAAGGTTTACCTACTGAATTTGTTGCTAACGAGAAAAAGAACTTGCACTATGCCTATCTAAGCAAATTAAATGAATTTGAAAGAGCGCATAAATATTTCACTAAGAATGAAGATTTTAAAGTTTCCGATGACTTTTTAAAAGATGTTAAGAGTATAGATTATTCTAATGTTGAAGACTTTGAATTTTCTAGTAACTACAAAGGTTTAGTCTCAGATCATTATGGTGATAAGGCAAATAAATTGAGTGAAAAAGATTCTATCGCTTATGATATGGCTTTCCTAAAAACAGCAAGTGCTATTGAAAATGAAACTATAAAAAATTCATTGTTATTTGATTATGCAAATTACAACATGTCTTATTCTAAAGATATTGATGGTTTTTACAATATTTTCACTAAAAGCTCCACAAACAAGAAAAACAACACCATAATTACTGAAAAGTATAATAATTTAATGGGGTTAACTAAAGGTAGACCCTCTCCTAAATTTGTTGGTTATGAAAATTATGCTGGAGGCAAAACATCTCTTGATGATTTAAAAGGAGCGTATGTTTATGTCGATGTTTGGGCAACTTGGTGTGGACCATGTAAGAGAGAAATTCCGTTTTTGAAAGAAGTAGAAGAAAAGTATCACGGAAAAAACATTGAATTTGTAAGTATTTCAATTGACAAAGCTAGCGACCATAAAAAATGGAAAACTATGGTAAATGAAAAAGAATTAGGTGGCATACAATTATTTGCTGACAATGACTGGAATTCGGCTTTTGTAAAAGATTATCAAATTCAAGGCATTCCAAGATTCTTATTAATTGATGCTGAAGGTAACATTGTAGATTCAAATGCACCGAGACCCTCAAGTTCAGAACTTATTGATTTATTTACTGAATTAAGTATTTAATAAAAAATATTTTTCAACTTTAAAAAGCCGATAATTTCGGCTTTTTTGTTTTATTCATTTTGCGGTTTTTATTCAACTTCTTTTTCTTCTTCTTGTTGTGAGGGTTCCGGTTGTTTAAATAAATCGATATAGGCCTCACCTAAATAATCAATAACATGACTAGCAATTAAACTTTGATAACCGTAATCTTCAACAGCTATATCCGCAGATTTTCCATGTAAATAAACACCAAAGATAGCGGCCACTAAAGGGCTGTAACCTTGTGAAATCAAACCTGTAATAATACCCGTTAATACATCTCCACTTCCAGCCGTAGAAAGCCCGGGGTTTCCTGTAGTATTTACATAAAGTTTGTCTTCAAAAACAGTAATGGTATTGGCGCCTTTAATAACTACTATGACTTTGTGTTTCTTTGAAAAAGCTTTTGTTTTTTTCAATTTATCAAAATCATTTTTCCAAGCGCCTATTAAACGTTCTAACTCTTTTGGATGTGGGGTTAAAACAGTTTGTTCTGGTAATAATTTCAATAAGGTTTTCTTTTTGGAAAGTAAATTTATACCGTCAGCATCTATTACTAATGGTGCTTTATTTATTTTTAAAAAGGCTCCAAAAGCACTGGCAGTTTTTGTGTCGGTCCCTATTCCTATTCCAAAACCAACTACGGTTGGTTCAATATCAAATTTAATAGATGTAATTTTTTCTTCATCAACATCGGTAATAACCATAGCCTCTGGAAAAGATGCTTGTAATGCATGATATCCACATTTTGGAATATAAGCAGTTACTAATCCTGCACCAGCAGATAAAGCGGATCTACTGGTTAGAGTAACGGCACCTATTTTCCCATAACTTCCACCAATAATTAGCGCATGACCAAATTGACCTTTATGCGAATATTTTTCTCTTGGAATATAATTAGGAAGCACTTCGAGCTTACCAATTAATTCAACTTCAGTTTGTGTTGTAAATAAAAATTCTTGATCTAAACCAATATCTAAAACCTCCCATTGCACAGTAAACTTAGCTGTTTCAGGCAAAAAGAAAACTAATTTAGGAGATGCAAAACTTAAAGTAAAACCAGCCCAAACTACCGCATCTTCATCTGTTGAATGTTTATCTAAGAAAAGTCCCGAAGGAATATCAATAGCTAGAGTAAATGCTTTACTTTCTCTAAAATGCATAAATAATTTTTTTACCCACACATCTACCTGTCTATTTAATCCAATACCAAAAACGGCATCAACAATAATATCATCTTGCTTTATTTCTGGAAAATCTTCAGCGCAACTTAAAAGCACTGGCCATTCTTTGGTAACGTTTTTAATACGATCATAATTCACCAAAAAATCCTTTGATCGCTTATCACTACAATTAATAATGAATGTATTAACATTATAGCCATGGGTTATTAAATGGCGCGCCAAAACAAGTCCATCGCCTCCATTATTACCAATGCCACAAAACACATGAATGGGAACTTGAGCACCTTGCATTCGCTTGTGTATCCAATCAAAAATTTGGGTCCCTGCACGCTCCATTAAATCGGTAGATGCGATGTTTTGTTTTTCTGCGGTTAGCTTATCGCCTTCGTAAATCTGTTCTTTAGAAAATACTTTCATGTATACGCAATTATAGATTTTTCATTTCTTATTACAATAAGTCGTTTTTTTTAAATGAATAGTCATAGAAGGTAAGAATATTGTAAAAAAAATATTTTAGTTTTTTTATTAGGTTAAATGTAATACTTTTGGAGTGTATTATATAACAATAATGAATCATTTCAGCCAAAACAGACGTACTTCAGTTTCTTTTTTATTAAAAGAAACGGTGTTTATTTTTGCTACAACTACAAATATCACAACCCTTTGGGGTTACTAGTTATATATATTCCGCAGACTATTTTTGTGATTTCAAAAATCACATCATTTCAAGCATTATTTTTAATTATACAAGACATTAAAACATGAAAGTTTTAAAATTCGGGGGAACTTCGGTAGGTTCTTCTAAAAATATAAATAGCGTCATCAATATTTTAGAAAACTATGGTAAAACTGATGCTATAGTATGTGTAGTTTCGGCTGTTGGTGGTATTACAGATAAATTACTTTCGGCCGGTAAACAGGCACAAAGTAAAGATCGTGCATTTGTTGATACTTTTTCAGGTATCAAAGAAAGGCATTACACTATTATAAAGGAATTAAATCCTACCAATAATAAAGGTATTTTAAACTATATTGATGATAGACTAAGCGCATTACATAGTTTACTGGAGGGTATTTATTTGATTAACGAATTATCTCCTAAAACATCAGATAAATTAGTGAGTTATGGCGAATTGTTGTCTTCTTATATCATAGCAGAAACTATGAAAAACAGAGGGCTTTCTGCCGAACGAAAGAACTCACATGAGTTGATTATTACAAATTCAAATTTCACAAAAGCAGAAGTAGATTATAAGATTACCGATAAGAATATTCAAGATTATTTCAAATCAGCTTCACAACAAATTACGATACTTCCCGGATTTATTTCAAAGTCTAAAACTGGAGAACAAACAACGCTTGGTCGCGGTGGTTCAGACTTTACTGCTGCCATTATTGCGGCGGCGTTACATGTTGAGCAATTAGAAATTTGGACAGATGTAAGCGGTATGTTTACTACGAATCCTAAATTAGTAAAACAAGCCTACCCTATTGATAAAATATCCTATCAAGAGGCTATGGAATTATCTCATTTTGGGGCAAAAGTTTTATATCCTCCAACCGTGCAACCTGTATTGAGTTTAGATATACCAATTCATATTAAAAACACATTAGATCCTGATGCTGTCGGTACAATAATTTCAAATGAAGACACGAAGTCTCTGTCTCCTGTAAAAGGTATCAGTAATATTAGCAATATTGCCTTGTTAACTTTAGAAGGAACAGGAATGGTAGGTATTCCAGGGTTTTCAAAGCGATTATTTGAAACTTTATCTCAAGAAAAGATAAATGTAATCATGATTACCCAAGCCTCCTCAGAACATTCTATTTGTTTAGGTATTGATGAAAAAGATGCTCAGGCAGCAAAAGCAGCTATTGATGTTGTTTTTGAAAATGAAATTGCTTTAGGCAAAATAGAACCTATTATTATTGAAAATGGATTATCAATTATAGCATTGGTTGGTGATAATATGAAAAACCACCAAGGCATTAGTGGTAAAATGTTTAGTACTTTGGGAAGAAACAATATTAATATCAGAGCTATAGCCCAAGGTGCTTCAGAAAAAAACATAACTGCTGTTATTGATGAGAAAGATGTAAAGAAAGCACTTAACACATTACATGAGCAATTTTTTGAATCAAAAACAAAACAGCTAAATGTTTTCATAACTGGCGTTGGAAACGTTGGAGAACGCCTAGTTGAACAAATAAAACAACAAAATAAATATTTAAAAGACCACTTAAAAATAAACATTAGAGTTGCTGGCCTTTCAAATTCGAGAACTATGATATTTGACGAAACTGGTCTTAATCTAAAAGACTGGAAAACGCGGTTGGCTGAAGGGGAAAAAGCATCTTTACAAGGCTTTTTTGAAAACACTAAAGCTTTGAATTTGCGTAACAGTATTTTTGTTGATGTAACCGCAAATAAGGATATTGCCGATTTGTATGCTCAGTATTTAAGACAAAGTATTGCTATTGTTGCTTGTAATAAAATTGCCTGTTCAAGTGATTATAATAATTACAAAGAATTAAAAAGATTGTCTCTAAAATATAATGCACCTTTCTTATTTGAAACGAATGTTGGTGCTGGATTACCAGTAATTGATACGTTGAATAATTTGATTGCTTCTGGCGATAAAGTCAACTCCATTCAAGCGGTATTATCCGGGAGTTTAAACTTTGTTTTTAATAATTTTAATGATAAAACTAAGTTTTACGATGTTGTAAAACAAGCTGGTGCTGAAGGTTATACAGAACCAGACCCAAGAATTGACTTAAGTGGTGTTGACGTGGCTAGAAAAATTTTAATTTTAGCCAGAGAAAGTGGTATAGAAATGAATTTGGAAGACATCGATAACACGTCATTCTTATCAGCATCTGGATTAAAAAGTGATACAGTTGAGGATTTTTACAATACCTTAATTGCAGATGAAGCACATTATCAAAGTTTATATGCTTCCTCGAAAGCGAACCATTGCCAATTAAAGTATGTGGCAAAACTTGATAATGGAAAAGCCAGTGTAAGTTTACAGGAGATTCCTGAAGGCCACCCGTTTTATAATTTAGAAGGCAGTGATAATATTGTTATGTTTTATACACAACGTTACCCAAAACAACCCATGATCATCAAAGGCGCTGGTGCCGGTGCAGATGTTACTGCATCCGGATTGTTTGCTGATATTATTAGAATTGGGAATGATTAATATATTAGTCACAGTATACGGTAGCAGTCGGCAGTCACTAAATACTATATGTGATTTTTTGTCCGTTCGAACGCCGTCGAGAATTATTAAGTATATAAAATGAATGAAATAAAAATATTTTCACCAGCTACTGTGGCAAATGTGTCCTGTGGATTCGATGTTTTAGGCTTTTGCTTGGATAGTGTTGGTGATGACATGGTCATTAGAAAAACCGAAAAGAAAGGGATTTATATCACCAAAATTGAAGGTTTTGATTTGCCTTATGAAGCAGATTTAAATGTGGCTGGTGTTTCCGCTTTAGCGATGTATGAAGCTATAGATGTTGATTTTGGATTTGAAATTGAAATTTATAAAAATATTAAGCCAGGAAGTGGTATTGGTAGCAGTGCTGCTAGTGCTGTTGGAAGTGTATTTGGTATGAATGAATTATTAGGAAGGCCATTTAACAAAACGCAACTCACTGGATTTGCCATTAAAGGTGAAGCACTAGCTAGTAAATGTGAACATGCAGATAACCTTGCTCCTGCCTTGTTTGGTGGTTTTACTTTAGTAAAAAGTATATTACCATTACAAATTTTAGAAATTCCTTCTCCAGATGATTTATATGCGACTATAATTCATCCGCAGATTGAAATAAAAACATCAGAATCACGTGCCATTTTACCAAAAAAAATAGCTTTGAGTGATGCTATAACGCAGTGGGCAAACTTTGGAAGTTTAATTCATGCTTTACATACTAGTGATTATGATTTAATAAAAGAATCATTACATGATGTTGTAGTTGAACCACATAGAAGTAAATTAATTCCTCATTTTAACGCCGTGAAAAAAGCGGCCATTACTGCTGGTGCTTTAGGTTGTGGTATCTCCGGTTCTGGACCTTCCATATTTACATTAAGTAATAGTCTAGAAACTTCTAATAACGTGAAAGATGCGATAAAAAATGTGTATTCAAAAACAGGTCTTACATTTGAAATTCACGTCTCTAAAATCAACACGGAAGGCGTTAAAATAATAAGTTAAATAATTAGAAATGAATTACTATTCACTCAATCATAAAGCTCCAAACACATCTTTTAAAAATGCCGTTATTAAAGGATTAGCTCCTGATAAAGGACTGTATTTTCCTCAAAGCATAACGCCTTTACCTCAATCATTTTGGGATACTATCGATCGTTTATCTTATTCTGAAATCGCTTTTGAAGCCATTAAACAATTTGTGTCTCCCGAAATCCCAGAGGATATCCTAAAAACTGTAGTTGAAGAAACATTATCATTTGATTTTCCTGTGGTTAAACTAAATGATAAAATTTCTACATTAGAATTGTTTCATGGTCCAACCATGGCCTTTAAAGATGTTGGCGCACGATTTATGGCGCGTTGTTTGGGTTATTTCAACAAGAATAACACCAACGAAGTTACTGTTTTAGTAGCCACTTCTGGCGATACTGGCGGTGCCGTGGCCAATGGCTTTTTAGGGGTTAAAGGTGTTAATGTGGTTATTCTATATCCCAGCGGAAAAGTGAGTAACATTCAAGAAATGCAATTAACAACATTGGGGCAAAACATTAAAGCTCTTGAAGTTAACGGAACCTTTGATGATTGTCAGGCCATGGTGAAAACCGCATTTTTAGATGACCAATTAACGAGCCAAATGCAATTAACGTCCGCAAATTCCATAAACGTTGCACGTTGGTTGCCCCAGTTATTCTATTTTATATTTGCTTACAAGCAACTCCATAATAAATATGATGATATTGTATTTTCGATACCAAGTGGCAACTTTGGAAATGTTTGTGCAGGCATGATGGCGCAACAATTAGGATTGCCTATCTCCCACTTTATAGCTTCTAACAATGTCAATAACGTAGTAACAAGATATTTAACATCTCAACTCTATGAGCCAAAACCATCGGTACAAACTATTTCAAATGCTATGGATGTTGGTGCTCCAAGTAACTTTATTCGTATTCAAGAAATCTACAAAAATAACTTTGAGACCTTAAAAATTAATATATCCTCTTATAGTTTTACAGATGATGAAACTCGCGAAGCTATGTTAGAGATTTATAACGACTTTAATTATGTTGCTGATCCGCATGGCGCAGTTGGCTACTTGGGTTGCAAAGCATATTTAAAAGTAAACCCTAATGCACACTGTGTGTTTTTAGAAACGGCACATCCAACAAAATTTTTGGATGTGGTTGAAGATGTTATTAAAGAAGAACAACCTTTACCAGAGCAAATACAAGCTGTTATGGGAAATAAAAAAGAATCTTTTGTAATTGGTACTTACCAAGAGCTTAAATCATTTCTATTATCCTAAAATAGTCCATATTGATTTTAAATTTATGACATCTATAGTTAGAGCAACTTTAAATAATAGTGCCCTTCTTACTCATATTGGTAAAACTTCTTTCCTGGAATCACACGGAAACAGTGCGTCAAAAGAAAATGTTAATACGTATATCAGTAAAAAATTTACAAAAAAAGCTTTTGATGAAGAATTAAAAGACTCAAATAATATTTTCTATATCATTTACTTTAATAAAATAGCTGTTGGATATTCCAAAATTGTTTTCAATACGCAACACCCAAACATACCTATTAAAAATGTAACCAAATTAGAGCGTTTGTATGTTCTACAAGCCTTTCATAGTTTGAAATTAGGAATAGCATTATTTAATTTTAACCTTAAGGAGTCTATAAAAAATAATCAATCAGGTATGTGGTTATTTGTTTGGACAAAAAACCATAAAGCCATAAATTTTTATAATAAAGCGGGATTTGAAATTATTGGACAACATGACTTTCAAATTTCGGCAACACATTCTAACCCCAACCATCAAATGCTATTAACTTTTTAAAAACTAAAAAATGAATTTTATTGACTGGATTGGCTTTTTAGGTGTTTTTCAAATACTACTCGCATACTGCTTAAATGTTATAGGTAAAATTACTAATAGGCATATAGCATTTATTTCACTTAACCTAGTTGGAGCTTCTATGGCATGTTTAGCATCCATACTTTTAAACTATTGGCCATTTATAATTCTAGAAGCGGTTTGGGCTTTGGTCTCGTTATATTCATTATTAAACTTTAGAGGGAAATCAACTTGAATTGGTTTTAGGTTCTCAAATCAATCTTGAAATATGGTCACATTATACTAGCTTATTTATAAAACTGATAAAGTAATTTTAATTCGTAGCTAAAACTCTACATTTTTGGTCTATATTAGTATTGATAAACTTTTATATATGAAATTCGCAATTACCACTTTTATTAGTGCTTTTCTGCTTTTCCAGGTACAACCTATGCTCGCAAAGTATATATTACCTTGGTTTGGTGGTAGTCCAACTGTATGGAGTACATGTATGCTTTTTTTCCAATTTGGCTTATTAATTGGGTATAGTTATGCCCATATTTTGAGTAAGTTCTTTGACTCAAAAAAACAAGTGATTATTCACTTTACTATTCTCATAATTTCCTTATTATTAATGCCAATAACTCCATCAGAATCGCTAAAACCTGATTCTGTCTCTTCTCCAATTTGGGATATAATTATTCTCTTAGGAAGTACAGTAGGCTTTCCATATGTTATGGTATCATCCACAGGACCGCTATTACAACATTGGTTTAGTAAAAAATTTACTGATAAATCTCCTTACAGACTTTATGCACTTTCCAACCTTGGGTCTTTGCTAGGATTATTAAGCTATCCCTTTTTATTCGAACCAAATTTTGGACTCTATAGCCAGACAATTGGATGGTCAATAGGCTACGGGGTTTTTATTCTATTTTGTGGTTGGAGTGGAATAGAATTATATAAAACTGTACAAAATGTTTCTGAAAAAATAAAATTAGAGACAAAAGATAATTCAAATCCTATTGGTTTTATTAAACCTATACTCTGGTTATGCTTGTCTGCAATTGGATCTATTTTGCTATTAGCTACAACAAATTTTGTTTGTCAGGATGTAGCGGTAATTCCTTTTTTATGGATAGTTCCATTAGCTCTTTATCTCATAACTTTTATTATCGCTTTTGACAGTCCTAGATGGTATATCAGGTGGATTTGGATGCCCTTACTTTTTGTGGTAGTATGTGGAGTATTTTATTTGCTTGTAGAAAAACCAGAATTCGAAGGAACCAAGATTGTTGAGCTCTTAGTTATGTATTTTGGCGCTATGTTTGTTGCTACTTTGGTATGTCATGGTGAAATGGTCAGATTAAAACCATCAAGCAAACATCTCACTTTCTTTTATATCATGGTATCCCTTGGAGGAGCTTTAGGTGGATGTTTTGTAACATTTGTTGCTCCTGAACTGTTTGTGGGTTTCTGGGAATTTCCAATTGCGTTTGTTTTAACACTCATATTTTCTGCTATTGCATTTATCTTATCTCCAGGTGCAAAAACCCCTAAATGGATACCATACACGGTTGGAGCAATCATGTTCACTTCTGCCATGTATTTTAATTACCATATCTTACATTTTGTGTCAGATTTTAAAGATAACGTTTTAGAAAGTCGAAGGAATTTTTATGGTGTATTAAGAGTGTTAGAAACTGATAAAGGGTCCCCTTCTCATTATTATAAACTATATCATGGAAGAATAAATCATGGTATGCAATTTAGAGATTCTGTTTCACAACAATGGAGCACTAGTTATTTTTCACCCCATAGTGGAATTGGAATAGCGTTAAGAATGCATCATAAGAAAGAAAAACAAAAAGCAGGCATAAATGAGGGAATGAATGTAGGAATGATTGGAATGGGCACAGGAACTGTTGCTACATACTGTACATCAATAGATAAACATACGTATTACGAGATTAATCCAGAAGTAGACTATTTAGCAAAAAAATATTTTACTTATTTAAGCAATGCTGGAGATAATGTAAATGTAGTGCTTGGGGATGGAAGAATCGAATTAGAAAGAGCTTTCAGAACATCAGGTTCAAAGAAATTTGACGTACTGGCGGTAGATGCATTTAGTGGTGATGCTATTCCAATTCATTTGCTTACAAAAGAAGCATTTCAGCTATACTTCAATCATTTAAATGAAGATGGAATATTAGCTATACATATTTCAAATCTTTACTTTGAATTGGAGCCTTTAGTTTATAATATGGCTGGAGTTTTTCAAACCCATATTGCGAAATTCAAGAATAAAAAAGATCGATCACTCGGAATAAAAAGTGCTACGTGGATTCTCCTGACCAAGAATAGAGCTTTTATGGAACATCCAAGAGTCAAAAAACACTTCGCAGAATGGGATGAAGGTGTTGGAACAAATCCCGTTATCTGGACGGATGACTACAGTGACGTTATTACTCTACTGAAGAAAATATAGTTTAAATAAATCTCGAAAAAACACTCATCTGGAATAAAACTGGAACTAATATTCAGTCGGAATATCTATTCTAATATTAAGAAAATCAAAAGAAGTATTACTAACTGTTGCATTTATTTCACTTAACCTAGTTGGAGCTGATATGGCATGTTTAGCATCCATACTTTGAAACTAGAGACCATTTATAATTCTAGAATCGGTTTGGGCTTTGGTCTCGATGTATTCAATATTAAACTTTAGAGGGAAATTAATATGAATATGTTTTAGGTTCTCATAATGATTGGCTAAATGGAAGATGCGGTTCTGAAATCGAAAATTAGGCATAGCTCAATAAATTCGAAATGATGGGTTGTTTCGTCATTGCTAATGACAATGAAGCAATTTCTTGATTAGAACTAAAATGAAACAGATTATTTCGTCCTTAACACTCTTCGTAATGACGGGAGCTAATTTTTATAAAACACAAAATATAATCTGAAATTTCTAAAATACCACAACTCAACTTTAACAAACCTTTTAAGTCTTCCGCGAAAGCGTTACTATAAATTTTCAATACATTTGCTTTAATCAAATTTTAAAGAGATTTCTACCTAGGTGGAAATGAAAAAACGCAATCTTTTTTATGAAAAATACAGCCTTAACTGAAACTCACGAAGCACTCGGAGCTAAAATGGTGCCTTTTGCTGGTTATAATATGCCAGTACAATATGAAGGTATAAACATTGAACACGAAACTGTTAGACAAGCTGTTGGGGTGTTTGATGTATCACACATGGGTGAGTTTTTAATTGATGGTGAACATGCGCTTGAGTTGATTCAAAAAGTATCAAGTAATGATGCATCCAAATTAACTATTGGTAAAGCACAATACAGTTGCTTACCAAATGATGATGGCGGTATTGTTGATGATTTAATCATTTACAAAATTAAAGAAGAACAATACTTATTGGTTGTAAACGCTAGTAATATTGAAAAAGATTGGAATTGGATTCAGTCTAAAAATGATGTTGGTGCTAACATGCGCGATTTAAGTGAAGACTATTCGCTTCTCGCCATTCAAGGGCCTAAAGCTATTGAAGCGATGCAATCTATTACAAGTCATGATTTATCGGCTATTAAATTCTATAATTTTGTGGTTGGTGATTTTGCCGGAGTTGAACATGTCATTATATCGGCAACTGGTTATACCGGAAGTGGTGGATTTGAAATTTACTGCAAAAATTCTGACGCTAAACAAATTTGGGATAAGGTGTTTGACGCTGGAGCAGATTTTGGTATCAAACCCATAGGCCTTGCGGCTCGTGACACCTTGCGATTAGAAATGGGGTATTGCCTTTACGGAAATGATATTGATGACACCACATCGCCGATTGAAGCTGGCTTAGGATGGATTACAAAATTCACAAAAGACTTTACAAATTCTGAGGCTATAAAGGCCGAGAAAGCGCGCGGAATTGAAAACAAACTTATTGCTTTTGAATTGGATGAACGTGGTATCCCTCGTCAAGGGTATGATATAGTTGATCATAATGGCAATAAAATTGGAAGAGTCACTTCAGGAACCATGTCACCATCACTTGGAAAAGGCATTGGCTTGGGTTATGTCCCTAAAGTATTTGCTGATTTTCACAGTAAAATAAATATACAAATTCGAAAAAAAGCTATTCCTGCCACAGTCATTAAATTACCTTTTTATAAAGGATAACCATTTTTAGTATTTTGTAATGCAGGAGAAGGCGAAAGAAAGTAAACATAGGATATTAATAATTGGTGCCAGTGGCTTTTTAGGGGGATCTATCTACAAAGAGCTTTGCTCCTACTTCAGAACCTTTGGAACTTACAACATAAGTAATAAGGCATTTGAAAAGAATAAGCATTTTTTTCAATATAATATTGAAGAAGATGATATTTATGAAATCTTAGATATTGTAAAACCTACAATTATTATTTCTGCGTTACGAGGTGATTTTTCTAAACAAGTTTTGGTACACCAGCATCTAACTGAATATGTATTTACTAAAAAAGTTAAGCTTCTTTTTTTGTCTTCGGCTAATGTATTTGATGCTTACATTAAATACCCGAGTTATGAGCAAGATAAAACCTACAGCAATAGTATTTATGGACATTTCAAAATAAAAATTGAAAATATGCTTTTACGTTTGCCCAAAAAGCAAATCGCTATTTTAAGATTGCCTATGGTTTTTGGTGCACAATCACCAAGAGTTCAAGAAATAGTTCAATTTGCAAAAGACAAGGAACCTATTGAGGTTTTTCCTAATTTAATAATGAATGTTACCACAGATTATAAAGTAACTCAACAAATTCACTATATTATTAATAGGAATAAATATGGAGTTTTTCATTTAGGGAGTAATGACTTGGTGCATCATGATGATTTTATTAAAGAAATTATTGTTTCATTAGAATTAAAAAATACACCTATTTACAAACGTGTTTACACCACAAATGATGATAGGTATTTAGCTGTGCTTCCAAAATTCAATAAGCTTCCTAAACATCTTCAAATTAAAAGTCAGGATATTTTAACTGAATTAAAAATATAGTTGATTTTGATATTCAAAATCATTAAATTGATAAAAAAATTATTATGAATAAGCTTAAAAAACAAGACATAGAGGCAAAATTACTTCGATTTCCTGATTGGGAATACTATGATAATGCCATACACGCAGAATTTGAATTTGAAAATTTTAAGGACTGTTTTAGTGCTATGAGTAGAATTGCTTTTGAATGTGAAGCCTTAAAACATCATCCTGATTGGAGCAATGTTTATAATGTGCTTACCATTTCATTATCTACACATGATGCTGGTGGTGTTACAAACAAAGATTTCAAATTAGCAGAGGCTATTGAATTTATTGTAGAACCTGACGAATAATTTGCAATTAAGCACTAGGTTTTTAACTTTGTTAAAATTTAAAAAAGAAGATTTCTTCTATCGAAGGAATTTCAAATAAAATAAGTCAAATTATGGGAAGAGCTTTCGAGTTTAGAAAAGCAAGGAAAATGAAACGTTGGTCTGCTATGAGCAAAGCCTTTACACGTATAGGTAAAGACATTGTAATGGCTGTAAAGGAAGGTGGTCCAGATCCAGATAGTAACTCTCGTTTAAGAGCCGTTATACAGAATGCTAAATCTGTTAACATGCCCAAAGACAATGTAGAACGTGCCATAAAGAAAGCAAGTGAAAAAGGTCAAGGCGATTATAAAGAAGTGATATTTGAAGGTTATGCACCACATGGTATCGCTATTTTAGTTGAAACAGCAACTGATAATAATACCAGAACTGTAGCTAATGTGCGTAGTTATTTTAACAAATGCGATGGTAGCTTAGGCACTTCGGGTTCTGTAGTATTCATGTTTGACCATACCTGTAATTTTAGAATAAATGCTGAAGGTTTAGATGCTGAAGAAGTTGAATTCGAGTTTATTGATTTTGGAGCAGAAGAAGTGTTTGCAGATGATGACGGTATTTTAATTTATGCACCTTTTGAAAGTTTTGGTGCTATTCAAGCAGAGTTAGAAAGCAGAGGTATTGAAATTTTATCTTCTGGATTTGAACGTATCCCACAAGTAACTAAAGTGTTAACATCAGATCATGTTGCAGATGTTGATAAACTTTTAGAAAAACTTGAAGAAGATGATGACGTGCAAAACGTTTATCATACTATGGAAGAAAGTACAGAATAAAACAAATTATAATTTTAAAAAAAGAGAGCCTAATCGCTCTCTTTTTTGATTTTCAAAATATGAAATCTTATGAATTGGGGATTTATTGGTTGTGGTAGTGTTACCGAAATAAAAAGCGGACCAGCTTATCAGCAAACTACCGATTTTAATGTTACAGCTGTCATGCGTCGTGATATTGAAAAACTTAAAGACTATGCAAAACGCCATAATATTAAGGCTACTTTCACTGATGCTGATGCATTAATAAACGATGCAAACATTGATGCTGTATATATTGCAACACCTCCGGATACTCACAAATACTATGCTCTAAAAGTAGCAAAAGCAGGAAAACCGTGTTGCATTGAAAAGCCTTTATCTCCTAGTTACAACGAAAGCTTAGAAATTCAAAAAGCATTTAACGAAAAGAATACACCTTTATTCGTAGCGTATTACAGACGCTCATTGCCTCGTTTTTTAAAAATAAAAGAATGGTTAGCTAATAATTACATTGGTGAAGTAAGACATATAAATGCACATTTAAGTAAACCGGCAAATGATATAGACTTGGCAAAAGGCTATAACTGGAGAACGGATGCGAAAATTGCACCTGCTGGATATTTTGATGATTTAGCTAGTCATGGATTGGATTTATTCACATTTCTTTTAGGTGATATTATAGATGCAAAAGGCATAAGTCTTAATCAACAAAATTTATATACTTCAAAAGATGCTGTAACTGCTTCATGGTTGCATAAAAAAGGTGTTTCTGGAACGGGGGTATGGAATTTTGGGTGTAATGATCATTTGGATTTAGTCATTATTTATGGAAATAAAGGCACTATTGAGTTTTCAGTATTTCACGAAAAGCCAATCATATTAAAAAGTGCAACTAAAAACGAAGAGCTTTTCATAGAAAACCCCAAGCACGTTCAACAGTACCACGTTCAAAATATAAGCGATTTTTTTCAAGGAAAAATAAAATCACATCCATCTACGGGGAAAACGGCATTACATACAAGTTGGGTAATGTCAAAAATTTTAGGAGGAATCTAATCTTTATTTTTTACATAAATCAACTTAAAGCGCCCATTACTTTGTTCACGTTGTTCCATTTCAAATTGTGGTAGCGATTTAAAAAGAGGTGTTAATTTTTGAAACCCAAAGTTACGGGAGTCAAAATTAGGTTGCTTTTTAAGTATTAAAGAGCCAACATCACCAAGGAATGCCCATCCATCATCATCTGCAGCATCGTCAACAGAATTATGAAGGAGCTTAATCACCTTGGGTGTTATATTATATAAATTAGCTTTTTTAGCTTTTTTTCCTTTATCGTCTTTTTCAATATCATCATCATTGGAAAGAATTTCCAAATAAATAAATTTATCACATGCCACTATAAATGGATTTGGCGTTTTCTTCTCTCCCATTCCATAAACTACCATGGCGGCTTCACGCAACCGCGTGGCTAGTTTGGTAAAATCACTATCAGAGGATACTAAACAAAAGCCATTTACTTTTTCAGAATATAAGATATCCATCGCATCAATAATCATAGCAGAATCCGTAGCATTTTTCCCTGTAGTATAACCGTATTGCTGTATAGGCGTAATGGCATTTTCTAACAATACATTTTTCCATTTAGATAAATGAGGTTTTGTCCAATCGCCATAAATACGCTTAATTGTTGGAGTACCGTATTTTGCAATTTCTTCCATCATTTTAGTGATGTATTTTGATGGTATATTATCTCCATCAATTAATACGGCTATTTTTGTGTCTTTAATCATAATTCCTAAAGATAAAGAAATATAATGACCTTAGAATAATTTAACTTTTATTTAGATAGTTATCCCTCAATTTTTAATTACATTTCCCTGACTAATTTAAATAACCAGGATTTTATCCTAAATAATTGTTTTAACCTATGGTATTACCAAAAAATGTAATTAAGTGTTTTTGCTTAATAATTACTATGAGTTTCTTTTTGACACCTCTAAATACGGAAGCACAGAACAAAAAGAAAAAAAAGAAAAAAAACGACACCGAAGTTATTGCTAAACCTCCCAAAAAAGCTAAAGAAAAAAGCATAAAGGACTTAACAAAGTCAAGTAAAAAAATTGATGGTTTGTTTACTATCTATCAAGATACTATTACGGGTTCATTACAAATGGTTATTACTGAAGATCAGATAGGTAAAGAATATATTCATTTTACCCAAGTTGCTGATGGTGTTTTAGATGCAGGTAGATTTAGAGGTGCCTATGGTGGTTCTAAAGTATTTAAAGTAGATAAGTATTTTAATAAAATTGAGTTTATCACTCAAAATGCTTCCTTTTATTTTGATCCTGAAAGTCCGCTTTCAAAATCAAAAAGTGCCAATGTTAGCGAAGGTAATATGGCAAGTTTAAAGGTTGAAGCACATGATAAAAAAGAGGGGCTTTATTTAATTAAAGTCGATAATTTATTTTTAAAAGAAACTTTTTCTCAAATTAAAAACCCAAGTTTTCCTGGACGGTCGCCTAGAGCTTTTAAGCTTGGAAGTTTAAATAAAGATAAAACTAAAATAAACGCTATTAAAAATTATGAAGCGAACACCGATGTTGCTGTAGAGTATGTTTACTCTGCACCCTCAGTATTAAATGGAGGTTCTGATGCGGTTTCTGATGGACGTAATGTTAGTATTAAAGTCTTTCATAGTCTTATAGCTATGCCAGATAATGATTATGAAATTAGACTTGATGATCCTCGTGTGGGTTATTTTTTAACGGAAGTTGACGATCAAACATCAACAAGTTCTACACCATATCGAGATTTAGTACATAGATGGGATTTAAAAAAGAAAAATCCAGAAGCAGCAATTTCAGAGCCTGTGACCCCTATTACTTGGTGGATAGAAAATTCTACACCACTTGAATGGCGAGAAACTATTAAAGCAGCTGTTTTACAATGGAATATTGCCTTTGAAAAGGCGGGCTTTAAAAATGCCATGGTAGTTAAGGTGCAACCAGATGATGCCGATTGGGATGCTGGGGATATTAGATATAATGTTTTACGATGGACTTCCTCTCCTCAACCTCCTTTTGGTGGTTATGGACCAAGTTTTGTAAACCCAAGAACGGGACAGATTTTAGGAGCAGATATTATGCTTGAATTTGTACACTTTACGAATAGAGTGTTGTTTGATAAACTTTATGATTTGTCTACCTTAGAAGCTCCTTTTGAGGCTTCAGAATTCAATAAAAACGATGTTGCATATTGTTCATTAGGGCATCAAATTCATCAGGATGTTATGTTTGCTAGCGCCGTAGTTTCTGTATCAGGAACGTCAGATTTAGAAATGGAGCGTGTTAAAAAAGAATCAATGACTGCTTTAATTATGCATGAAGTGGGACATACTTTAGGCTTAAATCATAATATGAAAGCAAGTCAGTTATTTTCTCCAGAACAATTAAATGATGCTGAATTTATTGAAGGTAAATGTTTAACAGCGTCTGTTATGGATTATGCTACTTTAAACATTACTAGAGATAGAAGTAAACAAGGCCAATATGACGATGTTGCGGTTGGACCTTATGATGTTTGGGCTATTCAATTTGGTTATACACCTTTTGAATCTAAAAGTGAAAGACAAGACTTGTTAAATAAATCTACAAATCCGGAACACATTTTTGGTAATGATGCAGACGATATGCGCTCTCCAGGAAAAGCCATTGATCCAAGGGTAATGACAGGTGACCAATCTAACAATTCGATTTCTTATTCAATAGATAGAATAGAACTCTCAAATGATGTCATGAAAAATGCTAAGGCTAATTTCACGAAAACTGGCGAGTCTTTTCAAGAGTTAAGGCGAGTTTACTATTTATTAAGTGGTCAGAAAGCAGGTGCAGCCAATAATATTTCTAGATATATTGGAGGTGTTTATGTCGATCGTGCTATGGCAGGACAAGATGGTGGCACACAGCCATATACTCCAGTAAGTTTAGTAGATCAAAAAAGAGCTATGAATGCTTTAAGCAAATATGTTTTTGCTCCAAATGCTTTTGATGCGCCAAATGATTTATATAATTACTTAGCAATGCAACGTAGAGGCTATAACTTTAGAACTCCAGAAGATCCTAAAATTCATACCCAAGTGTTAACCTATCAAAAAAATATTTTAGCACATATTTTACACCCAAATACGTTACAACGTATTACAGATTCTCAATTATATGGAAACAAATACAAGCTGTCTACGTTTATGACAGATTTAAACAATGCCATTTTTAAGTCTGACATATATAGTTCTGTGAATTCGTTTAGACAAAATCTGCAATTGGAATATACCAACATGTTGATTGGAGTGTTAATAGGAAAGCAAAGTAGTAAATATACACATAGTGCAAAATCTATGGCATTGTATAATTTAAAAGGGATTAGAGCTATGGCAGCGCCTTCGGGAAACATAGCTTCGAGGGCCCATAAACAGCATTTAAGAATACTTATAGATAACGCTATTAAGGAGATTAAGTAAGACTTAATATTATTTTAAAACTATAAATAAAAAAGCTACTTCGTAATTGGAGTAGCTTTTGTTTTGGGGAAGCATATGTTTCTTTTTAGGAACAATCAAATGTTTACTTTATGTTTCATGTGCTTTTACTTTGTTAATTGCAACTATTATGCCAAAAGCAGCAATGAACACTAAGAATATTTAACAACTTTACCTTTTACACCTTTATAAAAATTATACATATATTCAAAATCTGCTTCAACATCATCAGTTGGGTAAAAAGGCTCTGAAATCTTATTTTGTTTGTTTTCAAAATCGAGTGTAAACATAATGATTGGAACTTTGGCTTGTTTTGCTATATAGTAAAAACCAGTTCTCCATGAGGTTACTTTCTTTCTTGTTCCTTCTGGGGCTAAAGTCATTCTAAATTCATCATGTTGCTCAAACAATTTAGCAATAGCTTCTACCTTATTTTCGTTAGATTGTCTATTAATTGGAGCACCTCCTAAAGACCTAAAAAACAACCCTAACGGAAATACAAACAGCTCTTTCTTTCCAATAAAATTTGTTTTTATACCTGTTATGGATCGCAGTAATACACCAATGTAGAAATCGTGCCAACTCGTATGTGGAGCTGCTATAATTATGGCTTTTTTTATTGTTTCTTTTGAGAATGTAGTGTTACCAATGACTTGCCAACCTAGAATTTTAAAATAAATAATTTTGGCGAGCCATTTCATATTACATTTTTTGGTATAAAGTCCTCAATTTTTCTCTTGTAATTATTTTTTTCCAGTTTTTGCCGATTGCATTTTCCCAAAGTGGTTCAAGACTTAAGGCTACATCAATCATTATATCGTATTCTCTATCGTTTAAATCTGCACAAATACCTTGAGGCAATGTAACCTTATGCTTGGCTTTCATTTGCTTAAAAAGCTTGACCCCTTCAGGGTAAAAGGCTTCTAGATGATCAAAAACGATACAGTTACCTACACCATGTTTTGTGCCTAGTAAATAGGACAAGCCGTAACTCATTGCATGTGCAATTCCTACTTGTGAATACGCTATACTCATACCACCATGCCATGAGGCCATCATAAGTTTTTCTTGAGCTTCGACTTCTGAAAGATTACCTTCTAAGAATATTTCTTTACACAAATCTAATGCCATTTTGCCGTAGCTTTCGCTAAAAGCATTAAGGTATGTACCAGTTAAAGACTCAATACAGTGTATATAGCAATCCATTCCTGTATAAAACCATTGGTCTTTTGGAACCTCTTTTGTAAGTTCTGAATCTAAAACAACTTGATCAAAAGGTGTGTAATCAGAATTAATTCCTAATTTTCGTTCTGGACCAGTTAATACCGTTGTTCTTGAAACTTCGGCACCTGTGCCAGAAATTGTTGGTATACCAACGTGATAGATTGCAGGATTTTTAACTAAATCCCAACCTTGATAATCTTTAGTTTCACCATTGTTAGTTAACATAATAGAAACTGCTTTGGCTAAATCTAACAATGTTCCACCTCCTATTCCAATAATACCAGAAGGCTGCTCTTTATCTTTTAATATAATATCTTCAACTAGGGTGTCGACTTGAGCCGTTTTAGGTTCTTCATCAGCTGAAACAAAAATGATTCTATCATCATATGCCAATGAAATTCTTGATAATAACCATGTGTTATTTTTAAACACATCATCAATTAAGTAAATAAAAGGCGCATTGATGCTTAAGCGTTTTGGAGCTAAAAGTTCGTTTAATTGATTGAAACTACCTCTGCCAAAAATAACTCTTGGCACCATTGGAAAGTTTTTATAACTCATTTAACATATTTTCTTTTACAGATGGTAAAAATACCATTATTTTAGATTCTATAGGTTTAAATAATTTTGAAATCTTTCAAAAAATTCTCCAATATGATAGCCATCCACCAAAGCATGGTTAACACTTATTGATACATTCATATTTAGAGTCTCTTGCACATTAGAAACTTTACTAAAGGCTATTTTAGGTACAGAATCTAAATTCCCTGAAAAAGGTTCCTTATGCCCCGTGAAATTTAACCAAGGCATCGCCGAACAATGAATACAGTCTAATCCATTTTTTGGTGGATACAAATCTGCTGTATTTTCTATTCTATGCTTTTCATTTGCAATGTTTTTTATAAAAATACTTAAATCAGGATCAAACTCAATGAATGAAAAACCAAAAGTTTTATCGTTTCGCATAATAGTTGCAGATGCGTGTATTAAGGGATATTCAACAATTTTATCATTTTCAATTCGAAGCTTCAAATTATCTACATCATTAATAGCCTTCATACAATCGTGTAAATATTTACCAAAAAAACTCAAATTATTTTCTTTTGAAAAATTATAAGCTTTTGTGATATCACAAGGAACGGTAACAGCAAAATAGGGGTCTAATAGTTTAATAAAATGCTCATATTGTGCCTTTCTGTTCCAAGTATTTAAATCAATATATTTCATATTAATTTAACAATTTTAATAAGCTTGTTAAACTATTAATGGTTTTATAATTTTTACCATTAGTTTCTTCTTCAGTGACTTCTTCATGAGCCCAAGTAGTATGGAAAGGGACATGAATGGCATGTGCCTTTATATTTACTAGAGGTAAAATATCAGATTTTAATGAATTTCCTATCATTAAAAATTCAGAAGGATTAATATCTAAATGATTTAATAATTTTGAATAATTAGCTTCTTTTTTATCGCTTAAAACTTCTATATGATGAAAATAATTTGTTAAACCAGACTTTTCTAATTTTTGTTCTTGGTCCAATAAATCGCCTTTTGTGGCTAATATGAGTCTGTATTTTTTTGATAGAACTTTTAAAACTTCTTCTACTCCTTCTAATAATTCAACAGGTTTATTCAACATATCTTTACCTATATTCAAAATGGATTCAATAGTTTTTGTTGAAATATTATAATTTGATAGTTCTAAAGCTGATTCAACCATAGATAATGTAAAGGCTTTTACCCCATAACCATAAAGTGGCAAATTATCCATTTCCATTCTAAAAAGCTCTTGATCTATTTTATTTGGAGTTTCATATTGAGATAAGAGATTAGTGAATTTTTTTTCTGCTTCTCTAAAATAGGTTTCATTAACCCAAAGGGTGTCATCAGCATCAAAGCCAATTACTTTAATGTTTTGGTAATTTACTTCCATATTTTCTTTGCGCGTTCTAAATCTTCAGGAGTATCTATTTCAACACCTTGAACATCTGTTTCAACCATTTTTATACGCTTTCCGTACTCTAAATAACGAATACACTCTATTTTCTCAGAAGCTTCCAGCGGAAGCATTGGTAATTTATAAAAATCTAAAATAGCTTCCTTTCTAAATGCATAAACACCTTTATGTTTAAAATATTTTACACCTACATTATGATCTCTTGGGTATGGAATTGGGCTTCGTGAAAAATAAAGTGCGAAATTTGATTGATCCACAATAACCTTTACTGTATTGGGATTATTAATCTCATCTTCATCAGTAATATGGACCATTAAAGACGCCAAATCAATACTTTTATCATTATCGTTTTTAAAAACTTCAATAAGTTTTGATAATGATTCTCTATCAGTAAAAGGCTCATCTCCTTGTACATTGATAACAATATCAATATCCATTAACTCGACAGCTTCAGCTATTCTATCACTGCCGCAATCATGCTCCTTTTTACTCATTATCACTTTTCCGCCGTTATTTACAATTTCATTGTAAATAATATCGCTATCGGTAACAACAAAAACATCATCGAATAATTTTGTAGTAACAGTGGCTTCGTAAGTTCTTTGAATAACCGTTTTACCTCCAAGATCTTGCATAAGTTTACCAGGAAAACGTGATGCAGCATAACGTGCGGGAATCATTGAAATTATTTTCACAGATATAAATTTATTTGTTTAAGTAAATTCTATTTTCAAAAATAGCCAAATATTATTGGTTTTTAATCTTAGTTGTTTTAAACTTTTTATATAGTTTGAAAACTACAAATAATATAAAAATAACTAAAACCGCCCCTACTATAGGCAGAAAGATAGAAACAATAGACATTATAACTGAGGTTCCTGTTTCAATCATTGAAACTACTGGGTTTGCCACTCCTCCAGTTGTTAATGTTGAGGTTAGTCTTGTTGTGCTAGATGTTCCTGCTACTACCGCCGCTGTACCTCCACCTGCTATAATAGCTAAAGACCACGTAATTACAGGACTTAAATCTGCGACCGTAGACAACATAATAGCAGTGCCTGCTAGTGCAGCCAATGGTACTGTAACGCTATCCAATACATTATCGATATATGGAATAAAATAGGCAACTATTTCAACAATAGTAGCGGCACCTAAAGTAATTAAAGCTGCTGTACTTCCAATCCATTCCCAAGATTCATTAAGTTGCCAAACATCAAAATAAGATGACACACTCAATGCGAATAAGGGTAAAAACACTCTAAAGCCCACGGATGCAGATAAACCAATTCCTAGGCAAATACTAATCATGGTTTCAAATGTCATAGTCCTATATCCTAAAGAAAAATTTATAATGCCTATTAATTTTAAATATAGTAATTATCTGAATAAAACTCTTCAAAACACAAAATTTCAAAATCAGCACAAATTGAATATTAACTGTGATTTTTATTATTCTTCAAAAAAATCGTCCGTAAAACCAATAAGATACAATTTCACTTTAGCTCTCGTTACCGCAGTATATAACCAACGTAAATATTCTTTATCTATACCATTTGGTAAATAAGGTTGCTCTACAAAAACAGTATCCCACTGCCCACCTTGTGATTTATGACACGTAATAGCATAAGAAAATTTAACTTGTAGCGCATTAAAGTGTTTGTTGCCTTTAACTTTTAAAAACTTTTTATATTTACTCGTTTCACTCTCAAAATCTTTCATGACTTCTTGATACAATCTATTAGAGTCTTCATAAGGTAATGATGGTGTTTCAGCCGCAATAGTATCTAAAAGTAAGACCGTTTCAAAAGGAATCATTTTTGGATAATCTACCATTCTTATTTTTACTTCCGCAAAGCGAAAACCATAGAGCTCTTGAATACTAAAGATTTCGAGAACCTCAATAATATCACCATTTGCTATAAAACCAGCATCACTAGTTGGCTTTACCCAAAAATAATTATTCTTCACAACCATCAAATAATCGCCAGCTGTTAATTCATGCTCATTAAATAAAATTCTATTTCTTATTTGTTGGTTGTATAAATTGGCACGCTTATTACTTCTTACAATTATGGCGGTTTCCTCCTTACCTAATTCGCTGTAAGCATCATTAATAGCATCCATAATTTCATAACCATCAACTAGTCTGATAATATCTGTGTAATCTGACAAGTCAAACTTAAATGAATCAAAATAGGTATTTAATAACGTTTCACGTAAAACCGTGGCATTTGCTAAAATACCAGAACCCTGTTCTTGACGTACCACTTCATCAAGTTCCATTTTAGTAACTTCCTTATTATAATTTAAGGCTAAAGTTCTTTCATCTAAAGCCGGACTTAAGTCTAACTTTACTGGCGGTAACTGCGCTGTATCACCAATTAACAACAACTTACATTGATGACCAGAATATACATATTGCATCAAGTCGTCTAATAAAGAACCATTTTCGAATAATTTTGATTCTCCAGGAGTATCAGAAATCATTGAAGCCTCATCTACAATAAAAATGGTGTTTTTATGCTTGTTGGGTTGCAACACAAATTTTACACCTCCATTTTTTTCTTTTTTAGGGAAATATATTTTTTTATGAATCGTAAATGCTTCCTTACCTGAATAATTAGCAATCACTTTTGCCGCTCTACCCGTTGGTGCCATTAAAACGGCACTCTTTTTAGCTTTCCATAAATTTGACACAATAGCCCCAACAATCGTAGTTTTTCCTGTTCCGGCATAACCTTTTAATACATAAAGCAAATTTGGAGCCTTAGAAAAAATAAATTCAGATAATTGTTGTAAAACAACATTTTGTTTTATCGTAGGCTCGAATGGAAATTGTTGTCTTATAAGCGAATAAAATTCAGATGAGGTCATTTAGTTTTAAAAAATTTAAATTTTATTCAAAGATAGAAATGATTTTTACTCACTTTGGTTTTAACGATTAAAAAAAAATTGTAGATTTGCTAAATACCATTTACTAAACTTTTATTTAAAGAACATACTATGTTAAAATTTATTCTCATTGCAGTTGCAGTTATTTTAGTTACAATTGGCTTAGTTAAGTTAGTTGATAAATTTATACCATCTAAGTTTAAACCTATTTTGAATATAGTACTTTGGTTATTAATTGCATTTTTAGGATATCAGACTTATATGTCTATTTATGAGCCAATTCAATTTAATAAAGTAAAAAATAAGCGTTACTCTATAGTTATTGAGAGTTTGAAAGATATTAGAGATTCTCAATTAGCGCACAGACAGGTTACTGGTAAATTTGCTAAAGATTTTGATGGCTTAATAAAGTTTATTGATACGGCTGAATACACTATCACTCAACGTAGAGATTCTAGTATTATTGATGAGGATTTAACCAAAAGATATGGCGTTGATACGTATGAAGATATTATTATTGTGGATACTCTAGGTTTCGTTTCTGTAAAAGATTCCTTATTCAAAACTTCTAATCATTATAAGAACATGATGAATGTTCCCGTAGGTGAAGAAGGGGCAAAATTTAAAATGCAAGCCGGTTTCTTAGAACAAAATAATATAAAAATACCTGTTTTTGAAGCTGTTGTAAAAAAGAGTGTTCTTTTAAATGATCAAAGTAAAGATTTAATAATACAGGAAAATCAAGTGGTATCTGTTGATGGTGTTAATGGTGATGCTTTAAAAGTAGGTTCTATGGATGAAGTTAACACTAACGGAAACTGGCCAAAAACATATGGCGATAACGAATAACAGTTCTAACAAATTAAATAATCTAGAATTGTCCATTCAACTAAGTTTGAGTGGACTTTCTTTTTGTATACTAAACAAAGATTCTAATACTATAATTGAAGTAAAGGAATTGCGCTTTGAAAAACGTTTAAACCCATTTGAAGTTTTAGACGAATTAAAAGTTTTATTTGAAAATGAAAGTTCTTTGAATAATAGCTTTACTAATGTAACTATTGTTCATAATAACGATTTATCTACACTAGTTCCAGAGGCATTATTTAATAAAAATCACGTAGCAGATTACTTAAAATTCAACTCTAAAATTCTTAAGTCAGATTTTATAGCTTATGATAGTATTTTAGAAAATAGTAGTGTTAATGTTTATGTCCCTTATATTAATATAAACAATTACATCTACGATAAATTTGGTACGTTTATTTTCAAGCATATATCATCGGTTTTAATTGAGTCTATTTTACGAATTGAAAAAGCTTCAACCACACCTAAAGTATATATTCATGTTAGTCTTAACCACTTTGAAATTATTATAACTAAAGAAGGCAAACTAGAACTTTATAATACATTTGTTTATAATTCAAAGGAAGATTTTATTTACTATATTCTCTTTACTGCCGAACAATTAAATCTTAACCCAGAAACACTTAATTTAGTTTTTATTGGCGATATTACTGAGGATGACGAAATCTATAATATAGCCTATAAATACATCAGAAACATAAGTTTTGGTAATAGAAACGATGATTTTAAATTCATATACAAGCCAAAATCAAATTACTCTAATTTCACTTTATTAAAAAGCATTTAATGCGTATTATTTCAGGATTATATAAAAGTAGAAAGATTATTGCACCTAAAAACTTACCTGTTCGCCCTACGACAGATATGGCTAAAGAATCTTTATTTAATATTATTAATAACTTGTATTACTTTGATGATATTTCTGTACTTGATTTGTTTGCTGGAACTGGAAATATAAGCTATGAATTTGCCTCAAGAGGTACCGAACAAATTACAAGTGTTGATCAAGATTTTGGTTGCGTCAAGTTTATCAACAAAACTACCGAAATGTTTGAAATGCCCATTCAAACTATAAAAAGTGATGTTTTCAAATTCTTAGAAAAAACGTCGTTACAGTCAAATATTATTTTTGCAGATCCACCTTATAATTTTACTGACGAGCAATTTGAAAAAATCCCTGAGCTCATTTTTAAAAACAATTTATTACTTGATGATGGTTTGCTTATAGTAGAACATTCTAAACATACAGACTTATCAAAGCTTGAAAATTTTAGTTATTCAAAAAGCTATGGTGGTAATATGTTTTCCTTTTTTGAAACTACTTAAATAAATTTTTATTTTTGTAATTGCTTTTTTTTCAGTACATTAGGGCTCCTCTAAGATTTAATTAAGGGTCACCCCCGACTCTATACATGCTTTTATCTCAACAAAAAAGTATACCTTTTTCTGCAATTGTTCATGGTTTTTGTTTGAATACTAACCTTTAAACCATAAACAAAATGAAAAAACTTTTTTTATTAGGATTCGCGGTTATACTATTTGCCGCTTGTCAAAACAACCAAAAACAATTTACTAGGACTTCACCAGAAATTGATGTAGCTAAAGCCTTATTAAAAGATTATCATGCAGGCGATTGGGAAGCTTGGGCAACTCATTATGCAGACACGGCCAAGATTTTCCACAATACTTGGGATGAAAGTAAGGGCACTACACCTGAAGAAACTGCCAACTCATTGAAGGGTATACTTGACAATATGTCTAGCTATCATTTTGAAGAGGAAGATGACCTTCCTTGGTATGAAATGGTTACTAACGACAAAGGAAGCACATGGGTTTACTTTTGGGGAAATTGGAAAGGTACGCTAGCTGCTAATAATAAAGAATTAAAAATCCCAGTACATCTAGCCTTAAAATTTGCTAATGGAAAAATAGCTCGAGAAGAAGGGTTTTATAATCTTTCAGAATTTACGGCGGCACTCCAAGATATTGAAGCTGCTAAAATGAATACTGAAGCTAGCGAAGAAAATAATTAAAGTGATTAACCAATATTATAAATTATGAAAACTATTAAAACAACTTTTTTACTAGCATTATTTTTATGCTTCACTTTTAACCTTTCACAAGCGCAACAAGCTTATCAAGTCCACCAAGACAATGTGAAGCCGTCTATGTTAATGGAATATGAAAAAATAGCTAAAGAATTTAATGCTGCAAGCATTGAACACAACTTGCAAACCTCTTGGTTTACTGCCATGAGTAACGATTTTAGATATTATTATATCACACCAATTGAAAACTTTGCAGAATTAGATGAGCGTCCAATGGCTGATATGGCAAAAGCTATGGGTGATACATTTGGTGAGATGTTTGATCGTTTTGATAAATGTTATGATTCTCACGGAACCTATATAATAATGAAAGACGATGCGCTATCATATATGCCAGAAGGTAAAAGTGATGCTCCTGCTGATGAAAACTACCGCAAGTGGTTTTACATGCACTACGCTCCCGAAAATGCAAAAAATATGAGAGAGGGCATGATGGCGGTGAAAGCATTCTTTGCTGCTAAAGGTTCTACTGAATATTATCGTGTATACCGAAATGGTTTTGGTCAAATGGAAAACTACTATATGGTTTCAATTTCTGCTAAAGATGAAATAGACTCTGCTACAAGAGGAAAAGTAAATGAACAAGTTTTAGGACCGGACAGATGGGACGTTTTTAGTAAAATCATGAAATATGCAACACGAATGGAAGAAATAAGTGGCGAAATGCGTCCAGATTTATCCTATTCACCAAAAACAGAATAAGATTTAACCAACCATTTTTATACTTCAAACCCTTCTTGAAATTCAAGAAGGGTTTGTTATATCTAAGTAAATCTATAAGCCGAATTCTGTCCTCTATAAAGAGCCCTTATCATTTATCTACGTGCATTGTTACCAATACACTTTAGCTGCCTACCCTCCAACAATCGAGCGTGCCGCCCTCAAACGTTGGTATACATGACATTGCACCACATAGAGTTTACCTGGTTTCACTACAGCATTACCTGTACATACTTTCTGTTGCACTTTTCCTAACCTCACGGCTGGTGGTTATTAGCCACTATGTTGCACTACGGTGTCCGGACTTTCCTCCTTAGTGCTGAACTCGTTTCAGTACCTTTTCAAATCAACTTTAAAGTCAAAAATAATTAAGATACTGAAACAAGTTCAGCATAAAAGCGATAAGGCGATTTACTTAAGCACAAAATTACAATAAACAAGTTCCAAAATCTAAATATATTTAAACATTTAGGCGTTCCCATAAAAAAGGGTCAGGCTTTCCACTATATCTTTTTAAAATAACATGAAGAGCAGCGAGTTACGTTACAATTTGTCAAATTTTATCTATCACAAAGTCTTAGTTTCCTTTTGTTTTTAAAAAGGATGCCGTTGCAATCCTTAACGCTATTGCTAGCTTAGGTATTAATTAGAAAGGTTAGTTTTTATAAAGAGGCCGTTTAAGGCTTTTGTATATCGGTTGTTAAACGAGAATATTTTTTTATTCTGATAAAGGCAATAAAAATTTAATCTTACAAACCGTTTACTTTTGTTAATAACTCCTTTTAAATTCCTAGTTCAAAATTCCAAATTCTTAACTGAATTTTTAACTTTGTTATCTTAAGAATTATCAATGGAACATTTTGTTGTATCGGCTCGAAAATACAGACCCCAAACGTTTAAAGACGTCGTTGGGCAGCAAGCCATTACAAACACTTTACTAAATGCTATTGATAATAATCACCTAGCTCAAGCCTTATTATTTACAGGGCCTCGTGGCGTTGGTAAAACAACCTGTGCGCGTATTTTGGCTAAAATGATTAATAGCGACGGTTCTGAAACTGGTGACGAAGATTTCGCATTTAACATTTTTGAACTCGATGCAGCTTCAAATAATTCTGTAGATGACATTAGAAGCTTAACTGATCAGGTTCGTATCCCACCACAAGTTGGAAAATACAAAGTATATATTATTGATGAGGTACACATGCTATCTCAAGCCGCTTTTAATGCGTTTCTTAAAACTTTAGAAGAGCCTCCAAAACACTGTATTTTCATTCTTGCAACTACCGAAAAGCATAAAATTATTCCAACGATTTTATCACGTTGTCAAATTTTTGATTTTAAACGTATTACAGTTACAGATGCTAAGGAATATTTGAAATTTATTGCTTCAAAACAAGATATTACAGCCGAAGATGATGCATTGCATATTATCGCCCAAAAAGCAGATGGTGCTATGCGTGACGCCCTTTCTATCTTTGATAGAGTCGTAAGTTTTTCAGGTAAAAATCTAACGAGACAGGCGGTTACCGAGAATTTAAATGTTCTTGATTATGAAACTTATTTTACGAGTTCCGACCTTATTTTAGAAAATAAAATTCCTGATTTATTACTTCAGTTTAACAATACCCTTTCAAAAGGTTTTGATGGGCATCATTTCATAGCCGGATTAGCATCTCATTTTAGAGATTTACTAGTTAGTAAAACGCCAGAAACTATTGAGTTGCTAGAGGTGGGCGATCAAACCAAAACAAAGTATTTAGAACAGTCACAAAAAGCCTCAAAGGAGTTTCTCATGCAAGGTATAAATCTTGCTAACGATTGTGACCTGAAATACAAAACAAGTAAAAATCAGCGCTTACTTGTTGAATTATGCCTTATGCAACTTGCCTCCATCACTCATGATGGAGAAAAAAAAAATAGCAAACATTACATAATTCCAGCTTCTTACTTCAGAAAAAAAGGTATTACACCTATTCCTGTAAAAATTCCTGGAACAAAAAACAACCAGCTTCCTTCAACTGAAAACAAATCTGAGTCTGAAGAAAAGGATTTAGAAGTTGTTGAACAATTTCAAGTTAAAGAGCCACCAAAGATTATTTTAAAACAAGAATCAAAACGTGCCTCAGGACTTTCTTTAAAAAGTATAAAAGCAAAAAAAGACCATCTCATCAAACAGATGGATGTAGTAGTTGATGAAGAAAACCTGCCAATACAACCATTTACTGAAAAAGAACTCATAACCGCTTGGAATACTTTTATTGAAAAGCTAAGAAAAGATGGAAAACATAATTTAGCTTCAATTTTAGCCATTGATACGCCAAAAGTTAAAGGCACAACAATACATTTGGAATTTCCAAATGCTACAAATAAAGTGGAAGTAGAACGCCAACAATATGATCTGTTATCTTATATAAGAAAGACATTAAGTAATTATGATATCAGTTTATCTATAACTATTAATGAAGTTATGGAAAAGCAATATGCGTACACAGCTGCTGATAAATTTGAAAAATTAAAAGAAAAAAATCCAAATATTGATATTTTAAAAAAAACTTTCGATTTAGATATTTAAATAACTATATATGAATAAGTTAATTGTTTTGTTTTTTATTATAACTATTACATTTTTTAACTGTGATGGTAGAAAAAATAAAAATGATACGCTAAAAGAATCTATAACTAAATTTAAAGATTCTATTAAGTCAACTGAAATTATTAAATACTTTCCCGAAGTTTATGAAGAAGTAGAAACGGATACTATTTTAAATACTGGCTTTCATGTTAAAATAAAAACATTTACGAACATGAAACAAAATGTTTTAAATGAAATTATTATTGACACCGTTCATTATAAATACTACTATAGAAATTACACAAATAAGCTAGAAATATTCTATAATGAGAAATTAATTATTGACGAATATTTTAGTAAATCCAATTTTAGAAAAGATGAAGATACCCAGTTTTGGAATGACGCTTTATTAGGAGGCTTTAGTTTAGAAGACGCAAATGCCGATACAGAGCATGTATCTATTATTGCTTTTTTCTGCCTCATCGAATCGGAAGACTGCAAAGAGTATAAAATTGTTATAGACAAAAAAGGAAATAAAACTACAGAAGAAATTATCACAGAATCAATTCATTAACCATGCTTGGATTAAAATTACCAACAGACCCGCGTTGGGTGAACATTGTTGAAAAAAACATAGAAGAAATACTTACTGATCATGCCTTTTGTGAACAAAAAGCAACAAGTACAGCCATTTCACTTATAGTAAGTTTTCCTGAGTATACTGAATTGGTTCAAGAAATGGTCGCACTAGTAAAAGAAGAAATAAGCCATTTTAAAATGGTTCATGACAAAATTTTGGACCGTGGTTGGACTTTAGGTCGTGATAGACGGGATGATTATGTGATTGAACTCCTTAAGTTTTTTCCTAAGGGAGGAAGTAGAACAACACAACTGGTTCATCGCTTGTTATACGCAGCGCTAATTGAAGCTAGAAGCTGTGAACGTTTTAGATTACTTTCAGAAGAATTAGAAGACAAAGAATTAGCTGATTTTTATAGAAACCTTATGGTAAGTGAGGCAAACCATTACACTATGTTTTTAGGGTTTGCTAGACGATATGGCAAAAAAAAAGAAGTTGATACCAAATGGCGACAACTTCTTGAATATGAAAGTAAAATTATAAGTAATTTAGGAACAGGCGAGGCTATCCACGGTTAAAATTTATAACCGACACCTAATTGGATATTTCTATTTTTTGCAACAATTCCTGATACTTCATCAAAAACGTTTTTAATACCGTAGTTATATCTAACATCTACAAAAATGGCATAGTTAATTTTATAGTCAGCACCGATAACGGCTGAATACGCTATGTTTTTCATCCCATCATCAGTTTTGTGAACTTTCAATCCTATTTGTGGACCGAGGCCCACATGAAACTTTTCACTAAATCTAAATCTGAATAAAATAGGCATTTGGATATAATCTAAATGTAAAGGTTCTGCATTAGCACCTTCAGCAGAAAACTGTATTTCTGGAACTAATGATAACGTTCTTGATAGACCAATATTTGCCAAGAAACCAATATATAAACTGTTTCTATGCTTGTTATCCAAAATGGGTGTGCCATCAAAATCTAAATGCGAAATAGTGTAACCTGTTCTAATACCATACTTTATGCCATTAGAAGCGGACCATTTTTCTTGAACGTCTGAAGTGTCCTTAACTTTTTCAGTAGCTTTTACTTCATTATTATCTTGAGAAAATCCTTGAAATGAAAAACCAAGTAGTACTGTTAAAAGTAATAATCTTTTCATCTGTTTATTGTTATTTAGTTTAATCTATCAGATGTAATTTGCCAAAAGATATATAAGTTGGAAGTCACATAAAACTTGAGGCTTATTTCAATATTAATAGATTTGGGTTATTATTAATAGTAATTACGCAAATACGAAGATATATTATAAATTTAAAAAATTACAATTATACAAGCCAAACTGCAGAATATTACTGTGTATTGCTCGTAACTGTATCATAATAAATACTTTTAATGATACCATCGGCAAGTCCTATTTTTGGAACATAGATATTTTTGGCACCGCTCCATTTCATAGCAGAAAGATAAATTCTCATTGCTGGAATAATAACATCTGCCCTATCTTGATTCAAATCTAGTTCGGTTATACGCTCTTCATAAGAATAGGTTTGAAGCATATTATAATATGATGTCATATAAAAATAAGTAAGTGGTTTACCCATAGTTTTCCCAGACACTTTAAAGATTTTATTGATATTTCCACCAGAGCCTATAACATCAATTTTATGGTATCCTTTTGAATGCTTTCCAATCCATTCTTGTAATTCCTGCCATGTTTCTTTTTTAACCATATCATTCAATAAACGAACGGTTCCAATTTTAAACGATCTTGAAACTACTTGTTTTCCTTGATTAATAACCGTAAACTCAGTACTTCCTCCACCAACATCAACGTATAAATACGTTTTATTTGGGTCTATATATTTGTTCAAATCAGTAGCAGCAATTATAGCAGCCTCATCTTCTCCACCAATAACATCAATATTTATGCCTGCATGCTCTAAAACTAAATCCACTATTTTTTTACCGTTAGCAGACTCTCGCATTGCGGACGTAGCACAAGCTTTATATTTAACAACCTTATGTGATTTCATTAGCAGCTTAAAAGCTAGCATGGTATCAAGTATACGTTGTGTATTTTCTTTTGATATTTTATTCTTAATAAAAACATCTGCCCCTAAACGAATTGGTACACGAACAAGCGAATTTTTTTTAAACTGCACCGGTTTACCTTTTTGTTCAATGATGTTTGAAATAAGTAGTCTTACAGCATTTGAGCCAATATCTATAGCTGCATATTTTTTTATTGAGAGCATCTTAGTTTTCTAACTTTTTTAAATAATAATCATACATAGCAAATTGCGATCTTACTTTTTCTTTGTCATCAATTTTATATTCATTTTCTATAGCCGTGTTTATAAGTCGCGCTTTTACATTGTCATTCCAAGATAAATTAAACCCATCAAGAATTTCTTTCTTAATATCTTCATCATAAATAGGGCAACTAACCTCTACTCTATTTTCAATATTTCTAGTCATCCAATCCGCCGATGAAATATAAACCTTTTGGTTACCATTCTTACCAAATATATATATTCGAGAATGTTCTAAAAATTTATCAACAATACTTATGACTTCAATATTTTCACTCATGCCTTTTACACCAGGTATTAAAGAGCAAACACCTCTTACAATCATTTGTATTTTAACCCCTGCTCTACTGGCTTCATACAATTTATCAATCATGTTATAGCTTGAAATACTATTCATTTTTAATCGAATAAAACCTTCTTTTCCAGCTTTAACATTTTCAATTTCATTATCAATTAATCTAAAAACCGAAGATTGCGTATAGTGAGGCGAGGTTATAAGATGCTTGTATTGATACATTTTATAATTAATTTGAAAGAAACTAAATATTTTGTTTACATCCTTTAAAATCTTTTGATTTGAAGTAAAAAGTGTATGATCTGTATAGATTTTTGCTGTTGATTCGTTAAAATTACCTGTGCTTATAAAACCATATCGTTTCAATTTTTCATCTTCTTCCCTTTCAATAACACACATTTTGCTATGCACTTTTAAACCTTGAACACCAAAAATCAGGTTTACACCTTCATCTTCCATTTGTTGAGCATAATCAATATTAGCTTGCTCATCAAAACGAGCACGAAGCTCAATTGAAACGGTAACGGCTTTACCATTAATAGCAGCATTTATAAGAGAACTTGCGATATGAGAAATTTCGGCAAGCCTGTATATAGTGATTTTTATAGTCTTTACTTTTGGGTCTAAAGCAGCCTCTCGCAAAAACTTAACGATATATGAAAATGTCTGGTAAGGTGCATATAGTAGGTAATCTTTTTTCGCAATGGCTTCGAAAATACTCGCTTCTAAACTAAGTCCTTTTATAGGTAAAGCCTCAATTTTATCATATAATAAATCTGTTCTACCTAAACTAGGAAACTTCATATAGTCTCGCCTATTATGATACCGTCCACCAGGTATAATGCTATCAGTAGTGTCAATACCCATTTTCGACATTAAATACTCTAAGGTTTCACTATGAATTGTTTTATCATAAACAAAACGAAGAGGTTCTCCTAGTTGCCTGTCTTTAACACTTGCAGATAATTTATCTATAAAACTTTTGCTTAAATCACTTTCAAAATCTAACTCAGCATCTCGAGTTATTTTGATCATATGGGCTGAAATACTGTCATAGTCAAAAATATTGAAGATATCACCCAAACAATAACGTAATAAATCGTCTATCATAATGATATAGTTTTTATCGCCTTGTATAGGTAATTCTATAAATCTATTTATATTTTTTGGTATTTCAATTAATGCATATTGCCTTTCATCATTAGATATAACTAATCTAACTGCTAAGTAAGCTGCACTATCCTTTAAATTAGGAAGAACAACTAAATCATTTAAAATAATGGTAACAAGAGCTGGACTTACATTTTGAATAAAATAACGCTTAATAAAATCGTGTTGACTGCTATCTATTTGAGTCTCATCAATGATATAAATATTTTCTTTTTCTAATTTAGACTTGATACTTTTTAATATATCTAAACTTTCACTTTGCTGTTTAATGACCGTTTGAGTAATAATTTCAAGAAGTTCTTTAGCTTTAATTCCTCCTAATTGATTTTTACCGCCTTTTCCTGCCTCAACAATTCTTTTAACTGTAGCGTACCTAACCTTAAAAAATTCATCAAGGTTATTTGAGAAAATCCCTAAAAAGCGCAAACGTTCTATTAAGGGTACCGTCTCATCTGAAGCTTCTTGTAGTACTCTACCGTTAAACTGTAACCAACTAATCTCTCTATTTATGTAACTATTATTGTTTGAAATCTCTGGTTTTGTCATTAAATTTTAATTTAATTTTACTACAAAAACAAATATATTATATTTATGTAGAATATTGGTTTTTTAAAACCTGAAGCTATAATAAAGTTTTATTTTTTTTATTATCGTTTAGGATTTTAGGTCTCTTGGAAATAAGGTGTAACAAGTCTTTCCTGGTTTTAAGTCTTTCCAATTGTCAATATCGAATTCAATAATGACTAAGCCACTAGTGGGAACATTATCTATATATTTATCGCCATAAGTATTAACAAAATCTGTTAAGGCATGATTATGCCCAAAAATCATAAGTGTACTAATTATATCATCACAAGATTTAATAACTCGCACAAGACTTTCTCCTGAAAAATCGTACAAATCATGAGTAAATCTCACAATACTTTCATCAATATTTAAGTTTGATATAAAAATTTCGGCCGTAGTTTTTGCACGTATAGCATCACTAGAAACAATAAAATCAGCTATTAAACTATTCTTTTTAAAGGAGTTAGAAACCATGTAAACATCTTTAAACCCTCTCTTTTTAAGAGGTCTTTGATGATCTGTTACATCATATTTCCACGATGATTTTGCGTGTCTTATTAAAACCAATTTTTTCATAATATTCGATTAAATACATATTTTATCGTTTAAATGTTGTTTTATTCAATAAAATTCAATTTATTTGTAGGATTAAAACACATAAATATAACAATAATTGGAATTTAAAAAATAAGATATTGAAATCCAGTAATTTATAAAATAAATGATGTGATGCGATTAAATGTACCACCGAAGAAGATCAATTAAACTGTAGATTATTTTTTTACAAGGTAAAAAAGTAATCAATTTAACTCAAAAAATTGAGTGTTAATTATCAATTACTTAATGATTTATAAAATAAAATACACGACAAAAGACATATTATGACGATTAATTACTTATTTTACCCGCTAATCGACTTTAAAAGCGATTTATCACCTATATTTGGCTAATTAAAAAGATTAATGTTTTTTTGTGATACATGCAATAAATTTAAAATTATGACCCCGAATCTAATTTCTAAACTAAATAAGGCATTGTTAGGCAATAATGCTCACCCATCAAAATTACTTCCCTCTAATTTTCTTTTATTACTTTTTATTACCCGTTAACATTAGTTACTAGTTGTAGCCAGTGTTTCTCTGGATTATATTAAATGAAGTTTATATATAAATAACATTACTTATACCATGAAAAATAAATCAACTTTAAAATTTTGCACCTGTTTATTTGTGGTGTTTATTTACTTTTTATCCATAGAAAGTGCGGTCTCTCAGGAAAAAAATATTTTCGAAATCTCATCAAAAACCGAAAAGCAAAAAAAACCAAATAATAAAAAGAATTCAAAAAGTAGAACAGAGTTTTATAATCTTGCCCTTAATTTAGGAACCACTGTTTACATAGAAAATAATTTGGAAAAAAATGTTTATGGTAAAGGTTTAATTTCGAAAGTAACTATGATTGACACTAAATCATTTGAGTTCTTAAAAAGTAATGAGAATAAATATAAATCTGCCAAAATAATAATTGTTGAGGTTAACTCAATTAATGAACTTAAAAAATCATTTGATTTAACAGCGCTAACAGAAATGAGTCATTTAAAATATGTTTTTATAAAATGTAGCTTTAAATGTCAAAAAAAGGATATTGAAAATTTTGTTAAGGTTAATCCTTCCGTAAGGGTTTTCTATAATGCAGAAAAACCATCTTAAGCAGCCTCAAATCAATTTAAAAGATTACCAAATGGAAAAACTATACATTAATAAAACATCAGCGAATAATAAACGGTCCATAAAATTTATGGCTTTTGTTGTTTTGTTTTTAGGCGGACTTATAAATAGTTATAGTCAGGTAAGAGTGCCTTTTGCACCAAGAACCGCAAGTGCTACTCCAGCAACTACCATTTATACAATAAAAGGGGATTTTACCATGATGGGTAATACAAATCTTACTTTACAGAATTATTCAGCCACGGCAAATAATAATGCTGCTATGGTTTATGTTGATATTGATGGAGATCCTAATACTTGGAATTCATCTTCGGCAACGTTATCTTTTTCGGAGGAAAATAATGCTATTCCTGATTGCTCCAACATTATTTATGCAGGATTATATTGGACAGGTAGAGCGGGTACTGATGAAATATTTACAGTAACAAATGGTACAGATACAAAAGAATTTGATAAACGTAAGGTTCAACTAAAAAAAGGAATTACAGGTGTTTACCAAGACGTTGTCGCGACTACTACAACCGATTTAAATAAAAACATTTATTTTCCTTCTGGTCTCGATGATAATATATACTCTGCATATGCTGAAATAACTGATTATGTTGTAGCTAACGGATTAGGAGAATATTTTGTTGCTGATATTGCAACACTAGAAGGTGATGGAGGAAACTCCGGTTATTACGGTGGATGGGGAATGGTTGTTGTTTATGAAAATTCTAAAATGAATTGGAGAGATGTAACCGTTTTTGATGGTCATGCTTTTGTGCGAAGAGAGGGAGCTGCAGGAACAAGCACCAATTACACCTTTGATATTGACGGTTTTAAAACTTCGGAAAACGGTTACATAAATATTAAACTTGGTGTTATGGCAGGTGAAGGCGATGTAGGAGTTTCCGGAGACACTTTTGGAATATTAAACAGAACTAATAGTTTATATGAATCTTTAAGCCATAGTGCTAATACACCTACTAACTTTTTTAATTCATCCATTAATACTGAAGGAAATATTAGGAATCCGGATTTAGTAAATAATACTGGGGTTGATATAGCCATGTTTAAAATAGACAATGGTAGTAATCTTGAAAGTGATCTAGACTATAATAGATATATAACTAATGAACAAACTTCTACCTCCTTTCAATATGGTACTAGTCAAGATACTTATGTGATTTTTAATGTAACGTTTTCTGTAGATTCGTATGTGCCAGAAACTGAAATTATTGTTGAAAACACATCAACAAACACGTCTTTAGTCCCTGGTCAATCTGCAGGTTTTAAAATAGATATAAAAAACACAGGTACTGAAGCAACAAAAAATACAACCCTTACTATTCCGATACCGCTTTCGGTAGATTTAGCCAATTTGACTTTTACTGAAAGTGTGAACCCAATTTATTCTCCTTTGGTTAATTCTTCACCTCCAACAATACTGCCTGCAACCGCTGGAAATAATGGAACTATTGTTTGGAATATGGGTACGCTTCCTTTACCAAATAATCCGGATGATGTTATTGCTGAAATAAATTTTAATTATAACGTTACAACCGATTGTGCCACGTTAAACGACTCTGATTTTTATCCGTATGTTACTCTTTTAGGAATGATTAGTGGAACTGGAGAAACATCGGGCGAAGATTTCGATTTTAATTTAATTCAAGGATATGAAACGAATGGTATATGTGAAGGAGAACCTATTATTGCACCACTTGAAATTCCAATTAATTTTAATAATTATGTTAATGAACCACCAACAGCAAGTAATCCTACATCTATTAACGTAGAATGTATGGATGATGTACCTGCTTTTGATATAACCGTAGTTACGGATGAAGCGGATAACCAAGGAACTCCTATCGTTGCTTTTGTATCGGATGTATCCGATGGAAATACGTGTCCAGAAACTATTACTAGAACCTATAGTGTTACTGATGACTGTAATAACTCAATAAATGTTACACAAATTATTACAATTTCGCCTATAGCGATTACATATACGGCTCCGAGTGATAATATTTCTGATGCTTGTGATTATGTGGCTCAGAGTAACTTAGATACCGCCTTTAATAATTGGGTAGATGCACAAACTGCTGCGTTTTCTATTGCTAATGGATGTTCGCCTGTATTAACTAATGATAGTGCTACGGCTTCTATCCCTGTGTTATGTGATGGTGGTGCAACCACTATTACTTGGACCATTACGGATTTATGTCAAACCATTACGGAAACTGCCGACTTTACGGTTACGGCTCCAGTAGCTATTACTTATACAGCTCCGGCGAGTGAT